>BNJU01005148.1_pt1 | contig 102341 bp, 115 predicted proteins | sample 8539281 | NCBI WGS metagenome assembly BNJU01 (sample SAMD00202456, study PRJDB9452) | human saliva metagenome | isolation source: human saliva | place: Japan | reverse complement strand
CGGAGGCCTGGGCGATGAGGGTATCCATCGCAGCCTTGTAATCCACGACGACGCCTGCTCAGCACGGGAGCGCTGATGGCGGAGCGGACCCGTCGGCGATCTGGATGTAGCTGAACGCGTCCGCGAATGACTGCGTGTCCACCTGCTGCGTCACCGACGCGCCGGACTGGCCGGACATCGGCGCGGTCTCGGCCGACTGGGCCTCGTCGCGAGTCAGGCCCTTCAGGTCGTTCTTCGTCAGGCCCGACCACACAAGGCGCACGGTCGGGTTGGCGGCCTCGGTGACGGCGGTGCGCGGCGCCTCGTTCGCCTCAACCGGCGAAGGGGCGATGATGTCGGCGCCTTGAGAGATCGCGTCGGCGGTCGCCGTGCGCACTCGCTGGCGCTGCCCGCGTACGTGCCGTCGCTCGTCACGGGGTTCCAGCCGAGCACCGTGATCGACGTGCCGTTGGCCAGTTGTAGGCGTCCACGCCCTGGGAGAACGCGGACATCTGCGAGCTGGCGACGTTGTCACGCTCTCCGCCGATGACGGCGAGCGTGCCCGTGGTCGTCATGCCGCGCGGAGGCGTAGCCTGCCAGGTAGGCGTGCCTGCGAGGCATCCACGTCGACGACCGAGCTCGTTCTTCAGAGAGGGTCACGGCCCTTTGGAGTCAACGAAGGAGGCTCCCACGAGGGCGAAGCGAACCTTCGGGTTGGAACGTGCGGCCTCGGAGATCGAGGCGGCCATGGTCGAGTCCGCGCCCACGATCAGCGTGCAGCCGGAGGTCACGAGCGAGGCTGGTGCCTCCCGCCCGCTGGCCGACTCCTGAAAGCGACAGACGCGTCGTTCGCGGCGCTCGCGAGAGCTGGTCGCGACGGGGTCCGTGGCGGCGTCGCCGTGGGCTCCGGGAGATGGCGGCGCAGACCTTCGCGGAGGCTGCGGGGTGGCGGCGGCGTGGTCGAGCAAGCTCCGAGGGCTATGGCGGCCGCGGTCGCGGTGGTTGCGAGGGCGGCGATGGTCCGCTTGTTCACGTGTGATGCCTTCGTAGGGGCTTTGCCGCCCAACACGCTACCAGCCCCGCACCCCTGCGCGGCGGGCGGGGCGGCGCACCTCACCCGAGAGCAAACAGGGCGCGGCGAGGCCAGACCTTCGCGGGAACGTCACGAGGGATACACCAGGCCGCGCGTCGGCGAGGCGTCAGAGCAGGTCGGAGCGGCCCCGGTCAGCAAGCTGGTCGACGACGGCCTTCACGGACTGCGCGCGGTCGCGGCGCGTCACGAGGATCGCGTCGGGGGTCAGAGCGACGGCCACATCGGGCACGCCGACGAGCGCGACGAGGGGCCCCTCGCCATCCTGCGTGAGGGAACAAAAGACCGCCGCCCTTCGATTCGACGCGCAGCGCCTCGCCCAGGTTGCCCGCCTCCGCGACAATGCCGGTGAGGGCCTCAGTCGCCGAGATCCGTCCAACCCAGCTCGGCGTCTGCGGGCACGACCGCCACTCCCCCGTCGGCGGCCACCGGCTCGGCGATCGCGTGGTCGATGGCGATCTTCGTCAGGTGCGGCCAGTTATCCGCCAGCACCTCATCGAACTCGGGGGTGCCCCACGCGCGCGCGATAGTCTCCCCAGGCGTGCGTGCATGTCGGGCAGCAGGCGGGCCAGATGGGGGCGCGTACGCCCGCCGACACGATGAACATACCCTGCGTTCCACAGGTAGCCCGCCGCCACGTAGCGGGCAGCCGTGTCGGCATCCGGCTTCTCCACGAACTCGGCGACCCGGCGAGCGCCGCGCTCAGCGTCGGCTTCCCCAGCCTCGTCAGAGAGGGCCGGACCAGGTGCGATGTACCCGTAGGCGGTCGACGCCTCTGGGGTGTCAGGCCGATCGTCACGACGTAGCCCTCGCGGGCGGCGCCGATCGCCGTCTCGACGGCGCTGCGCAGCAGCTCGGGGCGGGCGATCAGGGCGGTCGGCCGCGAAGGACCCGACGATCGCGTCATCCCCGAAGCGCTCGCGCACGACGTATGCGGCCAGGCTGATCGCGGCCATTGAATCACGGGCCCGACGGCTCGATGAGAAGCGTGCGATTATCCGACGAGGCGAACCCAGGCAGCTGGGCGAGCACGCCGTCGCGGTGCGCCCTGGCCGGTCACGATGGTCACCGACGAGGTCGATTCCTCCAGGCGGTCCACCGTGCCCCTGCAGGAGGGTACGGCCCGTGCCCGCCAGGTCGAGGAGGAACTTGGGCGGCGGCGGCGCGACGTCGGCCACAGGCGGTGCCAGCACCGCCGGCGGGGATGATCACGTGGAGGTCACTCATGCCCCAAGTATCGCAGATACGACGAGGGGCGAGGCATCAGCCTCGCCCCTCGTGGAAAGCGTGACGTTACGCGAGCGTCACCGGCGTCGCCCTCTGCGGCGGCCTCTCGGTGGCTTCCTCAGCCTCTTCAGCGGCGGCTTCCTGAACAGCGACGATGACCGTCTCGGGATCGAGCTCGACCCTCAACGCCGGCGGGCAGGTTCAGGTCGGAGACGTGCACGGCGTGAGCCGGCCTCGACGCCCTCAATGGAAACCTCGAGGCTCTCGGGGATGGAGGTGGCGGGGGCCTTCACCAGGATGGTGAACTCTCGACGGAGTGGACGGTGCCGGGGCGGACTCGCCAACGACGACGACAGGGACCTCAACGTCGACCTTCTCGCCGGCCTTGACGGCCAGGAAGTCGGCGTGCAGGATGTCACGGCGCACGGGTGAACCTGAACGTCTTGACGAGAGCCAGCTGGGTCTTGCCCTCGATCTTCAGCTCAACGAGCGCGTTCTTGGTGCCGCGAACGATGAGGAAGAGGTCGTGGCCGGAAACGTCCAGGTGATGGGCTCGACGCCGTGGCCGTAGAGGACCGTGGGGACCTGGCCGGCGCGGCGGGCGCGGCGGGCAGCACCTTTACCAAACTCGGAACGCTCTTCGGCAAGCAGGACGGGGTTGTCGCTCATGTGTCTCTTCCTTCGTTTCTCAGGTCCGGCGTCGGTGTCGGCAGAGTGAAGCGAAACGCGGCATTTCAATTCAGGCCCTGTCGATAACGGCAGATTGGGATCGCCCTCGCCGGAGCAACCCCAACAGGTTACCTCACGGCGAGGGCGGATGTGAAGCGGGAGGCGCTCAGTTAAAGAGCGATGTGACCGAACCGTCTTCGAAGACCTCTTGATCGCGCGAGCCAGGAGCGGCGCGATGGAGAGGACGGTGAGCTGCTCGAGCGCTTCTCAGCGGGGATCGGCAGCGTGTCGGTGACGACAACCTCGGCGGCGCCGGACTCGGAGAGACGCTTGGTGGCGGGTCGGAGAGGATGCCGTGGGTGGCCACGACGATGACCTTCTTAGCACCGGCGTTGTTGAGGACGTTGATCGCCTCGGTGATCGTGCGCCGGCCGTGTCGATCATGTCGTCCACCAGGACGCACTCCTTGCCGGCGACCCTCGCCGACGACGCGGTTTTGCGACGGCGACGTTGGGGCGGTGGTGTCGCGGGTCTTGTGGACGATAGGCCAGGGCGCGCCGCCCAGCTTCTTCGACCACTTCGGCGACGCGAATGCGGCCGGCGTCGGGAGAGACGATGGCGGTGTTGGTCAGGTCGACGCGACCGCGCACGCAGTCCACGAGGACCGGCATGGCGAAGAGGTGGTCGACCGGGCCGTCGAAGAAGCCCTGTTCCTGCGAGGCGTGCAGGTCGACGCTCATGCGATGCGAGTCGGCACCGGCTGCCCGGCACAGGTCAGCCATGAGGCGCGCGGAGATGGGCTCGCGCCCCTGGTGCTTCTTGTCCTGGCGCGAGTACGGGTAGAAGGGAGCAACCACGGTGATGCGCTTAGCGGACGCGCGCTTGGCAGCGTCAATCATGATGAGCTGCTCCATGATCCACTTGTTGATGTCGCCCTCGATGGACTGCAGGACGAACACGTCGGCGCCACGAACGGACCTCGTTGAAGCGCACGTAAATCTCGCCGGAGGCGAAGTCGTAGGCCGTCACCGGCGAGACCCCACATCCGATTTCCTCGCCCACGGCGTGAGCCAGGTCCATGTGAGCTCGTCCAGAAACGAGGACGAGGTTCTTCTCTCCGGTGGTCACCAGTCCGCTCATGCGGTTGTCTCTCCCTGTGTTGGATCAGGCGCGAGGCGCCGCGATCAATGTGCCGATGGTGCTGTGCGGCGTGACCATCGTATCGGCTGCGACGCAGCCCTGACCGATCCACGCGGTGGGAACCACACTGCGGTCCCCACTTCCGCATCAATCAGTGTGGCGCTAGGACCGATTTCACAGCCGGTCCCAACGGTGGTTGTCCCCGCAGACAGGTGCCGGGGTAGATGGTGGTGCGGCGCCAATCGTCACATCAACGTCGATCCAGGTGGAGGCCGGGTCGACGATCGTCACTCCGGCACGCATGTGGGCCTCGCAGATTCGGCGGTTCATCTCGGCGCCGAGTTCGGCCAGCTGGACGCGGTCGTTCGCACCCGCGCCTGCCAGTGGTCGGTGAGCCTCAAGGGCGCCTGCGGTGCGCATCCCGGCGGGGCCGCTGCCGCGAGGACATCGGTCAGTAGACCTCGCCCTGATCATTGTCGGTGCCCTAGGGAAGCCAGGGAGGTGCGCAGGAAGTCCGCGTCGAAGGCGTAGATGCCCGCGTTGATCTCGTTAATCGCGGCCTGCTCGGGGGTGGCGTCGCGCTGCTCGACGATCGCGGTGACCGTGCCCGAGGCGTCGCGGATGATGCGTCCGTAGCCGGTGGGATCCTCGACGCGCGAGGTCAGGACGGTGACCGCGTGGCCCGCGCCCTCGTGGGTGGCGACCAGATCGGCCAGGGTGTCCGTAGACAGGAGGGGGACGTCGCCGTAGGTGACGACGATGGTGCCGGAGACGGGCCTCGACGGCCTTATCGAGGTCTTGAGGCCGCACTGGACGGCGCGGCCGGTGCCGGGAATCTCGTCCTGGTCGGCGATGATGGTGCTGGGCAGCACGCGCTCAATCTCGGCGGCGACGACGTCACGCTGGTGACGCACGACGGCGACCAGGTACTCGGGATCGAGGCCGTGGGCGGCGCGCAGGGCGTGTCCGATCATGGACAGGCCAGACAGGGGGTGAACGACCTTCGGGAGAGCCGATTTCATGCGCGTTCCCTGGCCTGCGGCCAGGACGATGACGGCGGCGGGGCGAGACATGTTCCTCCTCGGGGGTCTGCGGTCCCATCGGGACCGGTCGCTCCGCCCCTAGGATTCGAACCTAGACTAAAGGCACCAAAAACCTCTGTGCTGCCGTTACACCAAGGCGGAATGCGTCCACTGTGATGATACCCGCACCCCTCGCGCGCTTTCAAACGCGACCCCGCGCTCACTGCCCGGTCTGAGCGAAGTCCGACCCACGCCTCGTGTGATACTGGGGGCATGTCTGAGAAGAGGACACGAATGAGCGGCTTCGCAGCGCCGCGAGCAGCTGGTGGCCGTGGGGCGTTCCCTGTTCGCCGAAAAGGGCTTCGGCGCGACCAGCGTCGAGGAGATCGCCGCCCGGGCGAAGGTCTCCAAGCCCGTGGTCTACGAGCACTTCGGGGGCAAGGAAGGCCTGTACGCGGTCGTCGTCGACCGCGAGGTGCAGGCCCTCATCTCTTCCCTGCAATCGTCCCTGGAGTCCTCCGAGCGCCCGCGCCTCATCCTGGAGAACGCGACCCTGGGCCTGCTCGACTACATCGAGCGCAACACGGACGGCTTCCGCGTGCTCGTGCGCGACGCCCCCTCGGATCGCACGGCCGGCTCCTTCTCCTCCGTCATGGGCGACGTCGCGACCAGCGTCGAACACATCATCGCCGAGCAGTTCAAGCGCTCGGACTTCGACACCACCTGGTCTCCCCTGTACGCGCAGATGCTCGTCGGCCTCATCGCGCAGGTCGGCCAGTGGTGGCTGGACGACCGCCGCATGAAGAAGGACGAGGTCGCCGCCCACGTCGTCAACCTCATCTGGAACGGCCAGCGCGGCCTGCGCCCCCACCCGACGCTGCGGGTACGCTCGGGCGAAGGACTCTAGTTTTTCATTCTCAATACACGACGAGGCCGTGGCGGGTATTCCCAGCCACGGCCTCGTTAATGAGTGAGACTCAGCGCGCCTCGAAGGAGAGGCAGTCATCGGTGCCCGCACCGACCGAGATGGCGGCGGCGGTGCACTCGAGTGCGGAGTTGTGGACGCAGTCGGCCTTCTGGCAGGCGCCGACGAAGGTCTCGGACTTGGCGAGGCCGCCCTTGACGGTCAGCGGGATGAAGGTCGTGCAGGAGGTCGAGTAGCCGACGGTGATAGCGGCGGCTCCGCAGCTCTTCTCCTTGTTGTAGGAGCAGTCGGTGACGGAGCAGTCGAGGATGCGGGGCATATCTGCCATTGGAGTGTCCTTTTCAACGTGGACCCGTGGGTCCTCTTTGTAGCCGGTCGCGACCGGGTTGGCCGCGCTGTTGACTCCAGTGATACGCCTTTTCGCAACATATCCAAAACGTAGCGAGTTTTCGTTGCAATTCCAAGGGCGCTCGCACGCCTTTCGGGGGTTATTTTCGCATTCATACCATCACTAATTACGTAAATAAATGCGGCATTTACTTTGCGTAATTCGGGTAGGTGAGCCTGCGCTAGGCGGGTGTGGCACGCCTACCCTGATCGGCCATCACACAAGGATTCGCCCGCGCCGCCGAGGGGCAGCGCGGGCGATTGCGGACCGGAGCAGTCAGTCAGGAAGCGATCACCTCGCGGACCAGAAACGGACCACGATCGTCGTGCCGTCATCTGCGGACTGCGAGCGCTCCAGATCGGCGACGTAGTCGTAGGAGCCGGAGAAGTCAGTCGACGTCGGCAGGGTACCGGGGCAGGTCAGCGAGCGTCACGTTGTAGACGCGCTTGCTACCCTCGACGGAGTACTCCATGTCGGGCGTGATGGCCACACCGTCCGCCTTGGAGACCCAGTAGCGGTTGATCGTGCCGTGAGCGCCGCGCTCGTCGCGCTGGTACCAGTAAAGGTTGTAGTTCTCCGTCCCGGGGACGGTGCGCACGACCTGATCCCCCACCAGCACGTGGTTGACGATTGCCGACTGCTGGGTGGCCACGGCCTCGTCGTCGCGCTTGTTGTCGCGCAGCGTGATGCCGCGAGGAGACAGAGCGGAACCGTCGAGGCCGAAGTCCGCGCGGATCTCCTCGGCGTAGGGGCGCACGATGAGGTTGTCCGAGACGGTGACGTTACGGATGTCGCCCTTCACTTCCTGGAAGTCGATCGCGCCACGCGTGTTTCCGTAGAAGTCGTTCGTGGTGCCCGAGCGCACGAGCTTGTTGTGCGAGATCGAGATGCCGCCGTCCGTGTTCAGGTCGAAGTTGTGACCGTCGAACACGGTGCTGAGGCGGATGCCCGCGCCGGAGAAGTTGTTGACGATGAGGTTGTCCTTGATGACGTGGGACTTGCCACCGAAGAGGCCAATGGCGGAGGCGCGCCAGCCCAGCTCGACGGTGTTACCAACGAAGGAGTTGTGCTCGGCGATGCGCGCCTGGCTGTTGGTGGACTTGTCGATGCTCGACCACGAGGCCAGGCCATCGTCACCATTGCCGCGCACCGAGGAGTTGCGAACCGTGGAGTTCGCCGTTCCCTGCGCGAAGTTGACGCCGTCGGCGAAGTTGTTGCGGATACGCGCGTTCTCGATGACCATACCGTCGGTGTAGGTCATCTGGCTGGCGTCCACATAGTCGCCCATCCAGAAGCCGCACTCGAAGTGCTCGACCACACGTTGGCGACGCGAGTGTTCGCGCCGGCGGAACCCGCGAAGCCCTTGTACTGAGCCTTCTCACCGAAGCGAGACCTCAGGTTCGAGGACATGTAGAAGTCGGTCATGGTCACGCCACCCACGCCTCGGTTGAAGACGAAGCCGCCGCCACCAGCCTGGTCGGAGGTGAAGCGCACGTTAGTGTGCCACATGCCCGCGCCCTGGATGGTCAGGTCAGAGTGGTCTAGGCCAATCTTGCGGCCGAACTCCCACGTGCCTGCGGGAATGTAGACGGTCTTGGAGGTGGCTGCCGCCTGGTTCATCGCCCAGACGAGCGCGTCGGAGTCGTCGACGCCGTCGCCGGGCTTGGCCCCCTGATAGTCAGTTACGCTCACGGCGCCTTCGGGGCGCTCGATGGCGGGAACAGCCTGCTCAAGCTCGATGAAGTCGATGCCGTAGGCCTTCTGGTCGTCGCCGACCTTGACGATCTGAATATGATCATCTTTCTGTATCTGGCGACCGATGAGGGTGTGGACCTCGTCGAAACGGAAGCGCGCCTTCGTGCCTTCTCCCGGCTCGTCGTACACGTGGTCGCCGCCAACGTACCGCCAGGCTGTCTCGGAGGAGAGGTCGAGGGTCGCGACGGTCTCGTTGTTAACGCGCACGTCGACACGACCGGAGGTGTGATCCGGCAGGGTGAAGCGCATGTCGAGGGCGTTGGCCGCGGTCGCCGCCGTGAAGTCCACGGAGGAGTTCTTGCCGTTCAGGGCCACGTAGGACTGTCCCGAGGCCTCGATGGCCGTCGACTCGATGTCGTCGGAGCGCTCGAGCGTCGTCCCGTCGGATCGGCTCGCCTCCTCGGCCTCGTATCGCGTGTAGGGGACGCTCGCGCCGTACTGGTCGTCGGCCGCGACCGCACTGGGGACCAGTGCGGGCACCAGCGCAATGACGCCGAGCACGCCTGCTCCGGCGACAAATGGTCCGCGTTTCATCTGACTCTCAAGCCCCTTTTCATGCCCTGAAGGGCGCTCGAAGCGCCGCTTCACTCCTAGGTTCCGCTTGTTGGAAGGAACCCGGGGACATAGTAGCGGAATCTGACCACTGTCAAAGAGTTGCTCAGAAATTTCCGCAGTGAAGAACCGTGAAATACCAACAAATACGCAGCACACCAATATTCGCACTGTAAATATGAATGTGAGATTCCGATGCGATGGCAGGGATTGCGGACGCGGCGACGAGGCCACGGCCGTTACTGCGCGCAAGGCGCTTGCCGCCGGCGCGACGCTCCAACGACACTGCGCCTGGCACGCTTGCTATCACCTCAGATAGGGGCGCCCAAGCCACTGACGAAGCAGAGGACCACCATCGGGCAGCATATACGCGTTGAGCAGCTCGGAGGGAGTCACGTCGTAGAGCCATGCAAGGGCTACACAGTAACGCGCCCTCGAGGCCTCAAAGTCCAAGTGCTCACCATCAGGCCCATCAAGAGCAACGTAACTCCACGCGGGAGTTTCTTGAAGCACCCAACCGGACGGGAGTTCGTCAGCTTTGGTCGGAACACCCAGCACTGGGAGGCCCAAACTATGACGCAAGATCGACACCGTGTAGTTGACCATTACCTTCTGCGTCAACTCAACCGAGGGCGAACTAAAAAAGCCACCTCTTCTTATCTTCCCGCGTTCTTCCTCGTCGAAGCAGTATTGCCCGTCCTCCAACCACAACACCGCACTCTCACTAAACGCATCGTCAATCGAAAGGCCCGCACGCCCCCATCTGAAACCGTTACGCACCTTAACCCGAGTGTGCTGGTTCATGACCGCCGCATACTCGTCCAGGAAGGCCATCGGATCTTTCTCTTCCCCAGATGCACCTCTCTTAAAGAACCGTCCCAACGCGTTCAACACTGTCTTCCTCCTCTGGGGTGAAAATTACAGATCTTCTCGTCAGCGACCCGTCTCGACACCGACAACGTCAGGAAAGCCACTCGCGTAGAAACGGGCCCCCTGATGGATCCATATATCCAGCGAGGAGTTCATCGAAATCGATTTGCATCACATGGGTCAGTTGATTGAGTTCCGGATGCACCGGGAAGATTGTGCGCATCTCCATCGGGATATATGCTCCGTCCAGGGTGAGCCAACCAGTGATAGGGGTCAGCTGTTCGAAACCCCACTGGGGCGATACGCTTTCAAGCCCCACAGGAACATCGATGCGCGGCCACCGGCGACGCCAGCGCGCTTTTTCACCGATGCGCATGATCGCCCATTTCAACATGATCTCACCATAGTCGCTAATCATTGTCGGGACACGCGGTTCTAAATACTCGCTCTCACCATAGAACGCTTGAGGGCGACGCGAATTCTTCGTATCCCAAATATGCTGCCAGCTACGCCCAGCATCCCACGTAAGTGCTACGCCACCACCATTATAGACGGACGGGATCGCCCCGCTTTCACGGGCGAAATCAATAAGATCCTCTGTAACGGACATTAGTCATTTCCTTTTGCTTCGATAATTCCAAGCTGCAGACATTCGCTCACGGTAAGCGGATAGTCACCAAGCATGAATTGCACCTGTCGCGCTCCCCCAGGCATCGAGAATTGCGGGACATTGATTCCTGTTCGAATGGAGAAACCGGTCGGCAACGCCACAATCCGATACTGATAGTACGGATCATTCATGGCAAAAATATCGAGCGACCGCTCTTCCAACGAAAATGGACTCCCATTTTCAGGTAGTTGCCATAGATACTTCCCATTCGGGAGTCCGAGCCGATCCACGTAGGGACCAAATGTCTTCGTATAGGCAAGAAAGCTCGTGTAGGTCTTCACGGTGCTTCTATCCATCCGCGCGAGCACTGTCGGCCCATCCGGCACCCACTTCAAGACTCCCGAATTAGGAAAGTCCGGCGAGTGAACGTCAGGGATCTGGTTAACTTCCATCTTTCTCTTCCTTTCTATTCCATTCACTTACGCAAGCTTAGATACTCACGCATTTCATTGATGCTCATACACATGAGACTCTCATCGGACATAGGGTCTCCCCAGCCACCGACGAAGCAATGGGCCGCCGTCGGGAAGCATGTACGCGTGCAACAACTCAGAAGGAGACACATTATAGAGCCACGCTAACGGAACGCAGAAACGCTCACCAGAAGTCTCAAAATCCAAATGCTCACCATTGGGGCCATCAAGGGCAACATAGCGCCATATTGGCGCTTCTTGAAGCTGCCAACCGTTTGGCAATTGATCTTCCTCCATTGGTAGACCTAGCCACTCAAACCCGAGAGCGTGTCGCAAGATCGACACCGTGTAGTTCAGCATCACCTTCTGCGTCAACTCAATCGAAGGCGAATTAAACATCCCTCCCTTCTGAACCTTCCCACGCTCCTCCTCGTCAAAACAATACACACCATCCTCCAACCACAACATTTGTCTCCAGGTGGCGCTAAAAGTAATCGACAGACCCGTGTATCCCCTGGCAAAACCGTTATACACCTCCACTTCTGTGTACTTGTTCATCACTTCCGCATACTCATCCATGAAGTCCAACGGGACTCTCCTTTCCTTTCAGAATTCCTTTCTCAAGGAGGTCTGTAATACTTGCCGCTTTTCCATTATCCTTGATGACCTGCAGCTGCGTCGCACCTCCCGGCTGCTGCCCCCAGGGAGCCGCCTTGCCGGACTTAATGGTCCACCCCTCGGGCAGTGGATCCCCCGTAAACTCGTACTGGTAGTAGTGGTCATTCACCGATTCCGGGCGCAGGGAGCGCTCCTCGAAGGAGGCGGGGTGGTCCTCCTCAATGACACCCAGGAAATTGCCGTCAGGATGCCCAATGCGGTCCACGTCGCCGCCGAAGTCCCGGACGTATTCCTCGACCGAGGAATACACGGTCGGTTCCCCCGTATATCCGTCATTCGGCGGCCAGTCAATCACCCACTCTTCTTTCCCAGTCCTGGGACTAATCTCAATATGGCCGTGTTCCGCCCTCCATTCCTCATAGGTGTACGACGTCCCGTCGGGTTTCACACCCAAGACCAGCTCGCGTCGGCGCGCCATGTCCGCACCCATCACGTCCTCTACGAGCCCTTCAGGCGGCGGGGGCTTGCCATCCGACTGATACGATTTCAACGGTACCCTTGATGCGAGGTCCTCCGTGCTTCGTGGAGGGACGCGCAGTCGTCTTTCTTTCCATTCATTGGCAAGGTCTTCCATCCCGTGAGTACGCAGGTAATCATCCAGATGCGACGACAACCTCCCCGCGACACCATCCGCACCAAGCCCAAGACGGCCCGCACCCTTCAGAGCAAGAGTGCCTAGCCCCATCCCCATGTCCCGCAGCATCATGCCTTCACCAATGACGGGTAAGGATTCAAGCACTGCAGCAGCCCGAGCCGCATTTCCACCGCCAGCGGTGAGCGCAGCAAGAACTGCAGCCGGAACAAGTTCACCAAGTGCGGCACCGGGATCGTCTTCCCATCCTTCAGCATTGATCAACGCGTCCCACATTTTCTTCGCGAAGCCTGTCGGGTCTGCCATGATCGCGTCACGTAGCGCAAACAAGTCCTCGGGTGAGATTTTGTTCTGTTTCTGCTTCGCTTGCAATTCGTCCCAGGTGATCCACCCCAGCATGTACCGTCCATAGTCACGCATCCCCTCAAGAGCTAATCCATACTGCATGGAGAGAAGGCCCCATACGCCATCAAAGATGCCCGCTCCCATGCGTTTCATGAAATGAACGGGGGCCCACGACGGATCCGGAGAACGGTTAGCCTGCTCATAGAGAATCTGAGAAAGAGTTTCACCGGCAGCATCCGTATCGCTCACTGCTGCTTCGAAGTCGGCGACCGCCTGCGCTTGCTTCGCCTCACCAGGTCTCGTATCCCGTTCTGGATGATACGACAGATCTACCTCAGGCAGTCCGAATATACCGATCTTCGGGTGTTCGGCTGCCCACTTCTGTTCCGCGAGAGCCGCTTCAACGGCGGCGACTCCCTCTTCGTACGCGACTTTAGCTTCAGAAGCACGCGTTTGAGCTTGCTCGAGCGCCGACCCGTAGGCTTCCCAGGCATCTGCGGCACGGCCGAAAGTCACTGAGGCGCACCACCATTTTTCCGGCTGCAGCTTGAAATGTTCACGAAAACGCTCAGCCGCCCGCCCACTCCAGCCAGACACTGAAATCTCATGCAATGACCACGCGATTCTCTCAAAATCGGACGCACGATCACGCATGACAGCAATCCGCCCACGGATGGCAGCAGGATCGCCCTTGATCTCAAATGTCGGAGCACCTTTATGTGTCACACTCACCCTAAATCCCCTTCACCAGTGGTTCCGTGGAGATAGCAGCCGCTGCATCACGAGCGCGGGTCATTGCCTCATCACAAGCAGCCATATAGTCAGCGTATATCCCGGTAACCTTGCCCAGCCGACCAGCTGCTTCGGAAATATCTCGAAGCATCCCGTTCAGCCCCTGATCCCACTTGGTATTAAAGCTATCCAGTCCCCCTACCACGACGGGATCAGCAACCATTCCAGAGTTGGGCGTATAGTCTGCAACACCATAGGTTTTATTGCGTTCTTGCAGTTCACTGAGCTTTGTAACCGCTGTGGCTATTGCCTCGAGATCAACTTCAAAATCATGACTCGTCATCACAACCCCTTAATCAACGGCAGCGAATGCAAGAGTTTCAGCGTTAACGCCAGCCTTGCGTATTTCTTCAAATGCTTGTTTCAGAGAATCTAAGGCAGCAGCCAGTTCCTCCGCACGATCGTTAAGGCGCTGCGCACACTCCTTTTGCGCCTACCGAGCCTCAGAACTATCCGTCCATTCAGCGAGTCCAGCCTCCACAAGGTCTGACATCTCTGTACTACGCTCGCGTAACTTCGAGGATGCTCGATCGATGTCGTCCATTACATAGTTCGCTGCTGCCTCATAAAACACAAGGTCATGACCACTCATTGCACGCTCCTCCTTCATCGGATAGAGAGCGGCAAACACCACTCGTTCAACCACTTGTTCAGTTGAACATCGTATTCAATCACAATACGTTTTACTCGAGCAAATCCGCCGCCTCGAGCCAGGCCTCCTCCAGCTCGTCCATCTCGGCCAGGACATCCTGGTGGGCCGCCGAGACCTTCGTCAGCTCGGACACCGCCGAAGGATCCGTCGCCACCTGGATCGACAGCTTCTCCAGCTTCGCCTCCAGGGACGAGGCCTCGGCCCGCAGGCGCTCCAGCTTGCGTTCGATGCGGGCCACTTCTTCTGGCCGCGCGCCGCGCCGCAGCGTCACTCACGCCGCCGCGAGCGCTCCCCTGCCCCGCACTGTCCTCGCCCGAGGAGGCGTCCGCGGAGGGTGCGGTCGAGCGGGAAGCGGAGCCGGCCTCGTCGGTGCGAGAGGACGAACCAAACGCCCCGACGTCGCCGGAGGCGCGCATCTGCAGGTACTGTTCGACACCGCCGGGCAGGGCGCGGACCTGTCCGTCGCCGAGGAGGGCGACCTGGTGATCGGTGACGCGCTCGAGGAGGTAGCGGTCGTGTGAGACGACGACGAGGGTGCCCGGGAAGGTGTCGAAGCAGGTCCTCCATCGAGGCCAGGGTGTCAGTGTCGAGGTCGTTCGTGGGCTCGTCGAGGAGCAGCACGTTCGGCTGGCTCATCAGCAGGCGCATGAGCTGGAGGCGTCGGCGCTCGCCGCCGAGATCTCGCTGATGCGCGTGTAGGCGCGGGCGCGCGTGAAGCCCATGCGTTCCGTCATCTGGGAGGCGCTGACTTCCTTGCCGTCCACGACGACGGTCTGGGCGACGTCGGCGACGGCCTCGACGACGCGCATGTCCGCCAGGGCGTCGAGCTCGTGCGTGTCCTGGGAGAGCGTGGCGACCTGGACGGTCTTGCCGCGCTTGACGCGCCCCGACGTGGGCTCAAGGTCCCCGCGCAGCAGGTTCAGGATCGTCGTCTTACCGGCGCCGTTCACGCCGACGATGCCGACGCGCTCGGCGGGGGCCAGGCGCCAGGTGACGCCCTCGAGGATGTCCAGGCGCGAGCCGTCGGGACGCGTGAAGGACACGGAGACGTCCTCGAGGTCGATGACGTCCTTGCCCAGGCGCGCGGTCGCCATCTTCACCAGCTCCACGGTGTCACGCGGGGGCGGCACATCGGCGATGAGGGCCTCGGCGGCGGCGATGTGGAACTTGGGCTTCGAGGTGCGGGCAGGGGCCCCGCGGCGCAGCCACGCGAGCTCCTTGGTGAGCAGGTTAGCGCGCTTGGCGGCGGCCACGTCCGCCTGGCGCATGCGCTCGGCGCGGGCCAGCGTGTAGGCGGCGTAGGAGCCGTCGTAGATTTCGACGTGCCCGGCGATCTGCGGGCGGTCACCACCCGGGTCGACGCCGGGAACGACCTCCCAGATGTGCTCGCACACGGCGTCGAGGAACCAGCGGTCGTGGGTGACAGCCAGGAGCGCGCCGGACGCGCCGGGGCGGGCGAAGCGGGCGTTCAGGTGCGCGGCCAGCCAGGCCACGCCCTCGACGTCGAGGTGGTTGGTGGGCTCGTCCAGGCACACAATGTCGGCGGTGGCCGCGAGGACTCGGGCGAGCGCAACGCGGCGGCGCTGACCGCCCGACAGCGTGCCGACGAGGGCGGCGGGGTTGATGTCGGCGAGGAGGCCGGCGTGGATGTCGCGCACGGCCGGGTCGGACGCCCACTCGTATTCCTCCATGCCGGGGTGAACGGCCTGGATGACGGTGTCCTCGGGGTTAAGGGTGTCCGCCTGGGTGAGGACGGCGACGCGCACGCCGTCGCGACGGGTCACCACTCCCCCGTCGGGCTCCTGCGTGCCGGCGACGATGCGCAGGAGCGTGGACTTTCCGGCGCCGTTGGGGCCGAGAATGCCGACGCGGCTGCCGTCGTCGAGGCCGACCGTGACTCCTTCGAGGAGCTTACGCGATCCGGCGAGGGCGCCGACGTTCTGGGTTCCGAGCAGGTGTGCCATCAGATGGCCTCCGTCGATTCAATGCGGGCGCCGTAGGCGGGCCCGTGGGTGGGGATCGCGCGCGCGACCGTGGGCGCGTCGCTCAGGGTGGCCGCGAGTGCTTGGGCGTGCTCGGCGTCGGGCGCGAGGGCCGCGACGGTCGGGCCGGACCCGGACAGGGTGACGGCCAGGGCTCCCGCATCCTTCGCGGCACCGATGGTCTCGGCCAGCTCGGGGCGCAGGCGCAGGGCGGGCGCCTGCAGGTCATTGACGAGGCAGTGGCCCATTTCCTCGGGTTCCCCGCACAGGGCGGCGACTTCCTCGGGCGTGGGTTCGGCGAGGGCGGGCGCACCCGCTGCGTCGAGACGGTCGAACTCGCGGAACACCTCGGGGGTGGACAGGCCCTCGCGGGACAGGAGCATGACCCAGTGGTGGTGGCCCTCCTCGTCCCCTTCGCGCAGGACGCTCATGTGGTCGCCGCGCCCGGTTCCCAGCGCAATGCCGCCCGCGAGGCAGGCGGGGACGTCGGCGCCCAGCGAGCGGCCGATCGCCTGCAGTTGCTCAGCGCCCAGGCCCAGCTCCCACAGCTCGTTGCAGGCCACCAGGGCGGCGGCCGCATCGGCTGATCCGCCGGCCATGCCGCCGGCGACGGGCACGCGCTTGTCGACGCGGATGCTCAGGCCAGCGGCGGTAGACGCCCAGGGGCCCGCGGCGGCAAGGCGCTGGAGAACACGCGCGGCGCGCACGGCCAGGTGGGTCTGCGGGTCCACGTCCGCCATGGCGCGGGTCGTGGCCTCGTCGATGCTGCCGTCGGGCAGGTACGCGATCGTCTCGACGCGCACGCCGGGCGTCTTGGAGGTGCGCACGGTGACGGTTTCGCGCAGGTTCAGGGCCTCGAAGACCGTGACGAGGGGGTGGTAGCCGTCGGGCGTGGGCGCGCCGACGCGCAGGGTCAGGTTGACTTTTCCGGGCGCACTGGCGCGCACTTCACGCATGGCGTTCCTTCTTCCTACCGCTTGTCTGACCGGCGGCCCTCAGCGGGCCGCGGTCGACGCCGCGAGGGTGCCGTTCGCGCGGGCCTCGATGACGGCGCGTCCCAGCTCGACGAACTCGTCGATCGAGAGGGTCTCGCCGCGGCGCGTCGGGTCAATGCCGGCGGCCGACAGGAGGGCCTCGGAGGCCTCGGGGCCGCCCGCCCAGTTCTTGAGGGCCGCACGCAGGGTCTTGCGGCGCTGGCCGAAGGCCACGTCGGTGACCTCGAAGGTGGCGCGACGCAGCTCGTCGTCGCCGCGCGGGGTCTCCAGACGTGTGAGGCGCACGAGGGCGCTATCCACGCCGGGCACGGGCCAGAACACGGAGCGGCCGATCGTCCCGGCGCGCTCAACCGAGCCATACCAGGAGGCCTTCACGGAGGGCACGCCGTAGGTGCGCGATCCGGGGCCGGCGGCCAGGCGGTCCGCGACCTCAGCCTGGACCATGACGACGACGCCCTGGACGGAGGGGAAGGCCTCAAGCATGTTGAGCAGAACCGGCACGGCCACGTTGTACGGCAGGTTCGCGACGAGCTTCGTGGGGGCGGGCCAGTCCACGCCGAAGTCATCGATGCCGCTGATTTCCGTGGCGTCCATGGTGACAACGTGCAAGCGGTCGGCGGCCTCGCTCATACGGGCGCGCACGGTCTGCGGCAGGGCTGCGGCCAGGGGCGGATCAATCTCGACGGCACGCACGCGCGCACCGACTTCCAGGAGTGCGAGCGTCAGGGAACCGAGGCCGGGGCCGACCTCGACAACCTCGTCACCCGCTTCGACGCCACCGGCTGCGACGATCTTGCGCACCGTGCCCGCGTCGTGCACGAAGTTCTGGCCGAGCACCTTGGTGGGGCGAATACCGAGCGCCTCGGAGATGGCCTTGACTTCAAGGGGACCGAGCAGGCCCGTCTCGGAGGGGACGGCTCCCTCGGGCAGGGTCGGATCGAGGCGGCGGCGCGTGTCGCGCTGGTTGCGTTGGGAGGATCGGCTCACGCTGGCAAGTCTAGTGCACGGGGCCGACGAGGCCGGGGCTGGGGGCACCGTGAGGCTCGAAGCGTCACGGGGCGGGGGCGGGCGGTAGGACGACGCGCACCTCGTACTTGCTGGCCTGCTCACCCAGAACGGCGTTGACCTGCTTCTTCACGACGTCTTCCAAACGCCCCTGCGCCTTGTCAAGCAGACCCTTGGAAACAGCCTCGTCTGCTGCAGCAGCTTCCCGATCCGCCAGGAAGGTGGTGACCCTCCGACCTCGATCTGGTTAACGATGGAGAAAGACTGGTCGTAGGTCTCGACCGAGGCAGGGTCGATGGACGCGGAGAGAATTTCGACGGCAGGCACGGTCACCGTCACGACGTGCCCCGTTTCGTCCACCTCGACCTGAATCCGGCTGACGTCGGCCACTCCGGCCTTCACTTCTCCCGAATAGGTGATGAGGTAATGGGCGCTCGTGCCCGGCACTTCCATGCCGAACACCTTGGTTCCCTCCTCAGAGTATTTCCCCACCTGGGTGAAGTTGTAGGACTCAGTGGCAAGTTCACCAATGTCCGCGAAAGAGTTTTTCACAAGAGTCGTGTCAACGGTAACGACTGGTTCGCCACCCTGGTCCCCGGACCCGACGCCGAATACCGGGGCAGCCTTCATGCCACCGGCGAATCCTACACCTGCGATCACCACAGACGCAGCCAACTTAGCAACGGTGGAAAAACCCATGACGACCTCACTGACACAATGAGGGTGAGTATTAGGTAACCCTCATGGGGATTGTACGGTAAGCGTCAAGTTGCCACAACCCCTACACCACGCGGATAGGTTATCGGCGTGCGGATAGCTTATCGGCGTGCGGATCGCTTATTTTCCTATCCGCATGCGCCTAACCTATCCACATCGTCACAACCTATCCATATGCCGACGGCGAGCCGGGCGCCGCACACATAAGCTTGCCAACACCCAGCTAAACACACTCCCCATTCTGGCGCAGCACACATCCGCCCCCGGCACACGCCCATAGACACGAACGAAAGCCGGGCCCGACAACCCTCGTTGTCAGGCCCGGCCCTCAGCATCTCTCAGGCTTAGTACCAGCCCACGGCGCTGGAGTGCGCCCAGGCGGAGCAGGGCGTGCCGTAGCGGCCCTTGATGTAGCCGATACCCCAGTTGATCTGGGTGATCGGGTTAGTACGCCAGTCAGCACCGGCCGAGGCCATCTTGGAGCCCGGCAGCGACTGCGGGATGCCGTACGCACCCGACGAGGCGTTCTCAGCGTAGGGGTTCCACTGCGACTCACGGTTCCACAGGAGGACCAGGCACTGGTACTCGCTGTCTCCCCAGCCCTGGGCTGCGACGAGGGGCTTGGCCAGCGAACGCGGGTCCTCGCCGGAGTAGGTGGTCGGGACGGCGCCGGCGGCGGCAGCGGCAGCGGCGGCGGCAGCAGCCATGGCGGAGTCAGTGTTCTTCGTGTCGGCTGCGATAGCGGCAATCTCTTCCTTCGTGGAGATCGTGCCGAGCTTCGCGCGGTAGCGCACGGAGGTCGTACCGTCCGCCTCGACCTTCTCCTCGAGGGTGGCCTCCGGGTCGATGCCTGCGGCGACGAGGGCGGCCGGAGTGGCCTCCTTCGTCCCCTCGCTGCGCACCTGGGTGACGGGCTGAGAGGTGGAGTGCTCGGTGATCGGCACGGTGGTCAGGACCTCTTCGCCCTTCTTCTCCTGCCACACGGTCCACGTGGTGACGCCGTTGACGCCGACCGTCGTCACCTGGGATTCGCCGACGAAGAGGTCGGAGCTGGTCGTCGTCGTCTCACTGAAGGGGGATCTCGACGGTCTCGGTGGCCTCACCGCGGGTCACGCGGCTGACATTGATCGACAGCTCGCCGGCCTCGCCCGTCGTGACGTTCACGCGGTCGAGGGGGTGCACGGAGACGCCGGAGGCCTTGAGGATCGCGCGGGCATCCTGCCCGGGACGTGCGGCGACCTCGCGCGTGGTGCCATCCACCGTGACGACGACGTTGCGAGCGCGCGACACGAGCGGGGTAAGCTCGTCACGTGAGGAGGAACGGTCTGCTGCGAGGCTGACGGTCGAGCCCAGCGGAGCGGCGTCCGCGAGGATCGCATCGGCCGACGAGGCCGTGGTCCAGAGGGTACGGGTCTGACCGTCGACGGTCACCGTGTACAGCTTGGAGGTGCGCACGATGATCATGTCGCCGTCGCGCACGGCCTCGCCGGTGCCGGGCTGAACGAGGTCGTTGCTGCCAACGCTCACGCCCGCGGCATGCAGTGCGTCGCCGACGGTGTTACCCCAGGAGGTCACGGGGCGCGAGACGCCGTTAACCTCGAGCATGACGGATGTGTGCGAGGAGGCGACACCGACGCCGGCGACGCCGAGGACACCCGCCGAGGCGAGGGCGGCGACGCTCAGGACGATGCGCGGGGAAGGCGCGAAGGAACGCACGTGGGCGCCCAGGACGTGCAGGGCGCTTGCGGCGGACGCACTCAGGGAGGTGCTCAGGTGGTGGTTCACGATTCTCCAGTTACTCGCTATCGATACTGCCGGTCAGCTTAACGTGCACGCACGCGGGCGCGCCAGGGTCTGGCCGCGCCCGCGTGTGCAATGTCACGTCAGACGAGGCCCAGCTTGTAGGCGCAGCCCCACTGGCCCCAACCGGAGCGCTGCTGGAGCATGCGCGCACGCATGGTCTGTTCTTCCACGGAGGCATCAGAGGGCAGGCCGGAGCCACCCACGGAACGCCACGTCGGCAGAGAGAATTGGTACATGCCGTAGTAGCCGTTGCCCGTGTTGATCGACGGGTTGCCGCCGGACTCGCACTGGGCGATGGCCGCCCAGATCGCAGCGTCGTCGCCGGAGACGGCGGCGGGAGCAGACGCAGACGAACCAGACGAGGAGGCACCCGAAGAATCGGACGAGGTGGACGAGCTGGACGACGTATCCTCGGCCTTCTTCGCCTTCGTGCCCTTGGAGACGATGCGCTTGGTGGGCTCGGTGCGGGTCGTGGACAGGACGGCGGAGACGGTGACGTCGCCGTCGATGGTCTCCTGGTAGGTCTCGGTCACCTCGGAGCCGGCCACACCTTCCTGCACGGTCTTCTCGGTACCCTCTTCGGCCTCGGCGTCCTCACGCTCTTCGGTCTCGTACGGGATCTCGGTCGTGGAAGAGACGGTGCCACGCACGACGCGTGCGACGCGCAGGGTGGCCTCGCCGCCGTTGTGCTCGAGGGTGACGCGGTCGATCGGACCGGCGCTGACGCCGGCCTTCTCGAGGATCGCGGTCGTGCCTTCGTCAGAGGAGACGACGACGTCCGTCGTGGTGCCGTCGGCGACGACGTGGACGGTCTGGCCGGCCTCGGCGATGGGCATCTCGGCGCGGGTGTAGGAGCGGTCGGCCGCCATGGATGCGGCGGAAGCCGGCAGGGCAGAGAGCACGCCGGAAATCGACGAGGCAGTGGACCATGCCGTGGTCTGGTTGCCGTCGACCGTCACGTCGTACTCGGTCGCGGTGCGCACGACGACGGTGTCACCGCTCGCGACGGTCTGGTTGGAGGCGGGGGCGACGAGGTCGTGGTCGCCGACGGTCACACCCGCGCTGTGCAGAGCATCGCCGGCAGTCGTGAAGAAGCCTGAGACATCGCGGGTCACGCCGTCAACTTCGACGGTGACGTGGCGATAGGAGGTGCCAATGGCAGTGGCCGCGGTGCCGGCCACGACAAGGCCGTCGCGGCTGCGACGGAAATGACGGTTGTACGAGAGGGCTGAAAGCTCACGTGTCTCCAGACTTTGTAGGTTCCGTTTCAGGGCCGCGCCGACGCATCCCCGCGGACTGCGGGCGCATCAGACGGGCAGGCCAATTCGGACCGACACACCCACCGTAACCAATTTGTTACCTTCGCGCGACCACTTTGACGCAATTCACCAGTCAGAGAACGCGCGCGGGAAGGTCGTGCGAGGCCTGATAACCCGCGCTCGTCACAGGAGAGATGCCCTCACCAGGTGCCGTAGACCGCCTCGGTGTTCGCCCGCAGCTGGTCGCACGCAGCCGCCTCGCTGACGCCCCACTGATCCGCAATGAAACGCACGGTGTGCGCCATGACGTAGGAGGCGTTGGGACAGCCGCGCCACGGCACGGGCGTCAGGTACGGGGCGTCCGTCTCAACCAGGACCAGCTCGCGCGGAAGGACCGAGAGCGCGGCGCGAAGGTCGGAGTTCGCAGGGTATGTGATGGGGCCGGCGAAGGAGGCGTACCATCCGCGCTCGGCGAGGCGCTGCGCCATCGCCGCGTCCCCCGAGTAGCAATGGAAGACGATGCGCTGGTCCTCGCTCGCACGCTCGTCAAGAATCGCGAGGGTGTCCTCATGGGCGTCGCGGTCGTGGATCTGCAGGGGCAGGCCGGCGCGCTGCGTCATGTCGATGTGCGCGCGGAAGGATTCCTTCTGCGCCTCGCGGCCCGGGTCGGCCGTACGGAAATAATCCAGGCCGCTCTCCCCCACCGCGACGACCATCGGATCGTCCAGCCGAGCCTCGACGGCAGCCAGGGCCTCGTCAAGGGGCACGTGATAGTCGCGCACGACGGGGACCAGACCGTCAGGCGAGGGGTCCGCACAGCCCGCGTGCAGGGCCGCGTCGTTGGGGTGGATCGCGATCGCGACGCGCACGCCCTCGTGAGCGCGCGCCAGCTCGATCATCGGATCGAAGTCGGGCAGCTCGCAGGCGCTCGAAATCATCCGGGTGACCCCCACCTCGCGGGCACGCTCCAGCTGCTCCTCAAGGCTGAGCGCCACGCCCTCGCGCCGGGGGATCTCGCCGACGTGGGTGGGCAGGTGCGTGGTTGTCTCACCACGGGCGCCGCCAGGGGCGCGGGCGCGTCGGGCCAGGGACGAGGCTTACGCGGGCTCATGCGAGGTCATTGACCTTTCGGGGAGGGACGGGAACGAGGCGGGCGCGCGTCAGCGAGCGAGCACGACGCCGCGGGCGACCTCGTCGACGACGTCGTCACCGAGGAGGAGACGGACGATTTCGAGGCCAAGCTCCAGGGAGGTGCCGGCGCCGCGGCTGGTGATGATCTGCTCGTCGATGACGACCGGGTTCTCGTGGACGATCGCGCCGCCCTCGGCGATGGCCTTAACGAACGCGGGGTTCGCGGTCGCGTGGCGGCCGTCGAGGACGCCCAGCTCGGACAGGATCGAGGGGGCCGCGCAGATCGCTGCGATGGGCTGGGCGGCGTCGGAGCGGCGCAGCACCTCGGCCTGGATCGCGGGCGTGCCCTTCAGGCCCAGGGTGCCGGGCATGCCGCCGGGCAGGAAGAGGACGGTGTAGGTGGACAGGTCCACGTCCTCGAGCATGAGGTCGGCGACGACGCGGATGCCGTGCGAGCTGGTCACGTGACGGGCGTCGGTCACGGAGATCAGGTCGGAGCGCACGCCGGCGCGGTACAGGACGTCGGCGACGGCCAGGGCCTCGACCTCTTCGAAGCCGTCGGCCAGCATGATGGCGACGGTGGCGTCGGTGGCAAGCTTGTCGGGAGTGGGCATGGTTCCTCTTTCGTCGCGGCTACTGAAACGAGCGTTACGTCCAGGTTAGCGCAGCCGCACGTGCCCCGTGGACGCGCCACGGCCTCGTCCCCGCGGGACGAGGCCGCGTGCGTCACTCGGAGCGCAGGGCCTCGACCGGGTCCTGGCGCGAGGCGCGCGAGGCCGGGATGACGCCCGCGATGACGGTCAGACCGACGGATACCGCGATGAGTGTGAGGGCCGTGAGCGGCGAGAGCTGGGCAATGTTCTCCACGTTGAACGAGGAGTACGCGATGCCATTCGCAACCGCACACAGTCCGTAGGTAACGCCCACGCCGATCAGGCCCGCCAAGAGGCCCTCGATGACGGTCTCGGCGTTGAACACGCGGGACACGTCGCCCTTCGAGGCACCGATCGAGCGCAGGATACCGATCTCCTTGCGCCGCTCGAGCACTGAGATGTAGGTGATGATCGAAATCATGATCGACGAGACCACCAGCGAGATCGACACGAAGGCGATGAGCAGCCAGGAGATGATGTCGACGATCTTGGTCACCGAGCTCATGAGCGCGCCCATGACGTCGGAGTAGGTGACGACCTTGTCGGTCGCGCCCGCCGCCTTGTTGTCGGCGTTGTAGGCTGTCCAGGGCGGCCTTCACCTTGTCCTTGTCCGCGAAGGACTTGGGGTAGATCGAGATGTTCGACGGGGAGGCGATATCCGCCCATCCCAGGTTCCTCAGGTTCGTCTCCAGAGTCGGCACGTTCGTGGAGAACATGGTCGCCATGAGCGCGGCGAGGGACTTCTCGTCCACGTTGGACTGGAAGGCCTCGGCAAAGGCCTGCGGATCCATGGAGAAAGCGCTCGACATGTTGGTGGCGAACTGCTCCATGGTGGAACCGATCTGCTCGCCGATCGCGGTCGACAGCTGCGTCATCATCGAGGTCATCGCGTTCGTCATGGCTTCCTGCATGACCTGGCCGATGACAGCGCTCACGCCCTGCGTGAGGGGTGGTCCCCAGCTGGGCGGCGATCTGCGTGGAGATCTCGTTCATGACCTGAGTGGAGATGTCGGTGCCGATCTGGGCCAGGGCGGGGTCCTCGCCGAGGGCCTTCGTCAGGTTGGCGGCGAGCTTGTCGGAGTCGACGACCTGGTCGGAGGAGACAGCCGCGCGCAGCTGCGCGAGCACCTCGGGCTGAGAGAAGTACGCCGAGGCCAGGGTCGCGAAGTCGGTCGTTCCACCCGCCTCGATCTGCTCGCGGGCGTAGTCCTGGAAGCCCTGGGCGATCTGGGAGGCCTGTGCGCTCAGGTACTCGGCCGCGCCATCCTTGACGGCGCCGTCGGCCAGGGCCGAGCGGATGATCGTCTGGAAGTCGACGTTGGCCAGCTGCGGCAGGTCCTTACTCAGCTCCCCGAAGTCAAGGCCGGACAGGTCGAAGGCCATGCCCGACTGGGCACCGGACTGTGCGGCGAGGGCCGAAAGGTCGATGGTCGACAGGTCCAGGCCCGACATGTCGAGGTTGGAGAAGTCGAGGCCGGACAGGTCGAGGCCGGAAAGTCCAGGCCAGACAGGTCCATTTGCATCTTGTCGGGGTCGATCTGGAAGGCGGCGGAGAGCTTGGACTCATCCACCGTGAACAGGGAGGACATGTCGAAGCCGCCGGACTGGCTCTTCTGATTGTCCGCCAGCTCCTTGAAAGTCTTGCCGGTGAAGACGTCAACGTCGGGCTTGGCGCGCTGGGCCTTGACGATCGGGCTGGCCGCCGCCTCCTCAATGATCTGGTAGGTCAGGGCAGGCGTGTAGGCGATGCCCTGACGCAGGGCGCCACCCTTGTCGGAGTTGGGCTTGACGATGCCGGAGATCGTCAGCTGCTGGCCGCCGTCCACGAGCTTCTTCATGTAGTCCGTGTCGGAGGAACGGTCCGTCCACACCTTGTAGGTATCGTCCCACGCGTGTACTTGTCGAACGCGTTGACGCGACGGAAGGTCGTGCCCAGGATCGCGGAGTAGTCGTAGGTGGCGGTACTCGCCCCCGACTGCGCCCCCGACTGGCTCTTGCCCCCGAGCGCGCCCTGGTAGTAGCTGCGCATCAGGTCATCGAATTCCTTGTGGTCTTTGAGACCCAGGGTGTATTCGAAGAGGTTGGGGATGTTGCCGTCCTCGTCGAGGACCAGGACAACCTGGTTCGCGCCGCTCGGCCAGGAGCCGGCGACCACGTCGTACGCGGAGGTGTACAGCGAGGTCGTAGCGGGCATCTGGTAGAAGGCATTCGTCTGCATCATCGACCCGAAGGCCCCGGCGCCGAAACCGGCTTCCATCTGCTTCATGGACTGGTCGGGGCTAACCTGCACGATCTCTTTGGACGTGTCGGTTTGGTAGATCTGCGGGACGATGTCGTAGTCGTACTCGATCGCGTTGACCATCGTGTCGATGCCGCCGCCGTTGTTATCCAGGTAGGTCTTAAGCGAGGCCAGGTCGTTGGTCTTCGCGTCACGGATCGTGTCGGCGAAAGTGCGCAGCTTGGAGACGCCGACCTTGCCGTCGGGCGCGGGCTGGGAGTCTTTGGAGTCCGAGGCCGACACGGACAGCGCGGCGGTCATGTCGATGCCGCTCTTTTGGATCGTCAGCGGATACGCGCCCAGCGTCTCTTCTTCGGTCTTTGCGATGTATGCGTTCGTGCCGTTGGCCAGCGCGAGGATCGCGGCGATGCCGATGATGCCGATGGACCCCGCGAAGGAGGTCATGAGGGTGCGGCCCTTCTTCGTCATCAGGTTGTTGGCCGACAGGGACAGGGCCGTCAGGAAGCCCATCGAGGTGCGGCGCGCGGGCTTGGCTTCACGCCGGTCTTCCGCAGCGGGCACGAAGGGATCGGAGTCGGCGACGATGCAGCCGTCGGCCAGCTCGACGATGCGGGTCGCGTACTGGTGGGCCAGCTCGGGGTTGTGCGTGACCATGATGACGAGGCGGTCGCGGGCCACGTCGCGCAGCAGGTCCATGACCTGCACGCTCGTCTTGGGAGTCGAGGGCGCCGGTGGGCTCGTCGGCCAGCAGGATCTCGGGGTCGTTGATGAGCGCGCGCGCGATGGCAACGCGCTGCATCTGGCCGCCCGACATCTGCGAGGGCTTCTTGTGGACGTGCTCCTTCAGGCCGACCCGTTCGAGGGCGTCGAGGGCGCGCTTGCGTCGCTCGGAGCGCGAGACGCCCGACAGGGTCAGGGCCAGCTCGACGTTCGCCAGCACGGTCTGGTGGGGAATCAGGTTGTAGGCCTGGAAGACGAAGCCGATGCGGTTGTTGCGGTAGGCATCCCAGTCGCGGGCTTTGTAGTCCTTTGTCGAAATGCCGTCGATGACGAGGTCGCCGCTCTGGAAGCGGTCGAGGCCACCAATGACGTTGAGCATCGTCGTCTTGCCGGAGCCTGACTGGCCCAGCACGGCCACAAACTCGTTGTCTCGGAACGCCACGGAGACCTTGTTGAGCGCCACCTGCACGAGGTTGGCGGTCTGATAGGCCTTGACGATCTCCTTGAGCTCTAGCACGCCTCATCCTAACTTCTGCTGCTGATTCCGCATACAAGTCTAGGTGATCGGCCATCGCCCACGACCGCCGCTGTTCACTGACTGACCCCTGATCGTCCCCCGACAAACCCCTGAAATCATATCTGCCACGTCACATCGCGGTCCCCGAAACCCAGCCCGGGCCTCATTCAATGAAGGGCCTGCAGGGGCATGCGAGACCGAGCGGCTAGACTGATCCCATGACCGACCTCATCCAGATTCCCGTGCCCAACGAAGGGCCGATCACTGACAAAGTCAAGGAAATCTACGAGCGTTCCTTCCCGCCCGAGGAGGAGATCCCCTTCCCTGAGTTGCTGAAGAGCGCGCAGTTGGACCAGGTCTCCTTCCTCGCGTGGATCGATCCGTCCCCTGTCCGTGGGCGAGGACGGGGCCGGCAACGTGGTCGCCATGACTTTCTCCTTCGCTTTCCCGGACCTGTTCTACCTGGGCTTCCTCGCAGTGGACGGTCGCACGCGCAGCGCGGGCTACGGCTCGCGCATCCTCACCCACTTCCGCGAGCGCTACGGCGACGTGCCGCAGCTGCTCGAGATCGAGCCGGTCGTGCGCGAGGCCGGGAACTACCAGCAGCGTCTGCGTCGCCTGAAGTTCTACGAGCGCAACGGTTTCACGGTGACGAACATGCTCACGCACGAGGCCGACCAGACCTACCGGGTCCTGGCGCGCGACGGGATCGTGAGCCCGCAGCGCCTGGAGGAGGCGCTCAATTCGGTGACCGACGACCCGGCGTACGCGTCACGGGTGACGACGGACTAACGCCCTCCCCGGGGTCAGTGGCCGACGCCGCTGCTGGAGACCAGGAGGATTTCCTCGTTGTCGAGTCGGGCGAGGGCCCCTTCCAGGGCGGCCGAGGAGAAGATGCCCTCGTCGCGAGCCTGCAGGAGGGCGTCACGCTGGGCGTGAATGGCCTCCAACGCCAATTCACGGATCTGGTCGCGCGTGAAGGAACGCTCAACCTCCTCCTCGCTCATGTCGACGGTGCCGTGGCCATCGTCGTCGCTGTCGCCGGCGGCATCCTGGAGGATGTCCGTGAGGACGCGGTCTGCAGCGTGCGCCGTCCGCACTTGCTCACCCATGGCCTCGTCAGTAAGTGCATGCCCCAGCCGGGAGAGTGTGCGCGAGACGCCGGCGGAGAGCAGGGTCTTGCCGTCGACCTCGTGGATAGCCTGCGCGAGGGCCGTGTCGACCAGCGCGGAGCCCATGACCTTCAGGAGCTTAGCGCGCTCCTCCTCGGAGATGTCGCCCGTCGCCATCTTCGGCTTGACGAGGCGAATAAGGCCGGGCAGGGTCAGGCCCTGGATGACGAGGGCGCCAGCGGCGATGAACAGGGCGATCGTGAGCAGCAGCGCGCGCATCGGGGCGTGCGTCGAGATTGTCTGCGCGGCCGCCAGGGTGATCGCGCCGCGCATGCCCGCCCAGACGATGACGCTGCCCTCGCGCGGGCCCAGCGGCTCGTTCTCGAAGTAATCCAGGTCGGATCCGCGCATGGCGTTGCGGCGCGCGCGACGCTTGAGGCGGCGACGATAGAGGTTGAGCGCCTCTTCCCAGCGTTCGGGGCTCAGGTCGCGAGCCTCGAGCATGTCGGCATCGACTTCGCTCGCCTTGTGCATGCGCTTCTCGAAGCGCTCGATGCGCGCGGCCTCGGCCTCGTAACGCCGCTGTCGGCGCTTGTGCCGATGGTCCAGCCAGGTGAACATGAACGCGATGAAGACGGCTCGAATGACCATGATGAGCGCGCCGAGGGTGACGGCAAGGAAGGCGGCGAAGGCCAGGCCACCGGAGAACGCGGCGGTCTCCTCGACGATCCCAAAAGCCTGGAGGCCCATCGTCAGGAAGATTCCGCTCTCCAGGACGAGGGTCATGGTCTGCCAGTTCTGCTGGGAGAAACGCCTGTTGGTCGCGGAGATAACGGCCGCGCGGCGACGCGAGACAACCAGGCCGGCGACGACGGCCGGGACGAGGCCGGAGCCTCCCAGGTGCTCGGCGGGGATCGAGGCGATGAAGGGCATCGTGAAGGAGAACACCGTGTCCGCCGAGGGCTCCTTGATGAGTGCGCGCAGGCGCACGCCGACCTCGCCGACGACCCAGCCAATCGCAGCTGCAATACCGAGCGCAAGAGCGACCTTGCCGATGAGCAGGCCCGGGTTGAGGGCGTGTTCGTCTGCGGCCAGGCCTGCGTTCATCGCGGCGGACAAGAGGACGAGCGAGGTCGCGTCGTTGAAGAGGCCCTCGCCTTCGAGCACCGTAATGATGCGGTGGGAGACACCGGAGCGTTTCGCGATCGAGACGGCGACCGCATCCGTCGGCGACAGCACGGCCCCCAGGGCGACACCCCACGGCAGGGAGATCGCGGGAACCAGCCAGTTAATGACGAAGCCGACCGCGAAGGCGGACAGGAACACGAGGGGGATCGCGAGCATCGCAACCGCGTGCATCTCGCGCCGGAAGTCCATGGTCGGCATGCGCACTGCGGCCGAGAACAGGAGCGGCGGCAGCACGACCTCAAGGATGAGATGCGGCTCGACCTCGATAGCCCCCACCTGCGGCAAGAAGCCAATCGCCAGGCCGACAACCAGCAGAATCAGCGGCGATGCCACGCCCACCTTGGGGGCGATAAATTGGCATGCCACGATGATGAACATTCCGGCCACGGCGATAAGAAGGGGATCCACAGGTCAATTGTATTGCGAGCAACCCCACCAGCGCCGTTGCGATCTCACCGCAGTGGCTACGCGCGCCGCGAACTCGCGCGGCGTACCACGCCCCGCCCTCCTGCCTTCCACACCGGCCCCGAATGTCAAACAGACCCACACGAGCAGAGCACGTTCTACCATTAGCCCATAGGTTCCACGTTCTACCATTAGCCCATAGGTTCAAGGAGGTCCTCATGACTGCTTACGACCACTCGTCGGGGTACACCTACGGCACTGATGCCGTCCCCACAGCTCCGCTTACACTCAAGGATCTACGCCAGATTGAGGCCGCCGCACACGTCCAGCCCGGTGACGCTGAGCTGCTCTCACGAGCAGAACCCATCCTGGCGCCGCATGCTATGGAAATGGTCGACACATGGCGCGGAATTCTGGCTCAGAAGACGTATCTGGCAGCCCATTCCGCGCACCCGGATGGACAGCCGAACCCCGAGTACGCGCAGGCGTCAAAGCCGCGCTTCGCCCAGTGGATCATCGACATGTGCACGCGCGAGCGGGGATCAGGCGTGGCTGGACTACCAGTACCTGATCGGCGCACGTCACATGTCCGCAGCGAAGAACGCGGCGGATGGGGCGGACTCGACACCATTCGTGCCACTGCGCTACGTGCTCGCCTTCATCGCGCCGACTGTGGAGGTCGGACACCGTCTCCTCGCGGAGGGCTTCGAGGGCGAAGAACTGAGCGCTGTCCGCGATGCCTGGACTCGCGCTGTCACTGTCGCCGTGACAGTGTGGGCGTATGCCTACCGAGATCACCCCGAGCAGTTCTGATCCGACGCTCGCCACCTACGGCTCCCCCATCGGTCGCCTCACGATCGCCGCGCGGGGCGGTTCGCTCGTCGGCCTGTGGGTGGTCGGGCAGCGTTTCTTCGGCACCCCGCACGGGGTCGGCGAGGCCGTGGCGAGCTGCGCGCTCGACCCTAACCTCGTCCGATTCCCGGGGCAGCGTCCACGCCGAGGCCGGGTGGGACGAGGCCGACGCGCGCGTGCTTCGAGCGGCAGCATCATGGTTGGATGACTACTCGCGGGCGAGGCCCCTCCCCCGCACCCATCCCCTCGTGCCTGCGGGCACGGACTTTCAAAAGCGCGTGTGGGAGGCGATGGACGCGATCCCCTACGGTGCGACGCGCACGTACGGGCATCTCGCGGTCACGCTGCGGGGCGCGGGCATCCCCGCATCAGCCCAGGCGGTCGGCGGCGCAGTGGGGCGTAATCCCCTGCTGCTCATCCGCCCCTGCCACCGGGTCGTGGCGGCCACCGGCCCGGGCGGCTACGCGGCCGGAGGGGATGCGAAAGCCTGGCTGCTCGCGCACGAGGCGGCCACGGCCTCGTCGGTCAGCTGACTCAGCCGTTCGCCCGGTCAGCCTCGATCGCCTGCTCGACCAGGGCCTCGTCGACGGGCAGAGCCTCGCGCGCGTACGCGGCGGCATCATCCTGGGTGTCGGCAATCTGCTCGGCGATCGAGTCGGCCTCCCGGCGCAGCTCGGCGCCGTCGACGACCGAAGCCTGGGCGAGGGTGCGGGCCTGGGCGCGGTGCTCGTCCGTGTACTCCAGGTCGTCGGCGTGCTTGCGCACGAGGACGCGGATGAGCTTGCGACGCAGGTTCTCCTCGCGCAGGACGGAGGAGCGCTCGCGCAGCCAGCCGACCGTGAGGACGACGAGGAGGGCGACGCCCAGCCAGCCGATGATCGGGTACATGCCGCCGATCAGCTTCTTGAAGCCCATGAGGGAGGCCGCGTAGCCCACGGCGACGACGCCGACGAGGACGATGCGCATGCGCGCGGTCGAGCCGCCCGAGAAGCGTCGCGCCGTCGAGTAGAACAGCGAAAAGACCGTGTTGTAGATGAGCGCGAAAATGATGAGCGTGTAGACGAAGGAAAAGGCCGGGTGGATCGAGCGCGCGATCTCGAGGGCGGGAACGTTCACGTCCCAGACGCGATCCATGTTCAGGTATAGGCATAGGGCGTCCGCGCCGATCACGAGCGCGATGATGGTGCCGCCGATGCGCCCGGCGCGGCGGGCCTCGCCGATGCGCAGCACCGAGCCGCCGAGCACGAAGGCCATGGCGATGCCGTTGACGACGCACAGAGCGAAGTAGTTGATCGTGGAGAGCCACAGGTTGGGCAGCGCGGGAGTGACCTGGGTGGCGGCGGCGTTGAGTTCGGCGACGCCCGGGTGCGGTGTTGCTAGTGAATAGACGGTGAGGATCGTGATCGCAACGATGATCATGGGCGTGAAGACGCCGATCACCTTCATGATCCGGTCGAAATCCAGGAATGCCGTGAGGATCACCAGCACCGCGCACAGGGCACTGCCCGCCCACGCGGGTAGACCGAACTGCTGCTCGAGGTTCGCGCCCGCGCCCGCGAGCATCACGAATCCCATCGCGAAGCCCGAGAAGACGAGCACGACGTCGATGACGCGACGCAGCGCCGGATGGGTGATGCGTTCGAAGACCTCGTCATGGTGGCCGGATCGGTAGTAGGAGCCCAGCTGGAGCGCGACGACGCCGAAGACGACGTTGAGGACACCCAGGACCGCGATGCCGATCAGGCCCTTCGCGCCAAAGGAGAGGAAGTACTGGAGCAGGTCCTGGCCGGATGCCAGGCCCGCGCCGATGATGACTCCCACGTAGGCGAAGGCAACAGAGAGGTACTTCTTGGACATGGTGTCCTTCCACTGGTGAACATTTCACGAGGCCGAAGCTTCTTCCACGGTAGACGCTCATCCGGGTGTCAGGTATGTCCGTGGGAAATTGTTCACGCTCACGATGAGTAACAGAGCCGCAGATATGTACACAATGTATTAAAATAACACTATGAACACACTCGCTACGACGCTGTCTACTCGAGAGCTCCGCGCAAACCTCTCCGACGTCCTCGGACGAGCCTCCTACGGCGGCGAACGAATCGGAGTAACAAAGAACGGCCGCCTCACGGCAATCGTGATCGGCGTCGATGACCTGTTGGCCTTGGAAGAACTCGAGGATGCACGCGATCTCGCGGCCTTCCGCGAGGCGGTACGCAACGACGACGGGCAGCGCGTCAGCCTGGCCGACCTGCGCGCTGAGCTCAACGACTAGCGATGTACCGCGTCGAATTCACCTCAGCGGCGGCGCGACAGGTACGCAAGCTGGATCGGCCGGTGCGCGCCCGCTTGCTGGATGCCATCGAATCGCTCGCCACTTCTCCTCGCCCCGACGGAGTCAAGAAGCTTGCGAGCACGGAGAACGCGTGGCGCATCCGCGTCGGCGACTACCGGATCATCTACTCAATTGAAGATGACGTCCTCGTCGTGACGGTCGTGCGCGTCGCACACCGCCGCGAGGTCTACCGCTCGTAGCATTACTTGCCTTCGAGGAGCGGGATCGGCGGGCGCGGGGCCTGCATCGAGTTGATCGGGGCCTTGGGATCCGCGTAGCCGAGCGCGAAACCGGTGATGAACCGGTAGCCCTCGGGGATTTCGAACTCAGCTTCGACAGGCTCGCGCCAGGTGGCGAGGATGCCGACCGGGCAGGAGTCGATGCCACGCGACTTGGCGGACAGGAACAGTGTCTGGAGCATGAGGCCGGCGTCCATGGCGCTCCACGGGAGCATGTCCTCGTGGACGAAGACGAAGCCCATGACGGGAGCGTCGAATGCCGTGACGTTGCGGCGGTTCACACGGTTGCGCCCCGCGATGTCGGCGCGCTCGATGCCGTGGATGCCGTAGAGAAGCTTCGCAACCTCGATCTGGGCGGGGCGAACCTCGTCCGGGTAGCGCTTGCGCACGGGGAAGTCGCCGTCGGGAACGGGAATCTCGACGTCCGGGTCCTCAGCCTTGCGCGCGTGGGCAGCTATCTCCTCGTCGAAGAGACGGCCGTAGTGTTCGCGCAGGCACTGGGCGCGCTCGCCCGTGGCCAGGGCGACGCGGAAGGCACGCGTGTTGGACCAGGACGGCGCGGTCGTCGCGTCGGCGAGGATCGCGTCGAGGACCTCGGCGGGGATCTCCCGGTCTGTAAAGGCTCGCGTGGAGCGGCGCGAGGCGGTCAGGGCCGAAAAAGTCGTTCGTCTCAACGTTGAGTGTCATGCACCCAGGCTAACCCTGCCCATCTCCCCAATCTACCTGGCCCACCCACCGGACGGCCGTCCGTTTGCCAGCTAGCGATCCCCGTAGTGAGTGCGACATGAAATGATCTCGACTCGATCATCGCGCACACGATAAACAAGACGATTTGCTGCATCAATCCGGCGCGACCACCACCCCAAGTAACGCCCCTTCAACGGTTCCGCCTTACCAATTCCAGCATCTTGCCCGTTCCTGGCAATATCGCGCAGCAGTGCGTTAATGCGCTTGAGAGTCTTTCGATCCTGGGTTTGCCACCACAAATAATCCTACCAGGCCTCGGAGGCCCAGACGAGGTCACGCATCCTCGATCAACCCTCGCGAGATTCCACCCAGCCTCCAGCTCCGCGATACCGCGGTCAAGGTGAGCAAGGTTGGGGCGTGAGTAAAAGCCATCAACCTCTAAAACGAAGGGAATTCGCTGCTCCCGCGCCACCTTCTTCGCAAAGATCGTGAACGCGGTATTCATAGAGAGACCCATTTCTTTGCAGGCACGCTCCATCGCGGCCTTATCCTCAGCATCGAGTCGAACAGTCACCGTAGCGGTCGCCATTTGATACCTCCACAATCGACATATAGATAGCTACATGCTACCAGATCGAAAGCATATTAAAGACTGTGACAGCGCACTCCGCCCAGAGAATGCAGAAAACTGCCTTTACCGGGCCAGGGCCTGCTCGAAGGCCACCACGTCCTCCTCGGGGGGTGGCCCAGGACGTGCCGATGCGCGCCAGGTATCGGCCGTCGGGCAGGGTCTCCCAGATGCTGTAGCGCACCTTGTCCGACAGGCGCTCATGCCCGGCCTGGTCGAGGGCCACGAAGGTCAGGTTGGTGGGCGAATCCATGGTGACGACGTAGCCGGCGCGCTTGAGCGCCTCCCGGATACGCGCGGTCGCCTTGACGGCGGGCTCGCCGATCGTCAGGTAGAGACCGTCCTCGAAGAACGCCTCGAACTGGACGCCGAGGAGACGCCCCTTGGCCAGGAGTGCCCCGTGCTGCTTCATCTGCGTGACGAACTGACGGATCGAGCCCCGGGTCGGGATGACGACCGCCTCGCCGAAGAGGGCCCCGCACTTGGTGCCGCCGATGTAGAACACGTCGGTGAGGCGAGCCAGGTCGGCCAGCGTCACGTCGTTCGCGGGAGATGCCAGCGCGTATGCGAGGCGCGCGCCGTCGACGAAGAGCTTGAGGTCGCGCTCGCGACACACGGCGGAGAGCTCCTCGAGCTCCTGCAGGGAGTAGAGCGTTCCGTACTCGGTGGGCTGGGAAATGTAGACGAGGGCGGGGGCGATCATGTGGTCGCGCGCGCCGTCACCCTCCCACGCCGAACAGATGCGCTCGACATCGGCTGCGTTGATCTTGCCGTCAACGGCGGGAACGTCCAGGATCTTGTGGCCACCGCGCTCGACGATTCCGGCCTCGTGCATGTTGATGTGACCGGTGTTGGGCGCGATGACGCCCTGCCAGGGCAAGAGGATCGCGTCGATGACGGTCGCGTTCGTCTGCGTGCCGCCGACCAGGAAGTACACGTCGGCGTCGGGGGCTTGGCAGGCCACGCGAATCAGGTCGCGGGCGCGCTCGCAGTGCTCGTCGGTGCCGTATCCGCTGGTCTGTTCCATGTTGGTGGCGACGAGGGCGTCAAGCACCCGGGCGTGCGCCCCCTCCTGGTAGTCGCTAGAGAAGTTCGGCTGCACATGGGAAGAATTCACGCGGCCATTATTCCACGCGGAGGCCAACATGGTTGCCGATACACTATGGGTTCTGCTGCCCTGCTGGCACCGGGCCTATCCTGGCAGGGGTGGGCCAAGCGCCCAACCTCAACGAGGACCACACGGGGAATAGGAAACATGGCGACACGAAGCAACGCCCGGGAAGAATCGATCAATCGCGACTCGCAGGCCTATTGGAACAAGCGGGCCGCGACGTTCACACGAAACGCGACCAGCGACTACGAGCGCTGGCTCCTGGATCTACTCGCGCTCAAGGCGGGCGAGGAGATCCTCGACATGGGGTGCGCGACGGGCACGCTCGCCGTTCCCCTCGCCCGCGCGGGGCACCGCGTCCACGGCTGCGACTTCGCCGAGGCCATGCTCGCGATCCTCGACGAGCGCGCGGCAGCAGAGAACCTACCGATCACCTCCCACCTGCTCGCGTGGGAGGACGATTGGGAGGAGGCGGGCCTCGGGCATAACAGCGTAGATGTCGCCTTCGCGTCACGCTCCCTCATGAGTAGAAACGTTTTCTCCGCAGTACGCAAGCTCGACGCGGCTGCCCGCTCGCGGGCGGCGGTCGTCGTGCCCGACAGCCTGCTCCCCTCCCGCGACCCGCGTCTTCTCACCTACCTGGGGCGCTCGGCGAGGCACCCGCGCGTCGTCCGCGAGGTAATCCGCGCACTCGCATCCCTGGGACGTATCCCGATTTTCGCGACCACACGAACCTTCCGCCCGATGAGGTTTTCTTCCTTCGACGAGGCCCGCTCGGACCTTCGTCGCCTGGCCGGCCCCGAGCCTTTCACCGCGCGCGAGCAGCGGCTTTTCGACGCCTACGCAGAGCAGCACTTCGTGCGTGAGGATGCCGCCACCGCCTCGGAAAAGGCAGGGGAACAATGGGTCCTGGACTACCCTCTGCCCGTCACCTGGGTGTTTATCGGCTGGCGCACCGACGGGCACGCGTGGGCGTAGGCAGCCCCGGCCTCGTTCTCCTTAGTCCGCGTCAGGGCGGCGCCTGCGTGCTTTGACCTCCGAGCGCCTCTTCTTGTCAGCGAGGCGGCGCAGCTTCGACCCCCGCGTTGGCTTCGTGGCCCGCCTCGGGACGGGCGGGACGAGGGCCGCCCGCAGGATCTCACCGAGGCGCTCGCGCGCGGCGGCGCGGTTGCGACGCTGGGAGCGATGCTCGGCGACGGTAATCGTGAGGAGCGTTCCCGTCAGGCGATCCCCGAGAACAGACAGGGCACGCTCGCGCTGCTTGTCATTCAGCGCGACTGTCGCAGCAAGATCCAGGCTGAGCTGCACGCGCGAGTCCGCCGTATTGACGCCCTGGCCACCCGGGCCCGAGGCGTGGGAGAAGCGTTCGACCAACTCCCCGCGGGCACGACGAGGCCGCGCGGGCAGCCGGGCCCAGCGGGAATGCACAGATCGTCCATGCGTTCCAGTGTGCACCACGCGCCGCACCCCAGCCTCGTCAGGCGAGCAGAGAGCGACGACGCGCTTTCAGGTCCGGCAGCACGTCGGCGGCGAACCAGGGGTTCTTCTTCATCCACATCTGATTGCGCGGCGAGGGGTGGACCAGCGGGAAATACGTGGGCAGGTAGTGCTTGTAGTCGCGCACAACCTCGGTCAGCGAGGCCGACGAGGACAGGTTGAGGTAGCGCCTGGTGGCGTACGCGCCGACGAGGATCGTCATCTCGAGCTTCGGCATGAGCTGAAGCAGGCGCGGGTGCCACGTGTCGGCGAAGTCCTGCGCGGAGGCAGGTCGCCGCTCTTTCCCGTGCCCGGGAAGTAGAAGTCCATGGGGATGATCGCGAGCTTCCCGGACTCATAGAAGGTGCCCCTATCGACGCCCATCCAGTCGCGCAGGCGGTCGCCGCTGCGGTCGTTCCACACGATGCCGGTCTCTTCGGCGACGCGCCCGGGTGCCTGACCGACGATCATGATGCGACACTCGGGTCCCGCGTAGAACAGCGGCCCCACGCCTCGCTTCGTGTACGAGCCGTTGGCCGGGTCTGCGGCGATCTCCTCGGCGATTGCGCGGACAGCTGGGTCGATGATCTCGGGTGTCATGCCTCCAGGGTATGCCCGCCCCGCGAGCGCGCAACCCCCGGCGACTGGCAGGTCACACTAGTCCGACTCTGGAACGCGGGCGATATCGGTGCTCCCACTCGGCGCGAGGTCACCGCGCTCGACAGCAGCCTCACGGGCTTTCTGTTCAAGTTTGCCCAGCTCGTCGACGGTGTAGCGGAGGTGAGAAACGCCTTCGTTCAGGCTTTGCCTCAGTTTCTTCTCGTCTTTTTCCTTCGCGCCCTTCAGAGCATCAATCGTGCGCTTGTCCGCGTCAATCGCTCGTTCCAAGCGCGCCTTCGAATCCTCGATGACCCTCAGTGCCTGCGCCGGGCTTTCCTCAAGAAGCACCGAACACTGGGCGAGCCACTCGACACACCCCTGCTTCACCTCGTTCTGCGTAGTCCTTGCTGAACGCCCCCACCAGGGCCGCTCCACTCGACGCCGCCGTCAGGCCAAGAACCGCGCCTCCTCCCGTGATTATCGCGGTTCCACCCGCCATACCGAGGCCTCCCGCAGCAAGGGAACCACCGCCTACCCACGCGAGGCTCGCACTCGTCAGCGCAGCACCGCTCAGTCCAACCACGGCCTCGCCGGCTAGGGACGGTCGCGATCGCGGGAGCTGCCACGGCCGCCACCCCACCCGTGGCAACGGTTGCAGCCACAGCCGCAGCACCGCGCACCGCCCACTTCGTGTAGGTACCTGAGAGCCACCGGTCGTAGGACGCACGCGCACTCTTCAGCCGCTTGAGCGTCTCCGAATCGATAACATCCTGGTCGGAGGTGAAGACATCGGTGAGCCACGTCTGGGAGAGGGAGAGTTTCTTTTCCGTGGCGTAGGGGCGGTACGCGAGCAATTGCTGGGCAATGGCCAGGCGAACGAGTTCCCCATCCTCCCCTGCGCACGCCGCCTCCAACTCGCGGTAAGCATCGGCGGCGTCAAGGAAGTACTCCCCCTGGCTCCCATCGTGTGCGATTCGCTGCCTGCGCACCCAAGCGCCGATCAGCACTTCTTTGCGCTCACGCTGTTTGTCGTTCTTCTCGCGGCGACAGTCATCCTCGAGCCACAGCATGCGTAGCGACTCGACGACACGCTGAACCTCCTCACCCATGGGCGCATGCACGGCCACATCCGTGCCCATCTTGCTCGCCTGACACCGCTCCCACCACTGTTCGACATCCTCGTAGATGTAGGACCTGTCGGCCCATAGGGCGAAAGCAAAACGTCCGATCCCGACATAGTTGAGGCGCATGAAGAAAAGCGGGACTGCTCCCACCTCGCCACTCGCAGCCCCCTCGACCGCCGCACGCACAGCTGCGATAGAGGTATTGATGACCACGAAGGCACCGGAGGCGACCGTCAGCATACGCGTCAGTGCCCGGCTATTGAGGGGCAGGAATCGTGAGGGATTAATGCGTCCCAAGTCCTTGACGCTAGACACATCAGCGCGTCTGAGTTCATCGATGAAGCGCGTGATCGTGTAGAAGCCGCGGACAATACACTCGTTGGCGAGGACGGCGGGAACCTGCGTGAGGATCTGACTCGCCAGGCCAACCTCAGTCCGCAGATCGAAGCGCAGAGGGTTTCCATCCTGGTCCTTCAGGAGCGTACCGTTGAATGCCTTCGACACCCACTGCGAGAAGGTGGCGACCTTGGCCTCGTGCGCAATAGTCATGTCCCGGAAGAATGGCAGGGCCGAGGCCTCCTGAGGAAGGAGAGAATCGGGCCAGGAATGCCCTGTGCCCGCGCCGGGGGTCGAGCTCGAACCCGCCATGTCGCTGATGAGGTGGAGCACCCAGTTGAGGGTGCCGTAGAGGAACTTTTCCTCGACATTCCTGCCGAATAGCCTTCCATCCTTCAGAGCCTCGGCAGGCAAGTCAAAGATCGCGAAGCTCCCATCCGTCGTGGTTCCAAACCCTTTGCCGGTGAATTGCATGAGGATGGAGCACACGAGCCCGACGGGCGAGGCGTGATGCGAAAATCGCGGAGGTGATGCTGGAGGCCACCGCCAAAGACATCGGTGAGTTTGTCTCCCGCGAATGGGAAGTTCTGCTCCAAAAAGCGGATAGCGTCTGCGATGCTCGGATTCTCCTTCTTGAGTCCAACGCGTTGAGCCGCTCCGATAACGATTTTCTCGATTTTCTCGGCCCCGAACTTGCGCGCGTCCGCCAGGTTGAAGTCCTTTTGCCACAGGACACTGAGTGCTCCCATGAGAGTGCCGCTCGCTGCGGCAAAAACGTAATCTCTGGCTTGTGCGGGCGAGGTGTTGGGATCAAATTCGAACGCTTCGACCTCGTCCGCCTCGCCGGCCTCACTCAGGCTGACCTCATACGTCCCCTCGACTCGAACGTCCGTCAGCTGAGGAAGGGGGGTTTCAGAAAACACCAGGCGCTCGTTGTCGCCACGACGGATCAGATCCCGGGTCATGTTTGCTCCCATGCAACTCGCGATAGATATCGGGAGACTATCACGGTAACCATCCGCACGTATCGACTCTCACTCAGCACTTCCCTACTCCTCCCCACTCTGCCCCCAAAATTTCGCACGTAATTCCCCGAGTTCCCATTTCATCAAGCCCCCAGAAACCCCGGAATTCCAACGATCACATTTGAAATCTATAAGGATCGGGGAGGGAATTACGTGCGGAATTGGAGGAGAACGCAGTACAGAATCGGCCACGCCAACGAGTAGCAGCAGAGACACCACTTAGTAGCAACAGACACACCGATTAGTGGAGGCGGCCCGACCGGGCATAGAGTTGAAGCCATGAAGGCAACCAGGTTGAGGCGAGGGCAGTGACAACACGATTCGTGCGCCGTTCCAACAGGATGGGCATTATCGCCGCGTCGGTTGCGATCACGCTCTCCCCTATTTGGCCTCACGGGCCTGACATCGGCGGCCCTCCATCGAACCGGTCACGGCCAGAAGGACCCCGCCCCCGTCTCTTACGAGGAGGACGGCACGACCTCCGCGCTCGCCATCCGGGCACTGGAGGGGACGATCCAAGAGCTCACCTACGAGCAAGCCTACGAGGGCGTGACCTACGAGAAGGAGGCCCTCGTCTACGTGCCCGCGTCCTACACGCCGGGGGTTCCCGCGAACATCGTCTACCTGACGCACGGATGGTGGGGCACGGCCGACAGCCTGGCCGAGGGAGTGGCCCCCGTGGTCGATCAGCTGACCTCCGCAGGGTCGATCGCTCCCACGATCGTCGTATTCGCGACCTACTATCCGGATCGGTCGTTCGCGACCGAGGACTACGAGGACGACTACGCACTCAATCACTTCTTCGCGACAACCGAGATCGACACGCTGATCAAGACGGTCGAGTCGCACTACACGACGTTCGCGCGCGGGGACACCTCGGACGAGTCGTTGCGCGCCTCGCGCAGGCACCGCGCGTTCGGCGGTTTCTCGATGGGCGCGACGACCACGTGGGACGTGTTTGCCCTGCGCCCGCAGTACTTCTACGGCTACATACCGATGGCGGGCGAGTCGTGGATCGGGCGCGAGGAGGACGCCGACTCCGCGCAGATCGCACAGCTGGTGACCGCCGGGGCCGAGCGCGCGCACTACGGGCCGCAGGACTTCCGCATCTTCGCTTCGGTCGGCTCGCTCGACCCTGCCCTGGGTGACATGTCCCCTCAGCTGGCGCAGATGCGAGCAGATTACCCCGACCTGATGACGGACGACAGCCTGCAGATGTGGATCGACGAGGGAGAAAGCCACTCCATGGCCTCGGTCGGTAACCAGGTCGCTCACGACCTGCCGCTACTGTTTCCGCCCGCGTAGGGGCTTCTCCCCGTTCACCGACAGAGACAGCCCCGGCCTCGTTCCTTTTCTCAGGGACGAGGCCGGGGCTGTCTGACAGATAAGCGCAGCCCTTATGCGCGGGGCTGGCGCTCCGCCCATTCGCCGAGGCTCACGCGCGGACCCGTGAAGAACGGGGTGTCCTCGCGCACGTAGAGGCGCGCCTCGGTGTAGCGCTGGGCGTGCATGACGCCCTCCAGGCGGTCCAGGCTGTCCGCCTCGAACGCGAGCACCCACTCATAGTCGGAGAAGCCGAAGGCGGACAGGGTCGAGCCCTTAACGTCCGGGTACTGCGCGAAGCCGTTGCGGCCGTGTTCGGCCATGATGCGGGCGCGCTCTTCGGGGGCCTTGAGGTACCAGTCGTAGGAGCGCACGAAGGGGTAGACCATCGCCCAGTCGCGGGGCGCGACGCCGCCGAAGCAGGCGGGAATGTGGCGCTTGTTGAACTCGGCAGGGGTGTGCAGGCCCATGCAGGACCACACCGGATCCAGGAACTTGCCCAGCGCCGACGCACGCAGGCGATGGTAGGCGTCCTGGAGGACCTCCGGGTCGTCGTCGAGCCACCACACCATCAGGTCGGCCTCGGCGCGGAAGCCGGACACGTCGTAGAAGCCGCGGATTTCCGCACCCGCACCCTTCACGTAGTCCAGGGATTCGGCGACGATGCGGCCGCGCTCACCGTCGTCGGCGGGCAGGGACTCACCGAGTGCGAACACGGAGTAGAGGGCGTAGTGCTGCTTGTTGTTGACCTCGTCGAAGTCGACGTCCGTCGCGTCGCGCGGGTCGGTGACGCGGGCGTGAGCGGCGTGCGAGTGGGGCGTCGCCTCGGTACCCGCGTGGCGGGCCTGGTGGCGCGCGGCGTGCTCACCGACGCGATCCGGCACTCCCGCGGGATGTCCCGGGTTTTCCGGGTTCTGCTCGGGCGGCACGACGGCGTGGGGATGCGGGGTAGACATGGAGTCCTCCTGAGTTGTAGCTGGTTGAACGGCGGCTCGGGCGGGCGCGCCGGAAGAATGAGGGGCGGTGCCGGGGTGGCCACTCGCGGCGGCGGGTGAGGGTGGCCTGGGCGCGCCGGGGAGGCAGCAGTCGCTCGGGCAGACGGTATGGAAGGGGCCGGTGCCGGTCACGGTGACGGGCAAGGGATTCTCTCCTCGCGCCTGGGCCGCGCGCTCTTCGAGCACGTCGACCAGGGAGGACACGAAGGCCGGATCCGTCGCAACGGTGTCGGCGCGCTCGTAGGGGATCCCCAGGCGCGCGGCGGTCTCCTTCGCCTCGGTGTCGAGGTCGTAGACGACCTCCATGTGGTCGCAGATGAACCCGATGGGGACGACGACGACGCCGGTCAGCGGGTTCGCGTCGGCCGCGATCTCCTCGAGGAAATCGTTGATATCGGGTTCGAGCCAGCGGGACTGCGGAGGTCCCGACCGCGAGCAATACACGAGGTCATAGCCCAGATACGCGCGCCCCAGGACGCGCTGTAGCTCCGGCATGATCGCCTCAATGAGGGCGTGATGCTGGGCGACGTAACTGATTTCAGTGGCCGGGGTTCCCGCGGTCGACGACGCCGCGCTCCCTCGCTGCTCGGCGCGTCTGCCCGAGGCCGCCACGGCCTCGTCGATCGAGGGATGGAAGGGGAAGGGCGAGGATCCCACCTCCATGCTCACGGGGATGGAGTGGGTGACGAAGATCAGGCGAATCCCGGCCGGGTCGACGCCTCGCGCAGCGAGGGCCTCCCCACGCACGCCGGACGGACGCGATCTGCGCGCTCGCCATGCCGAGGGTCGAGTAGTAGGGGCGAACCTTGTCCAGGATGATGTCGGCGTCAGGGTTGTCGGCGCTGTCCTCGGCGCCCAGTTCGATCGTCCCCCACTTGTCGCGCAGGGCCTCCGCGGCCTCGGCGAGATCTTCGCGGTACTGGCGACACCCCGAGTACGAGGCATAGGCAGAGGTGGGCAGGACGAGGATGCGACGGGCACCCGCCTGGATGAGCTCGTCGAGGCCCTCGGTCACGAAGGGGTGCCAGTTACGGTTTCCCCATCCGACGGGGATATCGTGCCCGCGGCGAGCGAGCTCGGCAGACAAGTCCGCGATCAGGCGCTGGTTGCAGGCGTTGATGGGCGAGACGCCGCCGAAGCGCTTGTAGTGGGCGGCGACCTGAAGCAGGCGCTCGTCGGGGATCCCGCGACCGCGCGTCGCGTTACGCATGAACGGCAGGACATCCTCCTCGCCGTTCGGGCCACCGTAGGACAGCAGCATGATCGCGTCGTAGGTATCCATACCTGGCACTTTCAGTCCTCCTTCAGGCCGAGCGTTGACAGTGTAGGGCCGCTTCCCTCCCCCACGCAGCGACAGATTGTCAGAAAAACGCGGTAAATCAGCAGTTTTCCCCTGCGTGCAGCGCCACCTTGCACACATAAGTTAACACTGTTAACCTTGCCTGTGACACAAAGTTAACAGCGTTAACCGAGGGGAGAGAACCGTGTCACATCCACACGCTCCAGGCCTGGACGCCCGGGGAATCCGCAAGAGCTACGGCGCCCACGAGGTCCTACGCGGAGTCGACCTGCGCGTCGAACCCGGACAGATCCTCGGCCTGCTCGGACGAAACGGGGCGGGCAAGTCCACGCTCATCACGATCCTGTGCGGCCTACGCCGCGCCGACTCCGGCACCACGTCAATCTGCGGGGCAGCTCCCGGGTCCCCCGGGGCCGCACGATCAATCGGGTACGCGCCGCAGGAACTGGGGATCTACCCGGACCTGAGCGTCGCCCAGAATCTGGCGGCCTTCGGCGAGCTGCACGGGCTCGGCCGACGCGAGTCGGCCTCGCGCGCGCGGGTGAGGTCATGGACCTCCTCGGGCTGGCGGAGAAGCGAGGGCAGCGCGCCTCTCACCTGTCGGGCGGACAGCAGCGCAGGCTCCACGCGGGCATGGCGATCATGCACCGCCCGCGCCTGGTGTTCATGGACGAGCCGACCGTCGGCGCGGACGTGGAGGCGCGCAGCCAGATCCTGGAAGCGGTGCGCCAGCTCGCGCAGGACGGCGCGGCCGTCGTCTATACCTCTCACTACCTGGCGGAATTCGAGGAGCTCGGCTCCGACATCGCGGTCCTGAACGAGGGGCGCGTCGTCGCGAGCGGAACGCTCGAGGACATCATCTCGCGCCATGGCAGTGCCGAGGTGACCCTCGAGTTTGATCGTCCCGTTCCCCCCGATCGACGGGTGGAGCGCCGACGGGACGACACTCCGACACATCGGGGACGAGGCCGACCCGGGCATCCGGATTGGCGAAGCCCTGGCCTCGCCCGCCCTCGAAGGCGCACGCCTGACCGACGCGCGTATCGAACAGGCAAGCCTGCACAACGCGTATCTGCAGATCATCAAGGAGAGTGACCATGTCGCAGCTTAAGCAAATCGGAGCCATGACCCGCCTCAACATCCGCCTGCAGCTCACCGACCCTGCGCCCATGCTCATCCTGACGGTGATCCCTCTCGTCTTGATCCCCTTCATGATGCCGGCGTTCAAGTCGATGCTCCTGGCCGACGGATACACCGGCGTGACCGGTGCGGAGCAGGCCGTGCCCTCAATGGCAATCCTGTTCTCGTTCCTGGCCGTGCAGAACATCATCAGCTCGTTCTTCAACGAGCAATCGTGGGGAACGTGGCAGCGGCTCGAAGCCTCCCCCACCTCGCGCGCATCCATCCTGACGGGTAAGGCATTGGTCGCCTTCCTCATGCAGACCGCCCAGATCGCGGTTGTCCTCGCGCTCGGCGCTGCAATCTTCGGGTATCGACCGACCGGGTCTCTCATTGCACTCGCCGCTGTCCTCCTGAGTTTCTCCGCGGTCCTGTCGGCGCTCGGCGTCGCACTCGCCCTGTGGTCCCACAGCCGCGACGCGGCACTGTCCCTGTCGAATATCGTGGGCATGCTGGCGGCCGGCATCGGCGGCTCCTTCTCCACAATCTCCTCGTTCCCCGATTGGGCACAGCACGCCGCGCGCCTGTCCCCCGCCTACTGGGCGATCACCGCGATTCACGAGGTGAGCCTCGACGGGGCGAACCTCTCCGACGTCGGGATGCGGATCGGGGTCCTGTGGGGTTCTTCGCGGTGATCGCGGGGCTGGCACTGGTACAGTTCCGGTATCACAGGGAGTAAAGACCACCGAAGCGGAGAGTCCATGCCTCAATCGAAGCAGCGCGCGCTATCGCGAGAGATCATCTTGTCGACCGCGCTCGACTTGGTTGACGAGGAGGGGCTCTCCGCTTTGTCTCTGCGATCTTTGGGAAAGCGCCTCGGCGTCTCCCAGGCCGCCTTTTATCGTCATTTCCCCGATAAGGCGGCGCTCCTGGAAGGCATCTCGGAGCAGGTCTGGCGCCTCACCTTCGAGGCGTTCCTGGCCCGCTTACAGGAGGGGGAGGTGGAGGTCCCAGGCGGTTCCACAGCAGCGGCGGAGTCGGTGCGACTCCAACCTCGCGGCTGATGGCCTACATGCGCGAGTACGCGCACTGCCTGGCAACGACGTTGCGATCCCACCCGGGCACGGTGATGCTGGTGCTCACCCATCCAACCTCGACACCGGAGCAGTTTTCTCTTCTCGCTGGCGTGTTCGTGCAGCTGGCGCGCCACGGTATCGCACCCGAGGCCAACGTCCTGGCGCTCATCAGCGCCGTGTCGATCTATACGACGGGCTTCGTCGCCGCCGAGGTTGTTCCGCCGGTGGGAGGTGCCCCCGAGCGCCCCATCGATCTGTCGACCGCGAGCGCCGCGCTAAGCCCGGACGATGCGCAGGTGCTGCGTCCTCTCGTTGAGGACGTGGTCGCGGGCCGCTGCGATCTGAGAGTGCAGTTCGCCCAGGGCCTGGAGGCGATCCTGCGCGGCTGGAGCTGAGGCTAACCGACCAGCTCCTCAACCTCGCGCACGATGCGCGCGACTCCGCCGAGCGAGGACAGTTCCGCGCGCAGCCCTCGGATTCCCGAGGTCAGGGCGGGCTCGTCGACGAGGGTGCGGGCAGCGCGCGCGATGAGCGCCGGCTTGGGCTCGCGCACGGTCAGGCCGCAGCGCACGTTTTCCACGGCCTCGGCGTTGAATTGGCGCTCAAAGACGCGCCCCGGGACTATCACCTGGGGAACTTCGTAGGACAGAGCGTCCATCATCGAGTTTTGCCCGCCGTGGTGCACGAAAACGCGGGCGCGTGGCAGGAGATCGGCGAAGTCGAAGCGGGGCGCGCAGGTCACCTCGTGGTCCCCCACAGTTTGGACGGCCTCGGCCACGCCCGCGACGTAGACGTCGCATCCGAGGGCCTCGGCGAGCTCCCGTCCGGTGCGCACGGCCACGCCCGCGGGGACGCTGCCCGCGCCGAGGTAGACGAGCACACAATCGCGAGGCCTGGCCGTCAGTGCGGGTGGCTCGTCCAGAAACCCGCAGTAGACGGCCCGCTTCCCCGCCCGCGGTTCCAGGGTCGGGCAGGTCGGAATGAAGCGGCGCCTCATCCCCTCAAAGATCGTCAGTGAACTGCGCCCCGAAACTTGGACGCTTTAAATGGTAGCCGTTATGCGGCTTCCTGTAGGGCCTGATCCCGGTATTCTGCTGGGGTCAGGCCCTTGAGCTTTACTTGGCGTCTTGTTGTGTTCCAGTGCGTGATGTAGGCGTCGAGGTCGGCTTTGAAGCTCTCGAAGGTCTGCCAGTCCTGGCCGCGGAAGAATTCGTCCTTGAGGTGTCCGAAGACCTGCTCGGTGGCGCCATTGTCGATGCAGTTGCCTTTGCGTGACATGCTCTGGATGAAACCGTTATCGGCGAGCGTGCTGATGTAGGTTTCGTGCTGGTATTGCCATCCCATGTCCGAGTGCAAGATTGGTTCGGCCCCTGCTGGTTTGGCGTCCATGAGTATCTGGAGCATCTCTTGTTGCTGGGCGAGGTTGGGGCACATCGAGATGGAGTGCGCGACGATCTCTTTGCTGGCAAAGTCGTAGACCGGAGCGAGGTAGGCCTTGCCGAAGGAGAGCTTGAACTCGGTGACGTCGGTACCCAGTTTCTGCCAGGGGCCATTGGCCTTGAAGTCACGGCCGATGATGTTGTCGAAGCTGTGTCCCACGTCCCCCTTGTAGGAGTTGTACCTGTGGTAGGCCCTCTCGCGGCGTATGCCGCAGCGCAGACCCATCTCGCGCATCATCTTCAAGACCGTCTTGTCGGCGATGCGCTCCCCTTCCTCAGCGCGCAGGCACATGGCTATCTGCCTGTGACCGCACCCGTTGGGGGTGCGTGAAAAGATCTGGGCGACCTTGGGACGTAGCTGCGCTCTGGTTGGCTGCTGGGGGTGAGTCAGCGCGTAGTAGTAGCTCGACCTGGCAAGGCCTGCCACCTCGAGGAGATCACACACCCTGTGTCCATGCCCTGAAAGCTCGGCGACCACTAGGGCTTTGTCCCGGTTTGGGAGCGCCTCTGCGCCTTCAGGGCAATCGATTTTTTTAGGTACGCCACCTGCGCCTCAAGCTTACGCACGCGCTCTTGGAGTTCCTCCTCACGCGTTGGTGGCACCGCCCGCACCGACCCCTTCGGCCTGCCCTTGGGCTTGAGGCTAGGGGCCTGCGCGCCGCCCTCGCGGTACAGCCTGCACCACTGCTTCAACGGTGTCGCGCTCGCAATACCGAAGCGCACCATCGCCTCAGGCTTACTCATCCCGCCGTCTACCACGGCCCTCGCTGCGGCGACCTTGGTCTCATAGTCGTATCTGGCGTACTTCACTCCCATGGCCAACAGTCCGTTCCTCCCAATTGCGCGGTATGTCTTCTGCCACTCTCTCACAGTCTCGGCAGGCACACCAAGCCTCCTGGCGGTCAAAGCATAGCCAAAACCCCTCTCAAACATCTCCACCGCCTGCTCCCGAAGCAAACGATCATGCCTCAACCGCAGATCCACAGACATGAAAAGCCTCCCATTCCCTGGACTTCAATTTCGATGTCCAAGAAACGGGAGGCAGTTCACAGGGACGAGGCCGGGGCGGGCATACCCATCTCGCGCAGCAGGCGTCGAATTCCCGCGGACTTACGAGGGTTGGAGGCGTAGGCGGGCGTCGTCGGCTGCGAGGCACTGCCCACGCACGGGACACCCTCGGCGCGGGCGGCGATGACGGCGGCGAGGCTAAATTCGGAGTAGACGACATTGGGGCGCGCGGTGCGCATGTGGGCGCGGAGCGCGTCGACGGCGGCGCGCGAGCAGCGCTCGTCGAGGGCACCGGTCAGCCAGAGGACCTCCTCGAAGCTGCGCACAGGCTTGCGGCCCATGAGGCCGAGGCGCGAGGCCAGGGGGAAGGTGTGGCGGGCGATGGCCTCGGGAAGGCCGAGAGGTGAGGGTACCGGAATCTCGAGCGTTGGAGCGATGGGATTGGCACAGTTGCCGTCGTCTCCCCACGCGAGCACGGCCTCATGGCCAGCGTCCTGGAACGCACGTGCGACGCGCTGCGCGCGCGACCACGGCCCGCCCATCCGCGAGCGGGCGACCATGGGAACGACGAGAACCTTCACAATTCAAGGGTACGCCGCTCACAACCGCACGCCCGCAGCGCGCCCACGCATCGACGCGAGGAACGGCGCCCCTGAACACCAATAAGGTCGAGGACGTCGCCTCATCGGCGACACCTCTACCGGTTCACGCGTTTGACGAAGCGGAACATATAGTCGGCCTCGCCCATCGGTTCGTCCGCCCCACGGGGATGCGAGGGGTCGGGGTGACGTTCGTTGAAGAACTCGACGATGTGGAAGCCGCACTTGTTGACGTAGAAGTGGATGTTGCGCACCTCGAAGTATGGAGTTTCCAGGGTCCATTCCGTGACGTGCGGGTGGGCGGCCTCGATGGCGAACCAGGCGCGCGTCCCCACTCCCCTGGAGTGAACCGAGGAATTCATGGCGAACAGGAGAACCTCGCCTCGTTCCCCATCGACGGTAAGGATCACGTTGCCCACGACATTACCGTTCTCATGGATGCGATAGGCGAGCGCTCCCGGAGCATTCAGAGACTACTCAATGTCGGACAGCGGAAGAATCGGCTGCGCAGTCACACCGCCCTCGCTGGGTCCAGCAGGAGGCTGCTCGCGCGCGGCAAGACGCTCCCCCCACGAAGGAACCCTGCGGGTTGTCCTGGAAGTGCTCGAAGGAGTCTTGAAAGTCCGCGATCAGCGCAGAACGATCGGCATCAGTCAGGGGAACAAGCGTAATCGTCATGGGCGCATCGTATCTACGAACGGCTGCACATCTAACAACAGGGGCCACTTGCCACCGTATCCTGGGGGGGTGCCTCAACGACGTGTGCCTGGCGATCCACGACGACGTCTCCTTCGCCACACGCGAAGGTCTGCGATGAACTGGGATTCTAGGCTCCTGAAGCAAGGGCAGTAAGCGCCCACTACCCTTCGGAGCTACAGTTCGAGCCTCATGTGCACGAGCTCCTGGAATCCCGTGGACGAGGACCAATAGCCCCGGGGGTTGCGCCCGTACTCCACGAACCCCGCGCGCCGATACAGGGACATCGCTCGCTCATTGTCTGCCACCACATCGAGCTCGAGCTGGGCGTAGCCCGCCCGGCGGGCGCAGTCGATGCACGCCTCCGTGAGCACTCGGCCGATCCCCATGCCCCACAGCTCCTTGAGCACGCTGATCCCAAAACGCGCCCGGTGCGCCACTTTGCGCCTGCTGCCCACCGCCGCGACTCCTGCGCTTCCCACGATCTTCCCATCGACGACGGCGACGAGCTCGACCTCATCGTCACTGCGCTCCGTTTCCGCCAGCGAGCGAGCCTCTTGTTCATCGTCGGCGCTTTGCTCGTCCGGGTAGACAGCAGGTAGTCGGTCTCCGAATGCGTGCGGCGCATGGTCTCGCGCAGCGCGCGGGCATCCGACGCACCGGCGTTCCTCACGAGGAGCTCCACTCCATCCTTCAACACCACCGTTTCGGCGTACCTCATCATCGGATTCCTTTCCCCCTGACGGCTGCTCTTCACAATAGTGCGAATGCCCCGGCGCATACTGTCAGCCTGAAAGAGCTACACGCTCGTGGCCTTTAGCCCACCCCAATGACCGAACAGTGTTGACTACACCCATCGACCAGAGACAATATCGTTCAAGCAGTATCGCCCGCTAGGGCCAACACCATTGCACATTGACACCAGGAAGAAGTAGAATACGTTGTATTCATCACCGGGAGGTCACCATGCCCACCATGACCATGCGCCTTGACGAGACAGACGCCGAGGTCGTGCGCAAGTACGCCGAGTTTGAGGGAAAAACAATCTCCGACTTCATTCGAGATGCCGTCTTCGAGAAGATTGAGGACCAGCAGGACCTCGCTACTCTACGCGAGGCAATCGCAGCAGATAACGGCGTTCGCTACACCCACGAGCAGGTACTCGCAGAGCTGGGCCTGTAAATGTCCTACCACGTCGAGTACAGCGACACAGCCCTCAAGCAACTGAAGAAAATGGACCGATTCGAAGCGCGACTCATTACGTCGTGGATCGGCAAAAACCTTGAAGGCTGCTCGGACCCCCGCATCCACGGCAAAGGCCTGACCGCCAACCGATCAGGCGAGTGGCGCTACCGTATTGGCAACTACCGCGCCCTGTGCATCATCGAAGATGACCGCCTTATCATCGAAGTCTTTTCCGTCGGCCACCGCCGACACATCTACCAGTGATCACGCGGCCACATCATCGTCACCCTGCATTACCGCCAGATTTATACCGCCACTGGCGGTGATCGGATGGCGGCTTGTGGGCGGCGATCGGCGGGGCGCAGATGAGGGTGCTCCACCGTACCCTGGGTACAGGAACGGGATTCGTGGCACCACCAGGAGGGCTCACCCATGAAGCGAAGCCAGCAGCACTCACTGTTCGAGGAATCCGGCGAGGACACGCGTCCTCTCGCCGACCGGATGCGTCCCACCTCCCTCGACGAGGTGGTGGGCCAGTCGCACCAGATCGGGTCGGGCAAGGCCCTGCGTTCCATGATCGAGGCCGACCGCACGCCCTCGATGATCTTCTGGGGGCCTCCCGGGGTCGGCAAAACCACCCTGGCGCGCGTGATCGCCCGCCACACCCACGCCTCGTTCATCGATTTTTCCGCGGCGACCAGCGGCATCAAGGAGATCCGCGAGATCATGAAGCAGGCCGACGCGCAGGCGTCCATGGGCAGGCGCACGATCGTCTTCGTCGACGAGATTCACCGCTTCAACAAGGCCCAGCAGGACGCGTTCCTTCCCTTCGTCGAGAAGGGATCAATCATCCTCATCGGCGCGACCACCGAGAACCCATCCTTCGAGGTCAACAACGCCCTCCTGTCGCGCTGCAAGGTGTTCGTCCTGCACGGCCTGACCGAGGAGGACCTGGTTGGCTTGATGCGCCGCGCCCTGGAGGACCCGAGGGGCTTCGGCGGTCGGGAGGTGCGCATCGAGGAGAAGCTGCTGCGCGCAATCGCCACCTTTGCCGACGGCGACGCGCGCGTGGCCCTGTCCACCCTGGAGATGGTCGTCCTCAACGGCGTGGAGGACGGCGGAGTGACGACGGTCGGCCCGGAAACGGTCCGGCAGCTGACCTCCACCAAGAGCCTGCGCTACGACAAAGACGGCGAGGAGCACTACAACATCATCTCGGCGCTGCATAAGTCGATGCGCAACTCCGACCCCGACGCCGCCGTGTACTGGCTGGCCCGCATGCTCGAGGGAGGCGAGGACCCCCTCTACGTGGCGCGGCGCATCACGCGTTTCGCCTCCGAGGACGTGGGCCTGGCGGACACGAACGCCCTGAACGTGGCGATCAACGCCTTTCAGGCCGCCCACTTCATCGGCATGCCCGAGTGCTCGGTTCACTTGGCGCAGGCCGTCATCTACCTGTCGCTGGCACCCAAGTCGAATAGCTCCTACGTCGCCTACGAGCACGCCAAGAAGGACGCGCTACACACGCTCGCCGAGCCCGTGCCGCTGACCATCCGCAACGCCGCGACCCGCCTCATGAAGGACATGGGATACGGACGAGGCTACCGGCTGGCGCACTACGAGGCCGACAAGGTGGCCGCCGACATGCGGTGCCTGCCCGACTCCCTCGCGGGCGCCGAGTACTACAGGCCCACCGAGGAGGGCAACGAGAGGCGCTTCAAGGAGCGCCTGGAATGGCTGACGCACCTGCGCGAACAGGCGCGGGCTGCGGCCCCGGACGCCTCGGCCAACGACGACGAGGCGTAGGCGCCCCGCGACCCGGAGGGCCATGCCCCTCACGGACGCCCCATGTCGATGGTCGTCATGGACACCATGTGGAACATGTCGGAGATGCACATGTACGCCCTGGGGATGAGCCCTACGCCGCGCCGGTCAATGTCGCGGTAGTAGGGCACGTGCTCAACGAGGCGCGCCCCGCCTTGGAGCCGACCGACAAACTGACGGGGGTCGTCGACCGAGAAGTGCATGGTCGAGCCATTCTTCATGCGCTTGACGTACGCCTGGGAGAGCTTCAGCCCCTTCGAGGAGGTCGAGTCGAAGACCACTCGCACGGCGTCAAAGGCCGAGAGGTGGTTCAGGAAGTCGATGACTCTTTCCTCCTCGAAGTAGTAGAAGACTCCCGAGACGACGACGATGGTGGGCCGCTCGCCATACTCCTTCACCCGCTCGATCCACGAGTAGTCGAACATGTCCCCCGGGATCAGGACCTGGCGCTGTCCGGGCGAGAGGAGTTCGCCGCGCACGCGGATGACCTCGGGCAGGTCGAGTTCGAACCAGAGGGCACGCCCGTTGTCGCAGCGCCAGTACGTTGTCTCCAGCCCGCATCCGACGCTGACAACCGCCGCATCGGGGTGGGCCGCGAGAAAGCTCCGTATCCGGCGGTCCATGTTGACCGAGCGCGCGACGCTCGACACCATGGTGTACTCGTTCTGCCCGCGGTTCATCGTCGCCGCATCCTCAGGAAGAGAGGACTCCAGGACGAGGGCCTTGGGATCGTGGATCATCGACGGGTAGTGCCTCGACGCGTAGATGCGCCCCACGAGTGGGATGTACAGGGTCTTCGACAGCTCACTGAGCTCGGGCACGGCGGCCACCTCTTTCAGCTCTTCGGATCGGGCTGTTCACAGGGAACACCGTCGGGCGCCGCCTTTCAAGGCACCGAGGTCCCAGCGTCCCTCTCCCACGGGCGCCCAAAGCGCCATTGCCCCGGCCTATCCTGGTAGCAGGGGAACAAGGCAATCCAACCCCAAGCAACGAGAGGGAGAGAGTCGTGAGCGCGAATCGACGAGAGGCATCCGCAAAGGCGATGGAAACGCTTATCCGCTTCTTCCGTGCTGAAAACGAGCGAGACTGGGAGACGTACAGAACGTTCTTGCACCCGGAGGTTGTGTGGCACCTGCACGGCGAGCGAGACAGGACAATCCGCGGGGTCGAGGATTACCTGCAAACCGTCCGCGACGCCTACGCCCGATCCGATACGCGGTTCCGCGTGGAGGGGGCGCACGAGTCAGCCGACGGAAGTCGCGTCATCGTCCTGCTGATCGACGACTCCGAAAAGAGGTCCTTCGAGGTGTTCGACATCGAAGACGGCCTGATCCGAAGAGAACACGAGTTCCTCCTGGGGTGAGGAGGCGCACGAGCACGGGGGCTGCCCGCGCGTCAAGGCATCGGTGGTTCGGGTCTGACGGCTGGCGGGATTCTCGACAGCCCACGACGGCCCGGACAATGTTGTTTTTCCTTGTGTTGACGGGAATTTTTCTCTCCGTTATCGTCGGTGGAGGGCAGTGAGCACCGGCCGCTCCTCCCCCACCTGCCCCGCGCACGCAGTCTCATAGGAGGGACGAAAGGCGCGGCTTGCGCTGTGCCGACCTGGGAGTCGTCGCGCGCAGGTTGATTCAGATACGCGCACATAGCGAGGAGAACGCATGAGCATGTACTTCGGAGACGTGTCGCTGTGCTACACCAACTCCCTGACGATGGCCCTGGACTCCGTCGGTGTCGACGTGCGTCCCGAGCACCTGGAAGCGCTCATGGTGATGGGCAACGGTGCGAGCATCATGAAAGACGACCCTCGGCATCCGCTCGTCTTCTTCGACAACGGGGAGCCCGACGTGTCCATCAGTAACTGCCTGCGCATCCTGGGCTTCACGTGGGAGGACTTCTTCGTCGAAGGACCCGCGGTCGACCTCACCGAGGTCCGGGATCGGCTCGCGGGCATGCTGGAGCACGGCCCGGTGGTGGCGGGCCCCCTGGACATGGGGCTGCTCACCTACAACCCGAACTACCGTGAGCTTGGCGGGGTCGATCACTTCGTCTGCATCCTCGGCCTTGACGACGGTCGGGTGCGCCTGCACGATCCGGCGGGATTCCCCTGCATGAGCATGGAGTTCCAGGACTTCGCGAAGGCCTGGGAGGCGCGGGCAATCTCCTACAGGAGGGGGTCGTTCTCCATGTGGGGCGCCTTCACGCGGGTAAGGGAACCTACGGAGGAGGAGGTCTACCGGGAGGTGTCCTCGATCATGAGGAAGCGCTACGAGGCCGGCGAGCAGGGCGTCATCCATGCCTACGCCAGGGCCATCGGCAGCAACGGAATGAGCTCGCAGCAAAAGCAGATGCACCAGTACTTCAGTTTCCGCTTGGCCGCGGCAAGGAGCATCTACGCTGCCCGATTCCTCGCCGACCACGACCCGGAGCGCGCGCAGCTCAAGGAGCGGATCGCTTCCCTGTTTGGGCAAGCACACCTGGACAACCTCGCGGGGGACAACGAGGCCCTGGCCCACACGCTGGAGAGAATCGCCGACCTTGACGACCGCTTCAGGGAGCTGTGCGTCCTCAGGGGCTGACGGCAAGAAGCCGGGCGGGGCAGCGCCGCTCCACAAGGCCTCGAATCCGATATGGAAGGGATAGTGAGAGACGATGACGAGAGTCCGCGTCGTGCACGAGGCCGACCTGCCCTGGTCGGTCTCCCAGGTGTGGCGTGTTGTCACCAATGTCGATCAGTGGCGGTGGCGTTCGGACCTGGAGGGATGCGAGAGGGTCGGCGAGCACGACTTCGTGGAGTATCCCAAGGGCGGCACGCCCATTCGTTTCACGACCGTGCGCCGATAGGAGGAACGGGTGTGGAGTTCACCATCGACGGGGAGTCCCTGAAGGGGTCCTGGCAAGGCGTTTTCACGTCAACGGCTTCCGGCTGCCTCGCGCGTTTCACGGAGGACGTGGATGTGCGGGGCAGGTTCGTCCCCCGATGGGTTGCCAGGCTGTTCCTACGCTCGTACCAGGCCCGATACTTCAGGGACCTGCGCGCGGAGTTGCGTCGCCGCTACGGCGAGGCCGGGGCGTGAGTCACGGGGGCCGGCGAGCCGCTCGGACTCTTGTGCCGCGCGCTGGCGCGGCATGCACCGCGGCCCTCGGCTAGTCGCGCCTCGCGCACGCCCTTCGGTGGGCGCGGAGCTCCTTGAGCGCCCAGTCGTAGTGGGAACTCGTGGCGCTCACGAAGTAGGAGCCGAGCGTCGTGGTCCCCGTCCAGTCGAATCGTCCCCTGTCGAACAGGTCCTCGTCGGAGAACCCCTCCGCCAGGGCTATGACCGCACTGTGGGACTGATCCAGCAGGTCGCGGGCCTGTTCCAGGGGCGTGTCCTGATGCTTGCGCCACAGGGCGACGTTCATGTCGCCGTAGGTCCGCCACGTGTAGGGTTCGGGCAGGAATGGCCGCTTCTCCCCGACCTCGTTGGCACCCACCCAGTCCAGGAGGAGCCGGTGCCACTCGTGGAGGTGAGCCAGGACGTCGCGCAGGTTCTTGTCCCGGCTCCAGTGCGCCTCCTTCCGGCCCTTGTCGGCGGAGAAGTCGAAGGGGGCCACCAGCTCGTCTTCGGTCATGGAGGCAGCAAACTCCGTGAGCTTCCCGTACCCGCGTGCGGATGCGGCGATCAGCTCGTTCTTGCTCGTCGGTCGCGCCACGACACAGCCTCCTTCATCTCCTAGGCAAAGGAGTTCCTGACTCCTCCCATTCTAGGGCGGGGGCGACCGACGGGGCGTGCGGAGGTCCAGGGGAAAGAGGAACACTCCCCACGGGAACGCTGTGATCGGCTCATTCAGCCTCTTGGACGGCTTCGCTTTCGAGGCCGGTGACGCTGGAAACGCCGCGCATCAGCAACCATGCCGTCGATAGTGCGATCGCTATGAGCATGGGGATCGGCTTCACTGGTTGCCCGAAGTAGGTGCTGAGGATCTGCGCCAGCCCAATGACCGCCCCGCTGTACTTCCACAGGGGGCGCCAGGACGATCCGGCCCAGGAGATCATGAACACCCCGAGCATGATGTCGCACAGGTGCCACGCCCCGTATATCTCGGCCACAGCCGCCTGGAGGCCGTCGTCGGCGATGACGGGCAGCCCATTGACGGGATAGACGAGCCTGCCGGTCCCGAGCACGACCACCACCCATGCGATCATCATCAGCGCGAAGCTCCCCACCGCGAGCCCGGTTAGCGCCCTCCCACTGCGGACGCGCGATCGAAGCGCGTTGTAGAAGGCCCACCCGCCCAGGACGGCTGAGAGCACGAGCAATTCGTCCATGGCCGCGAGCAGACCACTGTACTGGTCGACGGCTTGGCGCAAGGAGGCCGCCGACGCCATCTGAAGGCTGAAATACAGGAAGCCAATCCGAACGGCCGTGTACACCAGAACAGCTGCGACGAGCACACCCCGGGCCAACTGGCGTGTTCTTCCCCGTTCAGCTGGCCGACTGCCCACGTGTTTCACCCTTGCTCCCGTGGAACGCCCAGGCCCGGCCAAGCACGCCGCGCATGATGTAGTTGGCGCCCGCGAGCGCGAGAGCCAGTCCCAGGCCCGTGTAGAAGAAAGCGATGAACCAGTCGGGGAAGAACCCTGCGGCACGCATGCCGATACCAAACGACATCATGATCGCCATCATCATGTAGCTCTTACGATCAAAGAAGCGGACGACGTGGTGGCGCTCCCCCTCCAGGTCGGCGATGCGCTGGGCGTTCTTCTGAACGAGCTTGGAGAACATCGAGTGGAAGGCGCAGAAGATAGCGACGGCACCGCCCGCGAGTGCGAGGAGGACAATTGCGGCGAGGCCGCGCAGGTCGATGGCCGCGCGCACGCCCAGGATGGCGACGTTCAGGCCGGCGAGCAGCCAGACGATGCCGGCGACGGCGATCAGGGGCTGCTTCTTGATGCGGAATCGACTCATTTCTTAGTGTCCTTTTCGTCTGCGGGATCGTCATACAGGGCAGCATCGAGGAGGGCGAACAGCGTCTCGCACTCGCCGCCCTCCATAAGCGAAGCGAAGATACTGCGCAGCACGTAGCGACACAGGGCGTCGGCACTCATGGGGCCGACGAGCCGGGAACGAACCACGGCCTCGTCCGCGTCGAGGACGCGCGCGAGCCCGCGCTCGATGTGGACGAGCATGGGGGCACGCACGGCTTCGAGAGCTTCCTGTTCTGCGCTGGGGAGGAGGCGCATCTCGGCAAACCAGTCGACGCTCATGCCGGAGCGCGCGGCGCACAGGGCCTCACGGAATCGCCGCACGTAGGAGGTGAAGCGTTCGCCGGGGCGCACGGCGCACAGCTCGTCGGAGAGGTTTTCGTCGAAGAAGCGGGTGAGCACGGCGGCCGTCAGGTCTGCCTTGTTCGGGAAGTAGCCGTAGACCGAGCCGACCGCGATGCCGCACGCGGTGGCGACCTTGCGCACGGAGAGGACGGAGATGCCGTCGCGCGAGGCGATGGCGTAGGCCTGGCTGACCAGCTTCTCCGGGTCGATCACTTGCTTGGGCACGAAATCCTACTGTCCTACTACCTGCGACAATCCATAATGAACAGTGTTCAGTATAGGCTCACTCAGCCCTACGTCAACAGAAAAACTGGGAATCACGCCACTACCACCAGCAAGTCATCTCACGCCAACGCAGCCTCCCCTGCTTGGCGAGGTAGGCCTCGTCCCATGACAGCGATGTTATAGTCATTGCCAGTCAACGAAGCCCGATAAGGAAATCCCCCGCATGGCCAGATTCGCGCGCATCACCGCACCCCTCCTCGTTGTCACTGTGGTCTATGCGGGGTGCTTCGACCAAGCCCTGCCCAAGCAACCTCTTTTCCCGATCGGCGCATGGATCGGTGCGCTGCTGATCGCAATCTATTTCAGTGCCCTGACGGTGCTCCATTCGCAAGACAAGGTTGCTCCACGCGTACTCGCTTTCTGGGGCCTCGTCATCAAGCTCGCTCTCCTCCCTATCTTCCTCATCACACTCATTCTCACGATCGGAGTTCCACTAGATAGCTCCAACGGCAACATAGGCGGTTTACTCCTGGTCTTTTTTATCCTCCCTCTGGACGCGGGAGTCTACTGCTTGATGCTCGTGTCATCCTTCCATGGGTTTGCCGTAACAAAACGCCTACTGGCCGAGCAGACCATCCCCACGACAACGGTGAAAAAACTCAGAAAGATGCACGCCATTCCCATCGCAGACTTTGTTGCAGCTACCTGGCTCTACACACTCCTGCGTCGACTCGATAGCGCCACTCCAACCAGCTCTCAGGACGCTTAACCTGCCATTTCCGCCGAGGCCACCCCATCAACCAGCGGCGTCCTGGTGCGCAAGAACCGGCAGGCACTGGAGAGTTTCCATCGCTTGAGCGCGGCCGTGTGGACGATCTGGCTCATCCCCCCTCACATTGGGTGAGGCCAGGGCTACGTCCGCTCACGACACCCCCGAAGCCCGATCCGCTTCCATGTCAAAAGCCTGGACATAGTCATCGCTCAGGACGACCACGACACCATCTCCACCCATTGACACATTCTCACCCTCACTCCGGCCTTGAAACCCCTCCATTGAGCGGAAGAACTCTGATACACGGTGAAAGCAATCAGCGCTATCTCTCTCCTGGACGCCGCTACCCTGATCGCCGAATCCAACTGTCACATTTCCATGATCAGCAATCACCTCACGAACACCGCTCACTAAGCCCACGGATACACCTTCTCCGATTTGGACAAGGTCACAATCAACACCATTGACGCTTTCGCGCCTCACTTCATCACGTGAAAGCCATTGCAGCACCGGCATGTAATGTGCATAAATTGCCCCATCTAATTTAATAATCAGTCCCCCCTCGCCAGCGCCGTCAGGATCCACGTCGCACAACTCCCAAGAACTCGCCTTCGATGCCACGCCACGCGGGAAACTTGATGCAACCACATGCTTCTCCAACTCATCTCCCGACCTCACCCACAGGGGACGCCCTGCAGCATCCAAGGTTGTCACCCAATCGAGCTGCAGCTGACCCCTTGCTTCCTCCACACTCGCATAACGAACCCTCGCCCCTGACGTACCCTTCGCCTCCACAAGCGCATACGGAACCCCTCGATCATCGATCGCAACATAGTCAGGCTTGGGCTTACCGCTAGATTTCTTGCCATTGCCGCTGAATGACTTACCCTTACCAATAGACGGCGTAAGAATGAAGTGCTTACTATCTCCCGCATGAAGTAGTTGGTAGTTAGGCTTATTTCCTCCCAAGAACTTTTCAAACACAAGGCGCGCGCCAATCATGCCCATAAAGAATGACACAGCCCCTTTATAGCTAGCTTCAGCATGCCGATACTCATCGGTCACGCAAAAGCATTTCGACGCCCTATCAGGAGCGAGAGCAAATCGCGGAATCGAACAATAGAACGCTCTCCCCCACCAGGAGGTGACGACATGCCCCTCAAAAGCGCCGTTATCGAGCGAATATCTAAAGAGATCCGCTACAGTGCAATTGACAGGCACATAACTGCCACCAATACTATTCCTCGACTTATAGTCACCATGCGAAGCGTAACGCCATACTGGAACGATAGGCACATTTCCCCCTCTACTTCGAACTAAAGGTCCAGAGTCACCTAAACCCCCTCATTGACACCTGCGACAACAAGGCTGAAATACAGTATAAACAAGGAATGCCCCATCTTGACACCTGAGGGACGGATACAAAAAATACAAATTGTTTCGCGGCCGCACACGAAACTCTCGCTACCCTCACACAAACGGAATATCTCCAAACCTCGTCGCACTATCCGGCTATGCATGCTGCTGCGTCGACTGGATAGCGTCGCTCCGGCCAGCTCTCAGAACGCCTAACCCGCCATTTCCGCCGAGGTCACGCCATCGACCAGGGTTCCGTACACCACGACGCAGTGGCCGAAGAACATATCGTCATCATCGAAGTATGCGGAAAATGAACCGTCGGCATCCATCGCGATGCTGCGCAGCTCGATCCGGCGAGCGAAGCTCTCTTCCGTAATCTCGGGGACCTCCTCGTCGGCGGATTCGCGCCAGTCACACGCAAGTTCGGTGAGCTGCCGCGCGGCGAACGCTCGCATGTCGCGATCCCACCGGTCCTGATCGGTCATCATCTGCTTCATGGCGGCCACGGCAGCAGTCCAGGTGTCTTCGCTGGACGAATCAACCTCTAGCGAGGTGTCGATGTCCTCACCCCGCCACGAGATGCCTCCCTCGAACATGTCGAGGTCCTTATCGAGGGACAGCTCACCCAACTCCTCGTCGTTGAGGACTACCGGCCTGCGTTACTCAGCCAGGACCTCGTCCAGTGCGGGGCACGGAGGATTCTCTTTCGAGGACCTCCACGACCAGGAGGCGGTTCTGCGACGAGGCGCTCATGCCTTCGAGTAGTTCTTGCGGGATCTTCTTGCGAGCCGTGACGCGGTAGATCTCCTCGTCGCGGAAGCGACCCAAGATGCCACCAGCAGCATACTCCTCGTCGCTCACGGGGTAGACCAGCCGACCATCATCCACGCACAGGGCGCCGGTCTCGCAGTCCACGGACGCAAGATAGGAGTGCGCGGACTCCCAGAAGCCGTTCATCTTTCCAGCTCCGCTGCTTCCAGCGAGCAGGACGACAAGCTCCCGCACCTCTTCCTCGAAGGTGCGCTCCCATTCCTGGTGCGTCATGTCGTTTTGTGAGCGCATGTATTCGAGCAGATCCACGTGTCATCCTCCTTGATCCAGGGCTACCGCTTCGCTACGACGAACCCTACTCCACCACAAGCATCACGACGCCTGGTCGACAAGACACCCCGGCCTCGTCCCACAAATCAGGAACGAGGCCGAAACGATGATGACCTAACCTGATATACCCCTTCAAGACCCATTCTGGGACCAGTCTGGGAGTATAATGCAGATAGCGAAAGGAGCGACAATGCCGACGATGACCCGCACCGCCGAGGTGAAGACCCGCACGACCGCACAGATCAAGGCCGACGCCGCAGCCGTCTACGCACGCTGGAGAATTAGCCTGTCGGACGCGATCAACATCTTCCTGGCCAAATCCATTGAGGTTGGCGGACTCCCCTTCGACATGCGCCCCGAAACTCCCACATTTGACGGACTCGAGCGCTACGCCTATCGCCCCAGCATGGATGCGAATGGAGTCGCGCGGCTCCCGGGAGACTGGGATGACGGCGAGTGAGGCGGCGCCCGCTCCATGGGAGATCTGGCACGCGCGCTTTAACTTCGATGACCGTGGCTACAAGTTTCGCCCGGTCCTCGTTCTCGCCTGTTCATAGGACGGGCTCTTATCTGCGGCAATCACTAGCTTTAAACTCAATTCACGAACAAATTCCTAGACTCTCCACAACAGGGTGAAACGTTAGCGCAATGAACCTACAGCTCTCGCAGTATATCGCTTATCTTTCTCGAAAAGATCTCAAGATATTCTTCACCATCATGATATGTAAATACACGCTTCGAGCTGAAATCGAACGGTAACTTGCCAATCGGATCCTCATGGATCAGAATCGGTTTCTTTCCAAGCGCATCCGCAAATCCTAATTCATACATAACGTTCGGATTTAGACCAGTAAGATCAACAATCACCCCATATGAAGATCGAATAAGATTCCTAACATCATCTGGAATATCGGTTGGAGTCTTGAGTTCATCAACACGACGCGCAGTCTTCCCTACCGCTTCAACCCCATTCCGAATAGCTCCAAACACTGGATCAACGGAGTGATCCCCCTTTATTAAAAGGCATCATCACTGCAATCAATGTTTCATCAATGGGTGCAGATTGGACCGCTTTCGCCGCTCCCGGAAAACCATCTCCAAACAAAATACGAAATGGGTCACCTTCAAACACAGTCCATCCCGTGTGCTGTCCAACCCACTTCAGCTGGTTCGGAGTATGCGGCCCACGCCCTAGAATCCGTTTTTCGATCAGCAAATCTGAGGGAAAGCACAGAATCGGCGCCTTCATTTCAGCGAGCGTAGACGGATGATCGATATATCCGATCCGCGCGGTCTGTTTCCCAGTTTGCGGTCCAAACTCTCGCACCATGATAGTCGGCAGCTGACAGAGCGCTTCCAGATCTGGTTCGCCATCGCGCGTAAATTGCTGCCTGATAGCGCGGTCCGTATTTTCGAACATCCTGCTGGGATGAATCTCTTGAGATTCATCAGCCCTAATGATGAGATTGAAATACATACTCACTCCCACTCGATGGTGGCCGGGGGCTTGGAGGTCACGTCGAGGACGACGCGGTTGACCTCGGGCACCGAGTTGGTGATGCGCGTGGAGATACGGGCCAGGACGTCGTAGGGCAGACGCGTCCAGTCGGCCGTCATCGCATCCTCGGAGGAGACGGGGCGCAGCACGATCGGGTGACCGTAGGTGCGGCCGTCACCCTGGACGCCCACGGAACGAACGTCGGCGAGCAGGACGACTGGGCACTGCCAGATCTCCTGATCCAGGCCGGCCGCCGTGAGCTCCTCGCGGGCGATCAGGTCGGCGGCGCGCAGGATGTCCAGGCGCTCGCGCGTGACCTCGCCGATGATACGAATGCCAAGGCCGGGGCCCGGGAAGGGCTGACGGTTCACCAGGTAGTCGGGCAGGCCCAGCTCGCGGCCGACCGCGCGCACCTCGTCCTTGAAGAGGGTGCGCAGGGGCTCGACCAGCTCGAAGGTCATGTCCTCGGGCAGACCACCCACGTTGTGGTGGCTCTTAATGTTGGCCGCGCCCTCGCCGCCGCCGGACTCGACGACATCGGGGTACAGGGTTCCCTGGACGAGGAACTTCACCTCGCCGGCGGCGCTCAACCTCTTCGATGACCCTGCTTCTGGGCGGCCTCGAAGGAGCGGATGAACTCGCGGCCGATGATCTTACGCTTCGCCTCGGGCTCGGTGACGCCGGCCAGGGCGGACAGGAAGCGCTCGGACTCGTCGCACGTGATGACGCGGATGCCCATGCCGCGCGCGTAGTCGTTCTCGACCTGCTCACGCTCGCCCGCGCGCAGCAGGCCGTGATCGATGAAGAAGCAGGTCAGCTGGTCGCCGACAGCCCTGTGCACGAGGGCCGCGGCCACGGAGGAGTCCACGCCGCCGGACAGGGCACAAATGACCTGCGCGTCGCCGACCTGCTCGCGGATCTTCGCAACCTGCTCGTCCACGATGGAACCGGCGGTCCACGTGGGTTCCAGGCCGGCCCCCTCGTAGAGGAAGTTCTTCAGCGCGTCCTGGCCGAACTGGGAGTGGCCCACCTCGGGGTGCCACTGCAGGCCGTAGAGGCGACGCTCACGCGACTCGAAGGCCGCAACAGGGGTCTCGGTGGTGGAGGCAGTGACGGTGAAGCCCTCGGGCGCGCCCTGGACGGCGTCGCCGTGGCTCATCCACACGATCTGGTCGTCGGGGGTGCCGCCGAACAGGCAGGAGTCGACGGAGACAGAAGCCTCGGTGTGCCCGTACTCGCGAGTGCCCGTGCGACCGACGGTGCCACCGAGGGCGTGGGCCATGGTCTGGAAGCCATAGCAGATGCCCAGCACGGGCACGCCGGCCTCGAAGATCGCCGGATCGACAGAGGGAGCACCCTCCTCATAGACGGAGGACGGGCCGCCGGACAGGATGATGGCGGCGGGCTCCCTTGGCGAGCATGTCCGCCACGCTCATAGTGTGGGGGACGATCTCGGAGTAGACGTTAGCCTCACGTACGCGGCGCGCGATCAGCTGGGCATACTGCGCGCCGAAGTCGACGACGAGGACGGGATGCATGTCAGAAGCGTTCACCTGCCAATGGTACCCGCGCGCACCCCGCCCCGTCGTGCTCCATTACGCATGTCACCACTGCGGACGCCGGGTACGGCGACGGCCCCGCCCCCGGGTGGGGACGAGGCCGACTCACGTTGCGCTCGAGCGCGCGGCTCAGCGGAAGATGGAGCGCAGCACCGGGAAGGCGCCGGTGGCCACGGCGGCCTTGACCAGGTCGCCGATGATGAAGGGCACAAAGCCCTTCATCAGACCCTGTTCGAGGGTCATGTGCGCGAAGGGGATCATCCAGGCCAGGCCAAGGATGTACACGGAGAACAGGGACACGACGGCGGTCGGCGCCATGGTGGCAATGCGACGGTCGGCGCCGCGCTGGGCCGCCACGCCGGCGATCGCGGCGACGAGGAGGTAGCCGAGGATGTAGCCGAAGGACGCGAAGGCCCAGCCGACGTTCGTGCCGGTGAAGACCGGGACGCCCGCAATGCCGAGGAGGGCGTACGCAGCGACCGAGACGAGGCCTCGGCGCGCGCCGAGGGTCGTGCCAACCGAGAGGGCGCCCAGCGTGCCGAGCGAGACGGGCACGGGCGTGAAGGGCAGCGGGATCGAGATGCGGGCGAGGACGATCATGGCGATCGTGCCAGCCGCCACCAGGGCGATCTCGCGGGCGATCGTGCCACCGAGGCGGTCGGCGAGAACGCGGTTCTCACGCGCGGCGACGGGGGAAGCGGTCAGGGTGGTCATACAACACCTTTCAACAGGGCTAACAGCCTTTCATTCAACAATTGAACAATATGCTGTCCACCACTCCCTGTCAAGCACACGGGCGCAGATCTCAGGGGGCGAGCGCCACACCGGCGCTCGCCCCCTGGTGCCCATGAGCGGGAATGATCAGTGCGCGAAGTGGCGCGTGCCCGTCAGGTACATCGTGATACCCGCAGCGTTCGCCGCGTCAATCGACTCCTGGTCACGCACCGAGCCGCCGGGCTGAACGACGGCCTTCACGCCCGCATCGATGAGCACCTGCAGGCCATCCGCGAAGGGGAAGAACGCATCCGACGCGGCGACCGCACCAATGGAACGCTGCTCGGGAGCAACACCCACGACCTCGGAGGCGCGAGCGCCGCCCGCGCTGTCCACGTTGGACGCCGCCGCGTCACCCGTCGAGCGCGAGCCCAGCGTGTTCGCACGCTCAACCGCCAGCTTGCAGGAGTCCACGCGGTTCACCTGGCCCATGCCAACACCCACCGAGGCGCCGTCCTTGACCAGCAGGATCGCGTTCGAGCGCACCGCGCGCACCGTGCGCCACGCGAACTCCAGGTCCGCCAGCGTCGCCTCGTCGGCGGGAGCACCTGCCGCAAGCGTCCAGTTCTCCGGGGAATCGCCGGGCGCGTCAATATCGTCGCGCTCCTGGACCAGCAAGCCGCCGCTGATCTGCTTGAACTCGTACGAGCCGCGAGCCGGGGGCTCAACCTGCAGAACGCGCAGGTTCTTCTTCGCACTCAGCACCTCGAGCGCACCCTCCTCGTAATCGGGGGCCAGCACAACCTCGGTGAAGATCGGGACGATCTGGCGGGCCAGCTCCACGCTCACCGGGCGGTTCACGGCGATCACGCCGCCGAACGCCGATACGGGGTCGCAGGCGTGCGCGAGGCGGTGCGCCTTGGCCACGTCGTCAGCCACCGCAATGCCGCAGGGGTTCGCGTGCTTGATGATCGCGACGCAGGGGCGCTCATGATCGTAGGCGGCGCGCAGGGCGGCGTCACCATCCGTGTAGTTGTTGTAGCTCATGGCCTTGCCATGCAGCTGGCGCGCATTCGCAATGCCCGGGGTCAACGCCTCGTCGTCGGCCTCCTCGTCCTCGAAGGACTCGTCGATCTCACGGTACACGGCCGCACCCTGGTGCGGGTTCTCGCCGTAGCGCAGCGACTCCACGCGCTCGAACGCGTCAGCGACGAACACGGGCATGCCCGAGGCCTGCCCCTCCTCCTCGGGGGCCTTCACCACGTAGTCTTCCTCGGTCTGGTAGCCCAGCGACTCCAGGAACACAGCGTCGGAGGCGTCCAGGTGAGTCTCGGCGGCATCGTCGAGGGTCTCGCGCACGTCCTTGAGGTCCAGCTCGTCAGCCAGCCAGCCGGCGATCGCTAGGTCGTAGGTCGCCGTATGGGCGAAGGCCTCGGCGGCCAGCACGCGGCGCTGCTCGAGGGTGAAGCCCTCCCCCGCCACGGCCTCGGCCACATCGGCGTAACGCTCCGGAGAGGTCACGACCGCGACCGACGGATGATTTTTCGCGGCGGCTCGCACCATGGAAGGGCCACCGATGTCAATCTGCTCGACACACTCGTCGAAGGACGCGCCCGACGCAACCGTGTCCTGGAAGGGGTACAGGTTGCACACGACCAGGTCAAACGCCTGGATACCGAGCTGCGCGATCTGCTCGCGGTGCGCGGCCTTACGCTGATCGGCCAGGATGCCGGAATGGATGAAGGGGTGCAGGGTCTTCACTCGGCCCTCGAGCACCTCGGGGAAACCGGTCACGTCGTCGACCGGGGTCACAGCCACGCCAGCGGCCGCGATGCGGGCAGCCGTGGAGCCGGTGGAGACGATCTCCACGCCGGCCTCGCCAAGGGCGCGAGCAAGGTCCTCCAAGCCCGTCTTGTCATACACGGAGATCAGTGCCCGCTTGATGGGGCGCACGTCGATGGGTTCCAGGTTGTCCAGGGAGACGGACATAGTTCCTCCAGGTTGAGACCAAACCCAGGCGCCCAGGCGGGCGACGCCTCGCGGGAAATGCGGCCGCTCCCCGGTGGTCATCCACCCTCGCCAGTCGCGGCGTCTCCCAGTCTAGTTCAGGCCCTCGCGCCGCGTCGCCTTCGTCTCGGGGTCTTCCGCGTCACCTTCGGCCTCGACCGCTTCGCTGCCCGCGGCGTCATCGGCGGCGGTTTCGCTGGTCTCCTCGGGCTTCTCGTCCACTTCTCCCCCCATCGGCCACCGCTTCGAGATCCTCAGCCCCGGCCTCGTCGGCGCTTGCTTCCGTGTCGCCCACCTCAGCGGGATCGGAAGCCTCAGCCCAGGCCTCGTCCGTCGTCGAGGCAGCGGCTCCCACACGGGACGCACGCTCGGCGGCGCGGCGGCGCAGGGCCTCACCCTCGTTGCGCACGCGACCGGCGCCCTCGCCGAGGAGGGCACGGGTCGTCGGGTGGGTCGCCAGGGCGATGATCAGCGCGGGCAGGGCGATCTCGAGCACGAGGGCGAGCGTCGCCCACCCCACGCGCGGGCCCATCGATGCGAGGCGCACGGAGCCCATGCTCATCGTCGCGCTCCACATCCACAGGGCCGTCACCGACGCGGTGATCAACGAGGCCAGGACCCCCTGAGCGGTCTGGTGTGCAGCAGGTGCTCACGACAGAACGAACGAGCCGCGACGACACCGAGGCCGATACCCAGCGCGATCGGCGCGAGGATCACCCACATGCCGGGAGCGGTCTGCGGGACGGCACCCAGCAGCGGAATCGGCGGGATCGGCCCGGAGCCGGCAACCGTCGGCGAATGCAACGAATCCGTCGCCGTCAAGAAGCCCGCGCCCGACCACCAGGAGGCGGCCCACGCCATGATCGTCGGGGCAAACAGCGCCTGCCCGCCGACGATGAACGACGTATCCGCGGCCGATGACGCACCCAGGAGCTCCAGAATGCCCGCCATACGGCTCCACCCCGCGACGAGCGCAATGACCGAGGCGACGAATGAGGCGGCCGCGAGGACCACCACAGACAGGCCACCCAGCTTCAGGCCACCCGAAATCCAGTGCTGCATCGACGGCGCCTCATGGTCGCGCGAATAGCCCGAGGCGACGAACCACACCGAGCCGATCAGCGGGATCAACACGCCGCCGATCGTGCCCGTCCACCAATGCGAATGAATACCGGAAGCCCCCGCCAGGAGCCACGAAGTCAGCAGGAAGCCAGGCACGGCAAACAGCGCGGCACTGCGCGGATAACCCGCCGTCGTGCGTAGCAGAATCCGCACCAACACGACCAGCAGAGCACCCATCAGCGTCGGGATCGCGCGATAGCGCACGTCACCCACGACCGACGTGCCGCCAATGACGGCGGCCCACAGGTCCCCGCCCAGGCCGAGCGCGTCGCGCGGCGTCGTGTCATTCATCCATGAGTTCGATCGCAGCGTCAGGTAGGCGATCATCGTGAACACCGTGATCAGACCCCAGCCCGCGAAGGCCGCCTCAACTCCCGCGAGCACACCGCGCGCCCACCCCTGCGGGACAGCCACACGGATCGTCGCTCGATCCGCCACGTACGTGGTCGTGGTTCGCCGGGGACTGGGTACTTCTCTGATGCGCTCGCTCACAGGCCCATAGTGTCAGAATCGGCCCGGGGCCGCGACGCTGCGCGCCGACCCCGGGCCGATTTGTGCTATGACGTTAGCGCGAGAGGATCTCGCGCGCGATCTGCGCTGTCTGCGAAGGAGTGCGCCCCACGCGCACGCCCACGGCCTCGAGCGCCTCCGCCTTCGCGGCAGCGGTGCCGGACGAGCCGGACACGATCGCACCGGCGTGCCCCATGGTCTTGCCCTCGGGGGCCGTGAAGCCCGCGATGTAGGCGACGACGGGCTTCGTCATATTCTCCTGGATCCAGGCGGCCGCGCGCTCCTCGGCGTCACCGCCGATCTCACCAATCATGATGACGAGGTCCGTGTCGGGGTCCGCCTCAAAAGCCGCCAGCGCGTCGATGTGGGTGGTGCCCACGACCGGGTCGCCGCCGATACCCAGGCACGTCGTGAAGCCGAAATCGCGCAGCTCGTACATGAGCTGGTAGGTCAGTGTGCCCGACTTCGAGACAAGGCCGAGGCGTCCCGGTCCCGTGATGTCCGCCGGAGTGATACCCAGGTTCGCCTGCCCGGGCGAGATGATGCCGGGGCAATTCGGGCCGATCAGGCGCACGCCCGCCGCGAGCGCGCGCTCGACGACGATCGTGGAATCCTGGACGGGGATGCCTCGGTGATGAGGACGATCGTTTCGATGCCCGCGTCGATGGCCTCGAGGGCGGCTCCCTTCGCGAAGGCCGGGGGCACGAAGATGACGGAGGCGTTCGCGCCGGTGGCCTCGCGGGCCTCGGCGACCGTGCCGAAGACGGGGATCTCGACCTGGCCGTCGGTCACCTTGTCGGCGCCCGGGCCGTAGCCCTGCACGTCGAAGGTGACGGTCGTGCCGGCCTTGCGCGGGTTCGTGCCGCCCACGATGGCCGTGCCAGCGCTCAGCATGCGCTGGGTGTGCTTGCGCCCCTCGGCACCAGTCATGCCCTGGACGATGACCCGGGTGTCAGAGTTGACGAAGATAGTCATGGTGTTCTCCTGCGGTTCTCGGGTCGTTACTTCGACGAGGCCTGGGCTGCGAGCTCAGCTGCACGCCGGGCCGCGCCGTCCATTGTTTCTTCCATGTGGACGAGCGGGTGCGCAGCCTCGGCGAGAATCGCGCGGCCCTCCTCGACCTTGTTGCCGTCAAGGCGCACGACAAGCGGCTTCGAGGCCGCGTCGCCCAGCGTCTCGAGCGCACCGATGATGCCTCGGGCGACCTGGTCGCAGGCGGTGATGCCACCGAAGACGTTGACAAACACGGAGCGAACCTGCTCGTCGCCGAGGATGATGTCCAGGCCCTTCGCCATGACCTCAGCCGAGGCGCCGCCGCCGATGTCAAGGAAGTTCGCGGGCTTCATGCCACCGAACTCCTCGCCGGCCATCGCGACCACGTCGAGTGTCGACATGACCAGGCCCGCGCCGTTACCGATGATGCCGACCTGGCCCTCCAGGCGCACGTAGTTGAGCCCGGCTGCCTTCGCGGCGGCCTCGCGCGGATCCTGCGCGGCCACATCCACCAGCTCGGCGTGGCCGGGGTGACGGAATCGGGCGTTGTCGTCGAGGGTGACCTTGCCGTCAACCGCCCACACGGAGCCGTCGGGGCTGGACACCAGCGGGTTGACCTCGACCAGGGTCGCGTCCTCATCGCGGTAGACGGTCCACAGGGTTTCGAGGACGGGGGCAATGGTCTCGGCCGTGGCCTCGTCAAACCCGGCTTCCTTCGCGATGTGGCGGGCAACCTCGGCGTCGATACCAACGGTGGGATCGAGGGGGACGCGCGCGAGAGCCTCGGGGCGCTCCTTCGCGAGGGTCTCAATGTCCATGCCGCCTTCGCGCGAGCACATCGCCAGGTGGCGGCGGTTCGAGCGGTCCAGCAGGATCGAGAAGTAGTATTCGGCGGCAATGTCCGCGCCGGACGCGATCATGACCTTCTTGACGATGTGGCCCTTGATGTCGAGGGCCGAGGATCGCCTCGGCCTTCTCGTAGGCCTCGTCGGCGGTGTGGGCAAGCTTGACGCCACCGGCCTTGCCACGGCCGCCGGTCTTCACCTGCGCCTTGACGACCAGCAGTGACGCACCGTCCGCCAGGAGCTCGCGCGCACCCTCGCGCGCCTCTTCGGGGGTTGACGCCAGGCGGTAGTCGAGCACGGGCACGCCGTGCTCCTTGAACATCTGCCGGGCCTGGTACTCGTAGAGATCCACCTTATTCCCTCCGTTGAACGTGGTGTGGTCAGCGCAATAATTCTAACGTGCGACCGGCGTCAACGCGCCATTTCCTCCCATTATCAAGGCTTGTCACAACCTTGACCGGAGAGCCACTTCCCTTTGTCAACGCTTTGCGTTGCGGGGTCAGTTGCTGGGGTTGTGGGGCGGCCGCGTCCAGCTTCCACTCGGCGGGTGTAGCTGCGCATCGAAGGGTTAACACTGCCAGTAGAAGGGCCGGCGGCCGGGACCGCATTGCAACAAACTCGCCCTGTGGGATCCCACGCCTGCCGGTCCGCGAAAAACTCGCCCAGCGCGCCCCCTTCAGCGACATTTCCGCGAAAAAGTTCGCCCAGCACGCCAGAAAACGCCCATTTTGGACCAATGTGAGCGTGCAGGGCGAACTTTTTCACACACGAGGCGCGACAACGTGGCGACGTTGAAACCAACAACACCACTGCGCGCCCCTGAACAGCAACCATTGAAACCACCATCACCACTGCTCGCCCCCAACAGGGGAGCCTTGAAACCGGCATCGCCTCTGCACCCAAAAAAATTGCACCACAAACACCCATTTCGCACCCGCAAAGGCGATGGCGGTTTCAGTTGAGGCTCGGCCGGCGCCCGCAAAGGCGACGACGGTTTCAGACAACCGGCCCAGCTGGCCTACAGGACCTGGCTGCGGCGCCCGTGGACGGCAGACGAGCCTGGCCGGGCTTCGAGACGACGCGCCGAGCCGAAGGCTCGCGGCGCGGACGGCTCGCGAGCAGGCCGCCGCCCGCGGGTGCATCAAGCAGCCCGGCCCACGAGACAGGCCACATGGCGCCCGGAACACCCGCGGGGCCACAAGCAAACCGAGCAGTGCTGGGCATTAGCCGGGATACATTACGAAATCTTCTGCATCGGAGCCATGCGCACGAGCAGGCGCTTCTCACCCAGGCCGAAGCGGATGCGGGCCACGGTGCGCGGCCCCTCGCCTTCGATGCCGGTGACGGTGCCGGCCCCCAGGGTTGCGTGCTTGATGCGGTCGCCGACCTGAGGGAGAGCACCGGCTTATCCTCGGCAGGCTTGGCCGCAGGAGCAACCCCCATGCGCGTCACCTTGCGTACGCCGGCGGGCTGGGCGGAGGCGCCGCCACGGCCGGAGCCAAAGGCGCCCGTGTCGGTGTCGCCCCACGGGTCGCGTCCCTCGGAGCGACGGGAGCGCCCATAGGAACCCGAGCCGTACGATCCGGACCCGTAGGAACCGCCGTAGGACGCTCGCATCCGCTCCCCCGACGTGGCCGCACGGCGCACGTCGAGGAGCTCGGCGGGGATGTCGTCGAGGAACCTCGAGGGCGGCATCTCCTGCGGAGTCCCCCAGGCGCTGCGTACGGCCGCGCGCGTCAGGTACAGGTGTTCGCGCGCACGCGTAATCGCAACGTATGCCAGTCGGCGTTCCTCCTCCAGCTCGCTCTCGTCGCCGAGGCTGCGCTGGTGCGGGAAAGTGCCGTCCTCCATGCCGGTGACGAACACGACCGGGAATTCGAGGCCCTTCGCGGTGTGCACGGTCATGAGGGTGACCTGCCCACCGCGCTCGCCCTCCGCGGGAACCTGGTCCGAGTCGGCCACGAGGGCGACGCGCTCGAGGAAGTCCGCGAGTGTCCCACCCGGAGCGTCGGCTGCGAAGGCACCCGCGACCGAGTGCAGTTCCGCCAGGTTTTCCACGCGCGAGGCGTCCTGCGGGTCCTCGCTGCGGCGCAGCTCAGCCAGGTAGCCGGTACGATCCAGGACCTCTTCGAGGATGTCGGCCTGCGATGCACCCCTCGCCTCCGCGGCGCGCAGCGTCTCGATGAGTCCCCAGAATGCAGCCGCCGACTTCGCGGCGCGCGGGGTGATCCCGAGGACCTCGGGAGTCGAAGAATCAGCCGAGGCCTCGTCCGGGGACGTGGAACGAGCGAGCGCATCGACGTCGATCCCCTCGCCCTCACCCGCGGGGCAGCCGGCGCGCAGCCACAGGTGGCGCAGCGCCGCGCCAAACGAGATGCCGTAGTGGGCGGCGTGCACGGCGATCGCCTCTTCGGCCTTCGCGCCGATGCCGCGCTTGGGGACGTTGAGGACGCGGCGGGCCGCGACAGTGTCGTCGGGGTTGGAGATGACCTGCAGGTACGCCAAGGCGTCCTTGATTTCGCGCCGCTCGTAGAAGCGGGTGCCGCCGACGACGCGGTACGGGATGCCCTGGCGCACGAGGAGTTCCTCCAGCGCGCGGGACTGCGCATTCGTGCGGTAGAAGACCGCGATGTCACCCCATTCGACGCCGGAGTCCGCGAGGCGGTCGATCTCGCCGACGACGAAGCGGGCCTCGTCGTGCTCGGAATCGGCGGCGTCCAACGTAATGAGCGCACCATCGCCCGAGGCCGTCCACAGGTTCTTCGCGCGGCGCCCCGTGTTGCGGGCGATGACCGCGTTCGCGGCCGACAGGATGTTCTGCGTGGAGCGGTAGTTCTGCTCGAGCAGGATCGTGCGCGCGCCCGTAAAGTCGCGCTCAAACTCCTCGATGTTGCGGATCGTGGCGCCACGGAAGGCGTAAATCGACTGGTCGGAGTCACCCACGACCGTCAGCTCGGCGGGCTCCACGCCATCCTTTCCATCCCCCACGAGGGCGCGCACGAGGACGTACTGCGCGTGGTTCGTGTCCTGGTACTCGTCCACGAGGATGTGGCGGAAGCGCCGATGGTAGTGCTCGGCGATCAGCGGGTTCTCGCGCAGCAGGTCGACCGTGCGCATGATGAGGTCGTCGAAGTCCAGCGCGTTCGATGCGCGCATGCGCTTGTCATACTCGACGTAGGCGTCCGCGACGATGCGCGAGACCGGGTCCTTGCCCGCCGTCTCCGCGTAGCGCGCCGGGCCGATCAGCTCGTTCTTCGCGTCCGAAATGCGCGCCGCCACCATCTTTGGGGTGAAGCGCTTGATGTCGACGTCCATGGCCTTGAGGACCATCTGGATGAGGCGCTGGGAGTCCTGGGCGTCGTAGATCGTGAAGGATGAGGACAGCCCCGCCGCCTCGTGTTCGTAGCGCAGCAGGCGCACGCACGCCGAGTGGAAGGTCGACACCCACATGCGACGCGCGTCGTCACCCACGAGGGCGCCCGCGCGCTCGCGCATTTCGGCGGCCGCCTTGTTCGTGAAGGTGATCGCCAGGATCTCCCCAGCCCGCGCGCGGCCCGTGGCCAGCAGGTATGCGATGCGGTGCGTGAGCACGCGCGTCTTACCGGAGCCTGCGCCAGCCAGGATCAGCAGCGGCGAGCCCGCGTGAGTGACGGCCTCGCGCTGACGATCGTTGAGGCCGCGCGTCAGCGACTCGGGGTCCACGCCCGGGCGCGCGGGACGCTCCCAGCCGGACGAAAAAGCACCCGAGGACGCGGGAGGCTCCCACGCCGACGGCGCACCCGATGCCCCACCCGGCACGGCGATCTCCGGCCACGCGTCGGAACCCAAGGCGTCCTCCACATCAAAGGCGGGCACCTCCGGCGGCACGTAGTCGTCCTGGAAACCCCCGTCGGGGCCGATCAGGAAACCAAGGTCAGGCAAAGAAGTCGAGTCACTCATCGCCTCCAAGGGTAAACCGCCCCACCCTCACCTGCGACCCCCGCCCCGGGTGGCGCCAACCACTGAGCAGTGACAGACAACGAGGCCGGGGCCTCCCCGCGCTGATAAGCGATGGAAACCCCGGCCTCGTCGAAGCGATTACTTTCGCGGGTACAGCGACTTCGTCGCGTACACCGGCTCCGTCGTCACCTGGATGCCCAGCGAGCGGAAGATGCCCTCGTCGACGGGCCCCAGGATGACCGACTCGTGCACGTCGCAGCCGCGCAACGAGCTCAGCTTGTCCAGGGCGCGGCGCGCGTTGTCGTCGCCGTTGGCGCTGACCGCGAGCGCGATGAGGACCTCGTCGGTGTGCAGGCGCGGGTTGCGCGAGCCCAGGTCGCGGGTCTTGAGGCGCTGGATCGGCTCGATCGACTGCGGGGACAGGAGCTGGACCTCGTCCGGCAGGCCGGCGAGCTTCTTGAGGGCGTTGAGGAGCATCGCCGAGGAGCAGCCCAGCAGCGCCGACGTCTTGCCCGTGACGATCTGGCCGTCGGGCAGCTCGATCGCGGCCGCCGGCTCGCCCGTGGCCTCGGCCAGCTCGAGGGCCGGACGCACGACCGGGCGGTCCATGCGGCCCACGCCCACGCGGCTCATCAGCAGGGAGATGCGCGCCGACTGCACGGGCTCGCTCATCTCCTTCTTCTCGGTCACGAGGGCCTTGTAGTAGCGGCGGATGATCTCCTGGCGCGAGGCTTCTTTGCAGGCCTCGTCGTCGACGATGCAGTGGCCCGCCATGTTGACGCCCATGTCCGTGGGGCTCTTGTATGGGGAGGATCCGAGGATCTTCTCGAAGAGGCGGTTCAGGACCGGGAAGATTTCGACGTCACGGTTGTAGTTGACCGTCTTGATCCCGTACGCCTCCAGGTGGAAGGGATCAATCGCGTTGACGTCGTCGAGGTCGGCGGTGGCCGCCTCGTAGGCGATGTTGACCGGGTGATCCAGTGGAATGTTCCAGATCGGGAAGGTCTCCCACTTCGCGTACCCCGACTCGATCCCGCGCTTGTGGTCGTGGTACAGCTGTGACAGGCAGGTCGCCATCTTGCCGGAGCCCGGTCCAGGCGCCGTCACAACGACGAGGTTGCGGCTGGTCTCCACGTACTCGTTGGCGCCGTAGCCCTCGTCCGAGACAATGCGCTCGACGTCCGAGGGGTAGCCGGGGATCGGGAAGTGACGGTAGACGCGGATGCCGAGCTTCTCGAAGCGTTCCTTCACCTCGGCGGCCGCCTTGTTGTCGTCCGTCCACTGCGTAATGACGACGGAACCGACGTACAGGCCGCGCTCACGGAACTCGTCGATCTGGCGCAGAACCTCGTCGTCGTAGGTTGTTCCCATGTCTGCGCGGACCTTGCGGCGCGCGAAATCCTTGGCATTAACGGCGACGATAATCTCGACTTCGTCGGCCAGTTCGCGCAGCATACGCACCTTGTTATCGGGCGTAAAACCGGGCAGAACACGCGACGCGTGCATGTCGTCAATCAGCTTGCCACCGAACTCCAAATACAGCTTTCCGCCGAATTCGCTTCGTCGCTGGGCAATGTGTCGAGACTGCATCTCGACGTACTGATCACTATCAAAACCGATGCGGTGCATGCATCCTCCGAGGTCGCGGAAATAAAGGGGCCGTCCGTACGGGGCGGTCAGGCGCTGTCACGCCTCGGGATTCCATTGTAGGCATCGCATGGGCCGCGCGCCCGGATGGGGCGCTCGAAAGGGGTCCGACCTCACACGATGTGTCGCTGCATCGCCCAGCGCGTCAGCTCGTTGCGGTTGGAGAGCTGGAGCTGCGCAGGACCGAACTCACGTGGGTTTCGACGGTCTTGATAGAGATGAACAGGTCGGGGCGACTTCCTGTGACGTATAGCCGCGGGCGATGAGGCGCATGACCTCCTGCTCGCGCGCGGACAGCAGGTCCAGCTCAGTGTCGGTTGTGGACACCTCGCCGGTCCCAAAGGCGTCGAGTACGAAGCCGGCCAGGCGCGGGCTGAAGGCGGCGTCCCCGGCGGCGACGCGGCCGATGGCCTCGACGAGGTCGGGGGTGGCAATCGACTTCGTGACGTATCCGCGTGCGCCCGCTCGGATGACCTGGACGACGTCCTCGGCAGCGTCCGAGACGGACAGGGCCAGGAAATGCAGTCCCTCGATGTCACGGCAGGTGCTGGCGACCTCAGCGCCACCTCCACCATTTCCGCCGGGCAGGTGCACGTCGAGGAGGGCCACGTCCGGGGTGAGCGCGCGGCAGGCCGCGATGGCGCCCTCGACGTCGGAGGCGTCGCCGACAACCTCCAGGTCTGCCCCGGAGTTTTCGAGCTCGGCGCGCACGCCTGCCCGAACCATTGGGTGGTCGTCGATGACGAGGATGCGGATGGTCACTGGGTCCTCCCGTTGGGCGCTGTTTCTTCCAGGATATCCGAGCGCGGCACGCTCAGAGCAACTTCGGTTCCGCGGGCGAGACGCCTAATCGTGGCGTTTCCCCCGGTCCTGCGCATGCGCCCGACGATGGAGTCGCGCACGCCGTGTCGATCGGCAGCGATCGACGCGGGGTCAAAGCCCTCGCCGCTGTCTTTGATGAAGGCCTCCACGGCCTCGGGGCGCACTTCGACGTAGACGGAGACGGGCGGGGCGCCGTGGCGCACGGCGTTTTGGCAGGCCTCCGCGAGGGCCGCGACGAGCGCGAGTTCGCCGGGGCCCGGGCGCATGTCGCCGACGACGACCACGCTGATGGGCACGCCGTAGCGGCTCTCGACGCCGACGACTGCCTCGGTGACGGCGGCCTCGAGGGAGTCTGCCGCCTGCGCGTAGCCCGTGTAGAGCCAGGCGCGCAGCTCGCGTTCCTCGGTCAAGGCGATGGCGCGCACGCGGGAGGGGTCCTCGGCGGAGGCGCGGATGAGCGTGAGCGTTTGGAGGACGGAGTCGTGCAGGTGGGCGGCGATGTCGGCGCGCTCGGATTCGCGCACGCGCTGGGCCTGCGCCTCGGACAGGTCCTTCGTCGTGCGCACCCACATGGGGACGAGGGCGAAGAGCACGCCCGCGACCAGAGCAGCACCAATGAGGCCGCCACGCAGCAGAATAATCGGCGGGTTGTCGCGCGAAGCCACCATGACGACGCCGAGGCTGAGCAGCACGATACCGCCGAAGACAGCCCCGACGAAGCGCAACGACCGCCAGGAACTCACGTTACGACTCTGACTCCACACGAGCGAGATACCGGAAACGATCGTGATGATCGAGCCCATGTCCCGCCAGTCCAGCGTGTTCGTCGCGTTCAGGATGGTGCCTGCGATCGCGGCAACGATCAGAGCCACGCCGACAACAATCATGCGGTTACGTGACACCTGGCTGGCGCGTTCCTCGCGGGAGTCGGACGAGGCCGGGGCTGAGTGTCCCGTTGTCGGTTCGCTCGGGATTATCTTCGGGGACGCTCACCCACAGCCACAGGTAGACACCGATACCGATGCCCACGACGCTCAGGCAGGCGACGACGATGCGCACGAGCGCGACCGACACTCCCAGGTGAACGGCGAGACCGGAGCACACGCCGCCCATCCAGGGGGCCGGCATGTCCGGGCTCGCGACTATCGCACGCACGAGCGGAGGCCTGGCCGGAGGGGCCGGAATGGGCGGCGTCCAGCCCGGGTGCGGGGATTGTTCGGGTCTGCTCACAATCCCATTGTGGCATGTGCCGGGGGCATTCTCCGGGCTACCCCCAGAACAATCAGGGGCGGTTCAGGGGGTCCCCTACTTTCGGGACGACCCGTCATTTTGGTTGAGTAGTGGTATCGATCCACGCCGTGTGGATCCCATCGAGAGGAAGTGCATGATGAGTTGGCCGAACGGTACAACAGACCCCGGTGCCCAGTACCAGCAGCGCCCGCCCCGCAACAGCTTCTTTGACGCGGTCCGAGGCTCGGGCTGGTACCGCGCTCAGAATCGCACGATCGCCGGCGTATGCTCGGGCATCGCTGCTCGCCAGGGCTGGGATCTGTCGCTCGTGCGCGTCCTCATGGTGGTCGCCACGCTCTGTATGCCCGTCGTGGCGATCGCCTACGGTCTTGCCTGGCTTCTCCTCCCCCGAGGCCGCCGACGGTCGCATTCATGCCGAAGAAACGCTCGAGGGGCGATTCGACGTCGCGGTTATCGGAGGCGTGTTCATGGTTCTCGCCGGTCTGTCGTCGGCACTGTCATCAATCGGAATTGTCAACGGCGTGGGCCTCGGCTGGTTCCAGCTGCTCGCGTCGGCGGCTGCGATGACAGCCATCGTCGTGGTCATCGTGAGCATAGCGCGCTCCGCTTCTCAGGGCGGCCCGCATCGCCACGGCGCGGTGCCCCCGTACGGAACGCCGCAGCACGGTGCCCCCCAGTACGGCAACCCGCAGTACGGTACGCGCCAGCAGCAGGCGTCAGCGGCGGGAGCCTCCGTCCCTTTTGGGCACAGCGCCCCGGGTGCTAAGGACACGGGCTCTACCGTGCCGCAGCAGCAGAACACCCAGGCCCCCGAGGGTTTCCCCGCCTACGGCGTCCCCGCAGGCAGCGCAGCTAGCGCGGGCACCCCACGCCCTGATGGCGCCGCCTCCGCCGCCCAGGGCACGAACGCTGGGCCGCGCCCGGCCGCCGCTCGCCCCACCCAGCCCCACGCCGGCTGGACGACTCCGCCCAGCGCGCCCAGGCCTCGTCAGTGAACCCCGCGCCCAATGCCGACTCATCGCCCGCGCACCGTCTCCAGTCGCGTAAACCAGGCGATCACGGGCCTGCTGATCCTGGTGGCGGCCGCCGTTTTCGCCGGTATTTACATGGTCGATAAGGGACCCGCGATCCCCTTCATCACCGCGGAGACCGCGGATCAGACGGTCGCCCGAATCATCGCGATCGGCGGCGGCGTATGCCTCATCATCGTGGGTCTGTCCCTGGCGATTGCCGCCCTGCGAGATCGTCGCGCCGGCTGGCTCACCGCCCTGTCCATTATCGGCCTCATCTTCGCGGTTCCCACGGCTGCGTTCGGTACTGAGGGCGCACGCCGGGCCAACCTGCACATCAACACGAACGTTGGCGCTATCGGCAACCAGACGACGCTCGACTGGACGGTTGATACCGTCAGCGGCACCGATCCGACGGCCACGACCATTCTCGACCTGACCGGCGCTCCCGTCGGCACAACCAAGACAATCACGGTCGACTGGCGAGCATGGAAGCGACTCACCATTCAGGTATCCGAGGGACAGCCGATACAGATCGTGTGCCAGTCCAGTATCGACACCTTGTCCACCAACATGGACGACGACGGTTGGGCGGCTGACCTGGACAACTGCTCCGGTAAGACCGTGTCGTCCCTTCCTGGGGCAAGCCCAACCTTGGTGGCCTCACGGTACTCCTCGCCGATACGGCGAGGATGGACACGCTGACGATCATTCAAACGCCCGACGCCGCTCGAAAGTGGACGTCCGCGCCGGATGCAACCCCATCGCCCACCCCTCCGGAGACGCCGACCGACACCCCACCGGCTCTCAGTCCGGTAACTGAGGAAGGAACACGACCATGACGCCCTCAAACGACGATAAGACCACCCAGATGCCCAGCATCGATGAGACGACGGCGCTGCCGACCACTCCAAACCTGGATGCAACGGTCGAGATGCCGACATCCTCTCCCGAGTCCTCCTCGGACCCGCTCGCGATCTTCCGTGAGGCCCCAACGACGCAGATGCCTGCCGACCCCTTTCGGGCAGACGCTGGCGCTGAGAGCCAGGCGGGCGCATCGGGCGCTCAGGGTTCACAGGCGCAGGCGGGCACTCCCGCTGGCTCTGTAGGCACGGGCGGACGCACCGCCTTCGATCCGGCCTCCACGGGTGAGTCGACTCCTCGGGGTGACGAGGCCGGGGCTGCCCCCGGCACTCAGGCGAGGGCGGGCGCTACCCCCGCCCCGGGTACCCAGACGTGGAGCGCTCAGCACAGCCTGGGCACTACCTACCCGCTGCCCGAGGCACCCAGCAGGGGCGTGCGCGTCGGTTCTTTCGTGTGGGCGCTCTTGGTGTGCATGGTGGGCGCTTTCCTCATTGCCGAGGTCTACATCACGAACCTCAATCTGCCGGTCCTCGGCATCAGCGCAGTCGCGCTCCTCGGCATCATTCTGATCTTCACTGCTCTCTTCTCGGGTCGATCCAAGAAGACTCCGAAGCAGGGCGCGGGCACACCGGCCGCCCCCAACCCGGCCGACGCAATCCGTAGGGACTGACGCGGACGTACATCACGCACACAAACAGGGTGGGCCCTGGGAACCAATTGGTTCCCGGGCCCACCCCGTTTGCTTGTCAGAAGCGCCGAATCAGAGCAGATCCAGCATCGCGGGAGCCACTAGCTTCAGGACGTTGTCGCGACCTTCCTTCGCGTTGGGCGCATCCACGGCAAACGCGGCCATCTGCTGGCAGGTCGCCAGGTCGTGCATGCGCAGGGCGGCGCGCACGGCGTTGACCTCGAAGGAGCCATCGATAGGGAGGCGACACCCAGGCCCGTGAGGACCAGGGCCAGCAGCGGATCGCCGCCGGCCTCGCCACACACGCCGATCGGCTTGCCCGTCGCACGACCGCCGTTGCAGGCGTGGCGGATCATCTCGAGGACCGCGGGCTGCCACGGATCCAGGAGAGATGCCAGGTTACCGTCCAGGCGATCGGCAGCCATCGTGTACTGCGTCAGATCGTTCGTGCCGATGGAGGCGAAGTCCACGATCGACAGGAGCTGCTCGGCGCGCAGGGCGGCCGCGGGCACCTCAATCATGATGCCGACCTTGGGCAGGCCGTAGCCGCGCGCCTTGTCGGCGAACCACTTGGCCTCAGCGGCGGTCGACACCATGGGCGCCATGACCCACAGTTCCGCGTCCGTCGCCTCGTGGGCAGCGGCCAGAGCCTGCAGCTGCGTGTCGATAAGATCCTCTCGCACCTGGCACAGGCGCAGGCCGCGCACACCCAGGGCGGGGTTCTCCTCGGCACCCAGATCCGCGAAGCTCAGCGGCTTGTCGGCGCCCGCATCGAGGGTACGAACCACCACGCGACGCGACCCGAAGGACTGCAGGACCTTCGTGTAAGTGTCGGTCTGCTCCTCCAGCGTCGGAGCCTCCGAACGCTCCAGGAATAGGAACTCCGTGCGGAACAGGCCCGAGCCCTCGAGATCAAACTTCGAAGCCTTCATCGCATCGTCAACCGTGCCGATGTTGGCTAGGAGCTTGACGCGGTAGCCGTCGTAGGTCGCGCCCTCGCCGGTCGAGCCGGCCAGGGCAAGCGCACGGCGACGCGAGCGCTCCTTGAGCAGCTCCACCTCGGCATCGGTGGGGGCGACGATGACCTCGCCGACACCACCATCGAGGGCCAGCATCGTGCCTTCCTCGACCTCCATGATGCCCTCGGCCTTGACGATCGCGGGGATGCCCAGCTGTGCAGCCAGGATCGCCGTATGCGACGTAGGGCCGCCAACCTCGGTAATGATGCCGCGGACGGTCTCCGGGTTCAGGGTCGCGGTCTCGGCGGGCGCCAGGTCCCGGGCCACCAGGACGACGGGGCCGTCGAAGGCCGGGACACCCGGCTCAGGCAGGCCACGCAGCTCGCAGATCGCACGATCGCGCACGTCGTAGAGGTCGGTCGCGCGCTCAGCCATGTAGCCGCCCAGGCTGCGCAGCATCTGCGCGTAGTCCTCGACGGCGTCATGGACGGCCTGGGTCACACCGAGGCCCTTCTTGAGCTTCTTATCGACGGCCTTTGCCAGGCCGCGGTCTCCCGCGAGCTGTGCGGTGGCCTTGAGGATCGCCTTTGTCTCCTCCGGCGCATTCGCTGCGCGCTCACTCAGACGAGCAGAGACAGCTGCAAGCGCCTCCCGGACACGCGCGCCGTCGGCGGCAGCATCGACGCTGCCCGGCTCGGTCGTGTCGACGCCGGGGGCAGGCTGGACGATCGCGGCGGGGGCAGCGGCAGTACCGGCAGAGACGCCAATGCCGTGCAGGACGTCGTGCGTCGCCATTAGCTCACTCCTGATCGAGGTCACGCGAGAGCAGCTCGACGAGCGAGTCGAGCACCGCGCCCGCGGAATCATCCTCGGTTGACAGGGTCACAACGTCGCCGTGCTTGGCGCCCAGGGTCATGATCTCGAGGAGCGACGCGGCGTCGGCTTCCTCGCCGTCGAAAACGCGATCGTCACCTCAACGTCGGACTCTTCGACGGCCTCGGCGAGGACGGAAGCGGGACGTGCGTGGAGGCCAACGGAGGAACCAATTGCAACGGTGCGGGAAATCATGGTCGTTCCTTTCAAATGCGGGTATGTCCATCGTGAGACACAGGTGCCCGTACGGCCCATGGTAACGGGCTTAGATACCCACGCAAAACCCGATATCACAGACAGTGACATGGGATACATCACCCTTATAAATGCCGAAAAACCATAGATTTGACGCGACCCGCTCACCCCATGACGACACCCACGCGCACCAACCACCCCAGGCCTCGCCGATGCGACGATCGACCGCCTCCCACCCCACCAACTACAATGGAGAAGTACCGAGGGAAGGAAAGGAGAGCGCGCATGAGTTCACGCGAACCCACGCTGGCCGACGTCGCCGAGCTGGCCGGAGTGAGCCTGACGACCGTGTCTCGCGTGCTCAACAACCGCGGCTACCTCTCGGAGAAGACAAAGAAGAACGTCGCCGACGCGATCGAGACGCTCGGCTACCGCCCGAACTCGCTGGCTCGCGCCCTGCACGGCAAGCGCACGCAGACGGTTGGCCTCATCGTTCCCGCCGTGTCCCTGCCCTTCTTCGGCGAGCTGGCCGTCGAGGTCGAGAACGCCCTCGCCGACGCCGGCTACCGCATCCTCATTTGTAATTCCATGGGCCGGGCGGACCGCGAGCGCGAGTACCTCTCGCTGCTCGTCGGCAATCGCGTGGACGGGATCATTTCGGGCGCCCACAACGAGGGTCTGGGCGAGTACGACACGATCCGCATGCCCCTGGTGACGATCGACCGCGAGCTGAGCCCATCCATCCCGAACGTGCGTTGTGCAAACAAAGAGGCGGGCGCCATGGCGACGCGCGCGCTTATCGAGGGCGGCTGCCGCCATCCCCTGCTGCTTACCTCCCGTTCGGGTCCGCGCAATCTGCGCGAGGCCGGCTACCGCGCCGAGATCGAGCGCGCTGGCCTGACCCCGCACGTGGTCACTGTGCCGTTCGATACGCCCACGCCGCAGCGTTTCGCGATGGTGCGCGACGCCCTGGACGAGGCCCGCGCCGCTGCTCCCGTCGACGGGGTTTTCGCGACCGACGATCTGGCGGCTGCTGAGGTCCTTGAGTGGGCACGCACGCACAACCTATCGGTCCCCACTGACCTGTCTATCATCGGCTTTGACGGCACGGAGACGATGCGCCGCGCCCTCCCCCACTTGGCGACGATCCGCCAGCCCATCGAGGAGATCGCCCGGGCTGCGGTGTCGATCCTCCTCGATCAGATCGAGGGCAAGGCTCCGCGTTCTTCGTCCGACGAGGCCGGGGCTCCACACGCTCAGACAGTCGAGTTCTCGGGCACGCTGATCCAGGGGCGCTCGATCAACGCCTGAGCGCGTATCACGCGGCGGGACTGTGACCGCTCGCGCTGCCCCGGGTTGTTTTCTTAACCCCTAGGAACCACAGATGCGCACGCGGATAGGTTATCCCCATGTTCGCCCCTATCTACATGTTCGGTTCGTATCTTGGAGCTCCTCACCTATCCGCGAGCGCGCGTCACTAAGCACATCGCGCCGGTGCGCACGCTCACCCAATAGGTGATGCCTGAGCCCTTCAATGCGCACGTTAACCCGCTAAGTGGAGCGTGGGCACCCCTGCCCACGTTCCACTAGTAGGGCCCAGCTGCGCATTAGCGGGTTAACACGACCACCTAAAGGGCCCAGGTGCCGGCACCTCCGTTGGCACAAGGCCCCACTGCTCAATCGGTGCATCACAAACAACCCTCATTGCAATTGCCGACTGTATCGCCGACATCCAGTTCCCATTGGCGAGGGGCACGACAGACGGGTGGGCGGCACCAGCGCACTGCTGGTGCCGCCCACCCGTTACGTCAGGAATGACTCCCGATGAGCTCAGGCCTCCTTGGGGGCCACGTCGAGCAGCGCGTCGCCGCGCTGGATCTCGCCGCTGGCGACCGGGGGTCACCGGGCCGAGCTTCTTCTGTTCGTCACGACGACGGGCGTGATGGTCTCGTAGCCGGCCTCGCGGATCACGTCGAGGTCAACCTCGGCGAGGACGTCGCCGCGGCGCACAACGTCACCCTTGGCGACGCGGGGCGTGAAGCCCTTGCCGTCCAGCTTGACGGTGTCCATGCCGACATGGATGAGGACCTGACGCCGGAGGCGGACTTGAGGCCGTAGGCGTGGCCGGTCGGGAAGGCAACGGTCACCGTGCCGTCGAAGGGGAGCGACGACGAGGCCGTCGGCAGGCTCGATACCGATGCCGGGGCCGAGCATGCCCTTGGCGAAGGACCTCGTCCTTCACCTGCTCCAGCGGAACCACGGTACCCTGCCAGCGGCGAGGCGACGGAGAGGTCAGCCAGCGCCTCGTCAGAGAAGGACGGAACGGGGCGGGCGCGGCGGCAGGAGCCGCAGCCGCGGGAGCCGGGAGCGGCGGGACGGCGGCGGCCACGGGACGGCTTCCTTCTGGCGGGCGCGCGGCCCTCCATGTCAGCCTTGCCGCGCGTCATGGCGTAGGCGAAGGTGAAGCCGAAGGACAGGACGAACACGAGGACCTCGAGGGCCAGGTAGGCCGGGGATCGACTTCGGCACGATCGACACGAAGCCGACGAAGCCTGCGGCGCCGAGGGCCTGACCGCGCACGTTCAGCAGGGCGACGCCCGCAGAGCCGATGGCGGCAGCGGCCATGGCGCAGAAGAAGGGCCAGCGCAGGCGCAGGTTGACGCCGAAGATGGCGGGCTCGGTGATGCCGAAGACGGCGGAGGCGCCACCCGCGCCGGCCAGGCCCTTGAGCTTGGCGTCGCGGGTCTTGAAGAAGACGGCCAGGGCAGCCGCGCCCTGCGCGACGTTCGCCATGGAGGCGACGGGGAAGATGAAGTCGCCGACGCCGCCGTTGACGGGCAGGAGCGGGATTTCGATGGCGGGGAAGGACTGGTGCAGGCCGGTCACGACGATCGGGCTGTAGACGAGGCCGAAGAGAAGACCACCGAAGACGCCGAGGGTCGAGTAGGTCCAGTTAATGCCCCAGGTCAGGTACTCGGCTGCCACGCGGGTAACGGGACCGATGATCGTGAAGGCCAGGAAGCCGGTGACCAGCATCGTGATGAGCGGGGTGAGCAGGAAGTCCGCGGTGCCCTTGAGAACCTTGTGCAGGTTCTTCTCGATGAGGCACATAACGTAGGTGACAGCCAGGGTCGGAATGACCTGCGCCTGGTAACCGATCTTGGCGACGTCCATGCCGAAGATGTGCCAGTAGCTCACCGTTGCTTCACCGGCGAGAGCCGCGCCCGTATTCCAGGCGTTGAGGAGGTCGGACGACACCATAGCCGCGCCGATCGCGGCACCCAGGTAGACGTTGCCGCCGAAACGCTTAGCGGCGGAGAAGCCGACGAGGACCGGCAGCGAGGCGAAGGCCGCGGAGGAAACCATGTTGATGAGGGCCGCGTAGTCCGCGATGCCGGGGTACATCTGGGTCAGCGACTTCGCGCCGAACAGACCCTCGGCGGTCATGACGTTGTTGATGGCCATCATCAGACCGCCGGCGACCAGCGCCGGGAGGATCGGGACGAAGATGTCGGCGATCATCTTGATGAAGCGCGAGAAGAGGTTGCCGCCCTTTTCGGCTTCTTCCTTGGCCTCGTCCTTGGAGACCACGCGCACGCCGTGGTTTGCAACCATCTTGGCGTAGACCTGGTCAACATCGCCGGGACCGACGATGATCTGGAACATGCCGCCGGCGGCGAACGTCCCCTTCAGATCTTCGTTGTCGTCGAGGGCCTGCTGGTTGATCTTGGACTCGTCCGCGATCACCAGGCGGAGACGGGTTGCGCAGTGTGCTGCTGCGCTGATGTTGGATGCGCCGCCGACTCGCTTCGACGACCTCTCCTGCCACCTTGGCGTGATCCATTGCCGACCACATTCCTTTCTCAAAACCCCACGCGCAACGCCATTGTTACGCCGCGCTGGGCAGTGTGTAGCAATCGATTGACATACTACGGGTGACAGAGTCCTCAACGCAAGGTGCGTCGGGCATCTTCTCAGGTCAGAGCATGAGAGACCGCCCACACACGACGAGGCCGTGGCCACTGTGAGCAGCCACGGCCTCGCAGGCGGGTCGCTTTAGTCGGCGCGCGCGGCGCCCACGAGCGTCACGGAGGCGGCGCCCACGAGCGTCACTCCTGAGCCCTCGCCGTTCAGGAAGCTACGGGTCGTGAAGACGCGCGAGCCGTCGCCCAGGTAGATCTCGGTGATCGATCGGTCGTGAAGGATTTCCACGCGCGAGGCCTCCCCCGGCTCCAGGGTGACGACGCGGCGGCCACCGTGGGGGTAGCGCGTACCCGTCAGGTCGACGGTCAGACGCCCCTCTTCAAGAGTGATCGCCAGGCCAGAATCTGAGCCAATACCCACGGACAGGGCTCCCTCGTAGGAGGCATCGAAGGCAAGCCTCCATGAGCGTGACCCAGCGAGCTCCATAACGCGCGCCCCGGCCTCGTCCCCGGGAGCACCCTCGAGTGTGGCGGGCACCAGGGGCAGTCCCGGCAGGTACGGGCGAGCGATAACGCGGCCGCCGCGCAGGGTGAGGGCGCGCGGCGCGGTGAAGCAGTGCACCCAGCCGCCGGTCTCGATGGAGGGCTGGTCGTCCTCGCCCGCGTTGCCCGCCCAACCGAAGAGGAGGGTCGGCGCCCCCGGGTCCGAGGACGCGGATCGCGCCATGATCTGGGGAGCGTAGAACTCGGTGCCGCGGTCGAGCTCCTCGAAGGAGCCGTCGGTACTGCGGAACTCGGTGCCCACGAGCTCGCCGACGATAGCGACGCACGGGAAGACGTTCTCGAATCCCTCGCGCTCGGGTGAGATGCCCTGCGGGCAGAAAATCAACACGTCGTGGGCCTCACCCGAATCCTCGTCGACGAGGCGCACCAGGTTGGGGCACTCCCACATGTAGCCGAACGCATCGAAGGCGCCACCGGCGTCGGGGAAGGTCATCTCACCCTCGCACTCCCACGCACGCAGGTCCGTCGAGCGGTAGAGCAGGGCCGCGCCCGTGAGGTTCTCGCGCTGGACGCCGAGCAGCATCCGGTAGGTGCCATCCGCGTCGCGCCAGACCTGCGGGTCGCGGAAGTGCGCCGTGTAGCCCTCGGGCTGGCGGCCGATGATCGGGGGCACCTGCTTGTCGAAGTGGACCATGTCGGTCGTGGTGACGACGCACTGGGTGGCCTCGCGCTCCCCTGTCTCGGGGTCCTTGTAGTTGCCGGTGTACCACAGCTCGATCATGGTCGCCGACCTCGATGGCCGTGCCCGAGTAGGCGCCGTTGGCATCCTGATGGGTGTCGGGCAGGATCGCGGGGGCGTGGTACTCCCAGTGGGTCAGGTCGCGGGAGGTGGCGTGGCCCCAGTAGACGAGGCGACGCGGGTGCTCGGGGGTGTACTGGAAGAAGGCGTGGTAGGTCCCGTCGATCTCAATGAGGCCGTTCGGGTCGTTCAGTCGGCCCACCGGGGGTGCGACGTGAAAGAGCGGGTAGTCGGGATCTTGCGGGGCGCGCGACGAGGCCTCGGCAGCGAGGGCGGACGCGAGAAAATCTTCGGCCATGACCTCACGGTAACACCCCGGGACAGACGAGCGCGCGGGCGGGACACATCCGTCCCGCCCGCGCGCTGTCAAACGTACGTCACACTCATCACGAGTGGCGTCGTGCCAGGGAAAACCCTAGATCAGGCGCCCGTCACATCATCGGGGTGAGCGTCCGCGTAGCGGGCAAGCTCCTCCTCGACAATGGACTCGTCCAGCTTCACGAACACCGGCGTGGGCTTGGCGATCGGGGTACCGACCGTGATCGGGTGACGTTCCCATGTCGGTACGTTCGTGTAGTCACCCGTGATGATCGGGTAGCCGTCACGGCCCTCGAAGTCGGCGGGCAGGACCTGCGGGTCAAGCTCCTCGACGTCCTCGATGTAGGGCATCGGCGCGATCTCGCCTGCACCGCCCATGACGCGGTCGATGTCGTTGGCCGCGTGGGGCAGGAACGGGGAGAGCATGAGGTTGAGGTCCGTGACCGCCTGGGCCAGGGTCCACAGGACCGTCGCGAGACGCTGCTGCTGCTCGGGCGCCTTGAGCTTGAAGGGCTCGGTGTCGGTCACGTACTTGTTGGCCTCGCCAACCAGGCGCATGGCCTCGGACAGCGCCGCCTTCTGGCGGTGGTGGCGAATCAGGTTGCCGACGGTCTCAAACCCGGCCTCGACGGCATCCAGGAGGGCGCGGTCGATGTCCTCGAGCTCACCGGGGAGCTGGGTATCTCGCCGAACTTCTTGGCGATCATGGACGCGGTGCGGTTGACCAGGTTGCCCCAGCCGGCGACGAGCTCGCCGTTGGTGCGGCGCACGAACTCGGCCCACGTGAAGTCGGAGTCCGAGGTCTCGGGGCCGGCGGCGCTGATGAAGTAGCGCAGGGCGTCGGCCTGGTAGCGCGAGAGGAAATCACGCACGTAGATGACGATGCCGTGCGAGGAGGAGAACTTCTTGCCCTCCATCGTGAGGAACTCAGAGGACACGACCTCGGTGGGCAGGTTGAGAATGCCCAGGTCACCGGGAGCGCCACCCTTCGCGCCCTGGCCGTTGTAACCGAGCATCTCGGCGGGCCAGATCTGCGAGTGGAAGACGATGTTGTCCTTGCCCATGAAGTAGTAGGTCAGGGCCTCGGGGTCGTTCCACCACTTGCGCCACGCCTCGGGGTCGCCGGTGCGGCGCGCCCACTCGATGGAGGCGCTCAGGTAGCCGATGACGGCGTCGAACCACACGTACAGGCGCTTTGGTCGGCTGGTCCTCCCAGCCGGGGACCGGGATGCCCCAGTCGATGTCGCGCGTCATGGCGCGGGGGCGGATGTCCTCGAGGAAGTTCTGGGAGAACTTGATGACGTTGGGACGCCAGGTGCCGGACTTCTCGCGCTCGTCGAGCCAGGCGGACAGGGCCTCGGCCAGGGCGGGCAGGTCGAGGAAGTAGTGGGTGGACTCCACGAAGTTGGGGGTTTCGCCGTTGATGCGCGAGTGCGGGTTGATGAGCTCGGTCGGGTCCATCTGGTTGCCGCAGTTATCGCACTGGTCGCCGCGCGCTCCTTCGGCGCCGCAGATCGGACAGGTGCCCCTCGATGTAGCGGTCGGGCAGGGTGCGGCCGGTGGACGGGGAGATGGCGGCGCGCGTGACCCTGCTCGATCATGTAGCCGTTGTCGCGCACGGTGGCGAACATGTCCCTGGACGACGCGGTAGTGGTTGCCGGCGGTCGTGCGGGTGAAGAGGTCGTAGGACAGGCCGAGCGCCACGAGGTCCTCGACGATGAGGCGGTTGTTCTGGTCTGCGAGTTCGCGGGCGCTCACGCCGGCGCCGTCGGCGGCCACCAGGATGGGGGTGCCGTGTTCATCGGTGCCGGACACCATGAGGACGTCGTGGCCGGCCATTCGCATGTACCGGGAGAAAACGTCGGAGGGGACACCGAATCCCGCAACGTGGCCAATATGACGGGGGCCGTTGGCGTAGGGCCATGCGACGGCGGACAGAATACGACTCATAGCCTCTAACAATACTGCGTTGGTGTCATAAACGGGCAACCGGCCGCATTGCGAGGAATTGAAACAGTCCTTGGACGAGTATGACCCGGGTGATATTGTTGAGGAAATTACTGAATTTTCTGGGAGGTCTCATGCCCCGCGCACTCATCATTGTCGACGTTCAGCCCACGTTCTGCGAAGGCGGTGCCCTCCCGGTGACGGGCGGTAACGCCGTCGCCGAGGCCGTGGCCGCCTACGTGGACGCGCACCGCGACGAGTACCAGCTGATCGTCACCACGCAGGATTGGCACATCGATCCGGGCGCTCACTTCTCCGAGACACCGGATTTCGTGGACACCTGGCCCCCGCACGGCGTCGCGGGCACGGCCGAGGCCGAGCTGCACCCTGCGCTCGCGCACGTGAACGCGGACGTGACGATTAAGAAGGGCCAGTACGAGGCCGCCTACTCGGGTTTTGAGGGCACGACCGAGGACGGGACCACGCTGGAGCAGGCCCTGCGCGCTGCCGACATCACGGACGTCGACGTCGTGGGCCTCGCCGAATCGCACTGCGTCGCGTGCACGGCGGTCGACGCCGCTCGCGCGGACTTCAAGACGCGTGTACTGGGCGAGCTGACGGCTCCCGTGACCGCTGAGCTGGGCGCGTCGGCCCGCCAGTGGATGACGTCGGAGCACGTCGAGATCGTCTGAGGCTCCCCAGCCTCGTTTTTATCGCGCGGCGAGAGCGGCCTTGTAGAGGTCGTTCTCACGCGCGCCCGTCGCCGCGGCCACTTCGGCTGCGGCGTCCTTGAGGCGCATGCCTTCCGCCGCGAGCGCGAGGACGGCACCGACGTGGTCTTCGGCGCGTGCGCTTCGCGCGTATCCGGCGACAACGATCGTCACCTCGCCGAGGACGTCGTCGGCGCCTCCGCGAGCTGCCCGAGCGTGCCACGGCGCACATCTTCGTAGTCTTTCGTGAGCTCGCGGCACAGCGCGGCGGCGCGGTCGGCGCCGAAGACCTCGGCCATGCGCGTCAGCGTGGCGGCTGCGCGCCGGGGCGATTCGAAGAAGATGAGCGTGTGCGGGTCGGTTGCGAGGTCCTGCAGGTAGCGCGTGGCATCCCCGTCCTTGCGCGGGAGGAATCCCTCGAAGGCGAAGCGGTCCGACGGCAGGCCGGACAGGGCGAGGGCCACGAGCGGCGCGGAGGGACCGGGCAGGACGGACAGGGGAACGCCCGCGTCGATGGCGGCACGAGCCAGCCGGAAGCCGGGGTCGGAGACCGTGGGCATACCCGCGTCGGAGACGAAGACGACGCGCGCCCTCCCCTGGCGGCCTCGACGATGCCCGCGGCCTTCTCGGCCTCGTTGTGGTCGTGCAGGGCGACGAGGCGACCGCCAGTCTTGATGCCTATGCGCGAGGCCAGGGCGAGCGCGCGGCGCGTGTCCTCGGCGGCGACAATGTCCGCCCCCTCGAGCGCGGCGACGACGCGGGGCGAGGCGTCACGCACGTCCCCGATCGGGAGTGGCTGCCAGCAGGATGGTCCCCGCCTCCCTGGCGGTAGGGCCTCCCTGCGTGCGGGCGTCCTTGGACGTCGAGGCAGCCTCGGGGGCGTTGGTCGTGTCGGTCGCTGCTTCCATGCCCGTATCGTCTCACTGGTTCCCTGCGCGGGCACGGCGCGTCCGCCTCGCACCCGCCACCCTTTGGGGGACGCGCGAGGCCAGGACGCACGCGGCGCACAGGAGCGCGATGGTTCCGCCTGCGCTGAGCCGCGCGGGGACGGCGATCGCCAGGCCTAGCGATGCCCAGGAGCGCCCCGAGCAGCGGACAGCCGACGAGGAAGGCACGCGAGCTGCGCACGAGGGGCGCGAGGGCGGCGGCTGGGCGCGGCAATGAGCGCGATCGACAGGATCGTGCCGACCGCCGATCGCCACGGTCACCGACGCGAGGATGAGTCCGAGGATGACGAGTTCGTGACGCCCGGCGCGCGAGGCGGCGGCCGGGGTTGGCGGGGTCGAAGCAGTGGGCGATCAGGTGACGCCCACCCAGCGCCACGACGACGAGCGCGACCAAGAGAACAGCGCCCGCCCAGGCGACGTCCGCCGGAGAGACCGTCATGACGGAACCGGTGAGGAAGGAATTGACCGCGAGGGGCAGGGGCTTGAACCAGGTCGCCAGGAAGTATCCGGAGGCAAATCCCGCGGTCAGCACGATCCCCGCGGCACCCTGGCTGGAGACGCCGGGGATCCTCGCGAGCCAGCGCATGAGGGCGACGAGGGGGATGGTCCCAAGGAAGGCACCGACGTAGAGCGAGGCCGACATGCCCGAGTGCCCCAGGCCGAAGGCCGCGGCGATGACGACGCCGAGGACCGCGCCGGGGAAGGTCCCGTGCGTGACTGATTCGGCGAAGAAGATGCGCCGGTCCAGGTAGGCGAAGGCTCCGACGAGGCCACCGAGGGCTCCGATGATCGTCACATGGAGCACTGGATACAGGAGGAGGTTGGCGATCACTGCTGCTCCCCTCCCCCAGCGGCGCTCGTTTCACGAGCTGTTTCACACGCGGCCGACCTCGGACGCGCGCGGCGGGCTCGGATCTCGCGGAGCACGCAGGCACCCGCGAAGCAAACGAGGACCCCCATGGCCACGCAGGCCTGCGGGGAGAGCGGACGCGGCGCGCGCAGGAGGGAGACGCCGAAGCCGGCCCATCCGCCGACAAGCGCGCAGGCACCAGCCAGGAGCGCCATCGACCGCGGGCCAGACGCGAGCAGCCGACCAAAGGCTCCGGGCACGACAAGATATCCAACGACAAGGAGGACCCCGACCGCCGTCGACGCCGCGACGACAATCGCACCGAGCGCCGCGTTGAACGCGATGTCGATCCAGGTGACGGGGATACCGCTCACGTGCGCGGCCTCGCGATCGAAGGCCACCGCGACCTGCGCGCGCCAGGTGAGGGAGAGCAGAGCGGCCGCCACCACGAGGACCAGAGCACTCACCGACATTCGAGAGGGCGTGATATCCAGGAGACGGCCGAACATGAGGGATTCGAGCTGCCCAGACATGTCCCCGATGCGTAGGGAGATGACGATGCCCAGGGAGAAGAAGGCGGTGAGCAGGACCGCGGTCGTCGCCTCGGAGTGGCGCTGTTTGCGCGAGGCCACCGTCAGCGCCGCCGCGATGAGGGCCGCGCACACGGCGCCGCCCGGGATGATCGCGTCGCGCCCCCCAAGGGCCATGCCGACGACGATGCCGGGAAAGACGCCGTGGACCATCGTCTCGGCGCTGAACTCGGCGCGACGCAGGTTCACGAGCGTCGAGGCCGGTCCCACTGCGATAGCAAGCAGGCCAAGGACGATGATCGGGCGCAGCAGGTAGTGGGCGATCATGACAGGGACGCAATCGCCTCGTCGGCGCTCGCCCCGTAGGCGCGCGCCAGGATGTCGGGCGCCAGGGCCTCGCCTGTGGGCCCCAGGGCGATGAGGCTGGAGGCGAGCACGCAAGCGCGGGAGCACACGTCGCGCGCGAGGGACAGGTCGTGCGTGGATACGATGACGCCGACGCCGTCGGCCGTCAGATCGGCGATGAGACCCGTGATGATGTCTCGGCTGGGCGCGTCGAGGCCATTAAAGGGTTCGTCCATCATGACCAGATCGGGGCGCGCGACGAGGGCACGCGCGACGAGGACACGCTGGCGCTGCCCCCCACTGAGCGTCCCGAAGCGGTGGGTCGCCCGGTCGCTGAGGTTCACCCGCTCGAGGGCGGCGCTCACCCGCGCGCGCATGTCGGCACTGATCCGCCTGCCCCACCCGGCCTCGGCGATGAGACCCATGGTGACGACCTCGGCCGCGCTCACGGGGAATGTGAGGTCCAGGTCTGCGCTCTGCGGGCACGAGGCCGATGCGCTCGGCGTCGACCCTCGACGCTGCCGGACAGGAGGGAGCAGCCGCCGGCGATGCCGCGCATGAGGGTGGTCTTGCCGCCACCGTTGGGTCCGACAAGGGCGAGGGCCTGGCCCCCGAACACGTCGAGGGTCAGGCCGGTCAGCGCCGGGGTATGCCCATACCCCAACGCCGCGTCCCGGAAGGAGACGAGTCGCACCATCACTGATCCTTCAGGCGCTCGGGCAGGGTCCGGGACGGTGCCGCCCCACGCCTGCGTCACGGCGCGCACGTTGTGGACGATCGAGCCGACGTAGGTGGCTCCCTCAGACCCGTCGGGGCCCAGCGAGTCGCCGTACATGGCGTCCTCACCCACGATGGGGGTCACGCCGGCCGCGCGGGCGATCGCCTCGATGGACTTGGAGTTGTTGGAGTTTCTCGGCGAAGAGCGCGACCGCACCGGACTCCTTGACGGCCGCGACGGCCTTGGCGATGTGGTCGGCGGTGGCGTCCTGCTGCTCGTTGAAGTCGGACAGGGCGGCGCCGATGAAGCGAATGCCGTAGTCCTCGAGAAAGCAGCCGAATGCGTCGTGAGAGGTGAAGAGCACGCGCTGGCCCGCAGGAACGGTCTCGATGGCCTCGGCGGTCCACTGATCGAGAGCGTCGATGTCCTCCAGGTATGAGGCCGTGGCCGCGTTGATCGACGAGGCTGCGTCCGGCACCGCGGCGGCGAGGCCTGCTCCGAGGTTGGCAACCTGGACGTGGGCACCCTTGGGCGAGGTCCACACGTGCGGATCGAAGCGGAACTCGGGTTCTTCGCCCGCTTCTTCCGGCGGGAAGGGCCACGGGGCGACGTTCACGCGCTCTCCGCCGCGGTCGATCGTGTAGGCCCCCTCAGGGTCGGGTGCGCCCGGGTTGTCGATGTCGGCGGCGGTCAGGACGCCCGAGGTGACGACCATGCGCCCCTTGAAGCCCGAGGAAGCGACAGCATCGTCGAGGAAGTGCTCGAGGTCGACGCCGGAAACAGCCATGACGTCGGCCTCTGAGAGCGCCTTGGTCTGGGCGGGGGTCATCTCATGCTCGTGCGCGGAGGCGTTGGGGGCGAGCAGGCACGTGAGGCTCATGGTCAGGGCGGCCCCCTCGGGGCGGCGCCGACGTGGCTGTTCTTTCCCGGGCAGGCGTCGGTCTTGTCGAGGGAAATATCGGTCGACCTGAGCCGCAGATCTGGGTGACGTAGTCGCAGATCTGAGTCGTCGTGGCGACGACCGCGAGGCCGTGTGACGACGAAGAGGGAGAGCAGGCGGCCAGCGAGGCGATCGCCACGGTCAGCCCCGAAGCAGCTGCTAAGCCGCGCCTAGTCGAGGAAAAACATCATGACTCCTAGCATATTTTCGGGTACGCGAAAATTATAGGTCGAGGAGAGAATAATTCTCAAGATGAGCCCCCTGCACATTCTCCCTTCGGTTGCGAGCAAACGTGCGGCGCATCCCTTTCAGTGCGACACGGCCGCTAGACTCGGATGCGATGGATACCGCGAACGCACACAACGACACGATCGACGAGACCGAGGACCTCCTCGAGCAGAGGCGACAGGGCGACGAGATCGCCAGCAAGCTCCCTCGAGCGCGAGCCGGCGACCGACGATGAGGCCCCCTGCACAGCCCGCCGAGGCCTCGTCCACTCCCCCAACCGACGGATGGACACAGCGCCTGTCGACGCCCGCAGCGGGGTGGGTAGCGACAGCGATTGCGACGCTCATCGCCACTCTCATTCGACTGCCAGGACTGGGGAACGTTCGCACGCTCATCTTCGACGAGACCTACTACGTGAAGGACGCCTGGTCACTCCTCACCCTCGGATATGAGGGAACGTGGGCGAAGGATGTCGACACCGCGTTCGCCAATGGGGACACCTCCGGATTGTCCGCGGTGGGCGGCTATCCCGTTCATCCGCCGACGGGCAAGTGGCTGATCGCGATGGGCATGAAGTTCTTCGGCCAGGCAGATCCAGTGGGATGGCGCATCGCGGCGGCGATCTGCGGGGTTATCACCGTATTCCTCCTGTGCCGCCTCGCGCACAACCTGTTCCACTCCCCCGCCATCACCCTCCTCGCAGGCCTGTTCCTGGCGACGGACGGCATGGCGATTGTCATGAGCCGCACGTCCATCCTCGACGGATTCCTCGCGATGTTTGCGCTGGCTGCATTCCTGTGCGTCGTAAAGGATCAGCACATGGCGCAGCCCAAGCTTTCGGCCAAGCTGGCGACATGGGACGGACTGGGCGAGCCAAGGCAGGGGTGCCACTCCGTCTGGGCACACCTGACAATGCGCGAACGACGCCCCTTCACGATCGGCCCCAATGCGGGAACCGCCCGTGGCTTTTCGCGGCCGGCATCTGCGCAGGTCTCGCCTGCTCCGTCAAGTGGTCCGGCATTTACGTACTTGCCTTCCTCGGACTATTCGTCGCGCTGCGCGAGGTAACGTGCCGCTGGCGCGCAGGACATCCAACGCCGATCCGCGGAGCACTCCTTGCAGACGTGTGGTGGGCGTTCGTCCTCATGGTTCCGACCGCGATTCTCACATACGTAGCATCCTGGTTCGGCTGGTTCACACACCCGCCGCCCACGGGACACGGCCGTTCCGGCATTGCGGGATTCGCCGGACAGCTGGCCGACCTGTGGCTCTACCACAAGGAGATGTGGACGTTCCACAACGGACTGAACACGCCCCACAAGTATCAGTCCAGCCCGTTCACGTGGCTCGCTCAGGTGCGCGCGACATCCTTTTACTGGAACAACGGCGAGGCCATGATGGGCTGTCGATCGGCAAGTGCGCGAGCGACGTCGTCGCCCCTCGGCAATCCCTCCTGTGGTGGGTGGGCATCGGCGCCCTGTTACCGTCATCGTCGCCACGTTCTACTACCGCACTGGCGCGGGCGTCATTGCCCTCGGCCATATCGCACTGTACGTTCCGTGGCTCGCCCTACGCGCATCGCACGATCTTTCGCTTTTCACACCGTCGCATTTGCGCCTTTCGTCGCCCTGGCGGTCGCATGGATGATTGGACCTCGCGGGTGGGTGACGATGACGGATCAGCCCGAGCCCGTCACCGCCAGTCGCACGGACTCAGATCACCGGGTGGGTCACTGCAGCGCTCGTCACGGCCGCAATCCTCGGCTGCGCCCTTCTACTTCATGCCGCTGTGGCGCGGGGACGTCATCGACTCACGACTTCTGGCGCGCCCACATGTGGCTGCCAAGCTGGATCTAACGATCCGCGTAGACGCTAACAGGTAGGGTGGCCCGGCAGCTTCCTGCCGGGCCACACCCTTTACTCTGAACGGCGACTTCGATGAGCCCCCAGCGTTCAACCACGGTCGCAGCGCGACTCACGCCGAGCACACTGCGCACCGGCGCCACAATCAGTCGAAAACCACTCAGAAGCGATTCTCACGCCAGCGACGCAAGCAGTTCACGGATCTGAACGCTGAGCTCTCGGAGGGCGCGAAAACGCCATCCTGGAAGTCAGAGCCCAGGTTGATGCCGACCTGCTGATCACGCACGTCGGCACCGAAAGGTCGACACGATCTCACGCAGGTGCTCGAGCGGGCTTGACCGCGCCGTACCAGGAGTAGCCGACCAGACCGACAGCCTTCTCCTTCAGCGTGGCCGGGGGCAGGTAGTCGATCGCGTTCTTCAGGGCTGCGGGACACGGAGTGGTTGTACCCAGGGCGTCACGAAACAGGACGGCATCGTTTCGCCTCGACGTTCGCGCGCAGACGAACAGCCTCAGGCAGCTCGGGAGCCTGCATCGACGGCGGCATCTCCTCGGCGAAGAGAGGGAAGGTTGTAGTCGCGCAGATCGAAGAACACGGTCTGCACGCCCTCGACCTGACGGGCCTGATCCTCGATCCAGCGAACAACCTGCTCACCGGCGCGACCGGGACGGACGGAGCCAAGGACGATTGCAACGGAAGCCATAACGTTTCCTTTCAAAAGCTTATTGAAACATCAACTACTATAGTTCGCCGAATAGTTTGACACAAGAACAATCGCTATCGTTTAGGACACAAGTCCCATAGTGCCAGCAGCGCTGCGATCCCTCTGACGTGCGTGTGCGTACCCGCGGGGAAAGGACTCTGCATGATACGTGAAGGGCCTCATCCGATTGGGATGAGGCCCTTCGTCTTGAAGTGTGTTGTGGCGGTGTCCTACTCTCCCACAACCTGTCGGTTGCAGTACCATTGGCGCTGCCGGGCTTAGCTTCCAGGTTCGGAATGTAGGCTGGGCGTTTCCCCGGTGCTGTGACCACCACAAGATTATGTGTTCAACACGTCCCCCTCCGTGTTTTTGGTGGGGGGTGTGGGTTGATCGTGGTTTGTATAGTGGTTGCGGCGTGTTGTTGTTCGCTGTTGTTTTGTCACCCGAACGGTTTGTTTGGGTGTTGTTTAGTGTTGGCCCATTAGTACCAGTCGGCTCACGAGCACCTTGCGGTGCTTCCACCTCTGGCCTATCTACCCGCTAGTCTGGCGGGGGCCTCTCACCCCACAGGGGGGCGTGGAAACCTCATCTTGAAGCAGGCTTCCCGCTTAGATGCTTTCAGCGGTTATCCCTTCCGAACGTAGCTAACCAGCCATGCACCTGGCGGTACAACTGGCACACCAGAGGTTCGTCCATCCCGGTCCTCTCGTACTGGGGACGGCCCTTCTCAAATTTCCTGCGCGCACAGAGGATAGGGACCGAACTGTCTCACGACGTTCTGAACCCAGCTCGCGTACCGCTTTAATGGGCGAACAGCCCAACCCTTGGGACCAACTCCAGCCCCAGGATGCGACGAGCCGACATCGAGGTGCCAAACCATGCCGTCGATATGGACTCTGGGCAAGATCAGCCTGTTATCCCCTGGGGTACCTTTTTATCCGTTGAGCGACCACGCACCCACGTGCCATGGCCGGATCACTAGTTCCTGCTTTTGCACCTGCTCGACCCGTCGGTCTCACAGTCAAGCTCCCTTGTACACTTGCACTCGCCACCTGATTACCAACCAGGCTGAGGGAACCTTTGAGCGCCTCCGTTACATTTTTAGAGGCAACCGCCCCAGTTAAACTACCCACCAGGCACTGTCCCCAACCCGGATCACGGGCCAAGGTTAAGGTGACCGCTTGAACCAGAATGGTATTTCAACGACGACTCCACCACGCTGGCGCGGCAGCTTCACAGTCTCCCACCCATCCCTACACAAGTCCAAGCGAACACCAATACCAAGCTATAGTAAAGGTCCCGGGGTCTTTCCGTCCTTCTGCGCGAAACGAGCATCTTTACTCGTACTGCAATTTCACCGAGTTCACGGTTGAGACAGCGGAGAAGTCGTTACGCTATTCGTGCAGGTCGGAACTTACCCGACAAGGAATTTCGCTACCTTAGGATGGTTATAGTTACCACCGCCGTTTACTGGGGCTTAAATTCACCGCTTCACACCCCGGGGGGTGTTGACGGTTCCTCTTAACCTTCCAGCACCGGGCAGGCGTCAGTGCGTATACATCGCCTTACGGCTTCGCACGCACCTGTGTTTTTGATAAACAGTCGCTTCTCCCTATTCTCTGCGACCCCCCAACCCCACCAGCGCGCTGGGCGCGGGGAAGTCAAGGGGTCCTCCTTATCCCGAAGTTACGGAGGAATTTTTGCCGAGTTCCTTAACCATGATTCACCTGAACGCCTCGGTATACTCTACCTGACCACCTGAGTCGGTTTAGGGTACGGGCGCGTCATGCCCTCACGTCGAGGCTTTTCTTGGCAGCATAGGATCACCACAAGACAACACAACCGTGTCACCCTCATCAGTTCTCACCCATCATGCCCCCCGGATTTACCTGAGGGACGGGCCACAACCTTAAATACGCACAACCATCGGCGCACTGCAGCTACCTGTCTGCGTCACCCCTGTTAACACGCTTGCCTACAATCACCGGGACCCCAAGACCCACACACACCACCAAACCCGAAGGCCCAGCAGGCGGTGAGCAAATTGGTTAGCACAATGACTTCAGCATGGGCGGTCACAACGCGGTACCAGAATATCAACTGGTTGTCCATCGACTACGCCTGTCGGCCTCGCCTTAGGACCTGACTCAACCCAGGGCGGATAAACCCTAGCCCTGGAACCCTTAGTCAATCGGCGCTGCGGATTCTCACCGCAGATTCGTTACTCATGCCTGCATTCTCACTCCCACACAATCCACCAGAAGTCACCTCCAGGCTTCACCTCGTGCAGGACGCTCCCCTACCCAACAACACACCAGCACTCCAGTTCCTGGCGCCAGCACACGTGTTGTTGCCACAGCTTCGGCGGTACGCTTGAGCCCTGCCACATTGTCGGCGCAGAACCACTTGACCAGTGAGCTATTACGCACTCTTTTCAAGGATGGCTGCTTCTAAGCCAACCTCCTGGTTGTCACCGCGACTCCACATCCTTTTCCCACTTAGCGTACGCTTAGGGGCCTTAGCTGATGATCTGGGCTGTTTCTCTCGACTACGAAGCTTATCCCCCGCAGTCTCACTGCCACGCCACACCCTAATGGCATTCGGAGTTTGGCTGACGTCAGTAACCCACAGGGCCCATCGGCCATCCAGTAGCTCTACCTCCACCAGGGACCACGCGACGCTGCACCCAAATGCATTTCTGGGGAGAACCAGCTATCACGGAGTTTGATTGGCCTTTCACCCCTACCCACAGTTCATCCCCCAGGTTTTCAACCCTGGTGGGTTCGGTCCTCCACACAGTCTTACCTCTGCTTCAACCTGACCATGGGTAGATCACCCCGCTTCGGGTCTAGAACACGCGACAAACGCCATCTTTCAGACTCGCTTTCGCTACGCATACCCCACACGGGTTAAGCACGCCACGTATCACTAACTCGCAGGCTCATTCTTCAAAAAGGCACGCCATCACCCCCACAAGGCTCTGACGGCTTACAGGCACACGGTTTCAGGTACTATTTCACCCTCCCGGGGTACTTTTTTCACCATTCCCTCACGGTACTATGCACTATCGGTCATCAAGTAGTATTTAGGCTTACCAAGTGGTCTTGGCAGATTCACACGAGATTTCACGAGTCCCGCACTACTCGGGCACCACATCCACACCACACAACACCAGTCCACCTACACGACTCTCACGCTCTACGGTCAGCCATCCCAAACTGTTCGACTCCCAGCATCATGCAATGCGACCCCCCGGCAGAAGGATCCAACATGGCCCCACAACACCAAACACGCAACGGCCGCCGCCTCTGACACGCATCTGGTTTAGCCTCTCCGCTTTTCGCTCGCCACTACCACGGAATATCTTTTCCTACGGGTACTGAGATGTTTCACTTCCCCGCGTTCCCCCACCACCCTATACACGTTCAGATGATGGTAACCCAGCACAACCCAGGTTAGGTTCCCCCATTCGGACACCCTCGATAATAACGCTCGCTCGCCAGCTCCCCGAGGCATATCGCAGGCCGCAACGTCCTTCATCAGCTCTTGATGCCAAGGCATCCACCGAATGCCCAACAAAACTAAACAAAACACAAAAAACAGTACAGAACAAATATGCTCGCAACCACTATACAAATCACAAACAACCCACCACACACAACCCACACCCAAACAGACAAAAACCCTTCAGGCTGGCTGCGCAGGGCAACCACCACCACACGGGCAGCGGACGCTCACACGGTGTTGAACGTGAACCCGACAGTGTGTCTCGCTCGTATAACGTCTTTATGCCCAACCCAAAAACGCACCCACACCCACCACCCACAATCCGGGCAGTAAACACATGCAGGCACAAGAAAAACAACCAACACAACCCACAACAGGCCACGCTGCATTGTCTCCCCACAAAAACTGGGCTCCCTAGAAAGGAGAGGATCCAGCCGCACCTTCCGGTACGGCTACCTTGTTACGACTTCGTCCCAATCGCCAATCCCACCTTCGACCACTCCCCCACAAACGCGGTTAGGCCATGGGCTTCGGGTGTTACCAACTTTCGTGACGTGACGGGCGGTGTACAAGGCCCGAGAACGTATTCACCGCAGCGTTGCTGATCTGCGATTACTAGCGACTCCACCTTCATGGGGTCGAGTTGCAGACCCCAATCCGAACTGAGACTGGCTTTTATGGGATTCGCTCCACCTCACGATATCGCAAACCCTCTGTACCAACCATTGTAGCATGCGTGAAGCCCAAGACATAAGGGGGCATGATGATTTGACGTCATCCCCACCT
>BNJU01000906.1_pt1 | contig 102359 bp, 119 predicted proteins | sample 8539281 | NCBI WGS metagenome assembly BNJU01 (sample SAMD00202456, study PRJDB9452) | human saliva metagenome | isolation source: human saliva | place: Japan | reverse complement strand
GGAAAGTGTTTCAAGAAAAATTGCTTGAAATTTCGTATCAGTTGCAATATTGTTTTCAAAAATTTGTATATTTTTTTAATGTATTGCAATTAGTTATAATTCTCTATATTTGATGGTTATACTATACTGAATAAAACAGGAGTTTGTATTAATCTTTTTAAATAGCACAGAACTCTCTATTTAATCCATTCCCCATTGTAATTGACATGATATCCATCAGGTGTAGTTGTATTGACTGCTAAAGCACCAGAACTGTAAGCATAATACCATTTCCCTGAAACATTGAACCATCCAGTTTGCATAGCACCTGAATCATTGAGATAATACCATGAATTACCTACTTTTGCCCATCCAATCTGCATATCGCCTGAATTGTTAAGATAGTACCAAGAACCACTTGATTTGACCCATCCAGTCTGCATCCAACCCGAGCGATCAAAATGATACCATTTTCCATTGATTAGCTCCCATCCATTAGATGTATAGGAACCATTGTTATGTCTATACCACCAACGACCAGATGATTGAATCCAACTTCCTTTGGAAGCAAGTCTTACTTTTAATGCTTCAGATACTTTGATGTATTCTTTCTTAGCATTTTCCTTTTTAACTTTTGCATTTTTTAGTTTAGCATTTGCATTTTCAAGTGCTTTTTTAGATTCCTCAAGCTTCTGTTTAGCGATCATCAAACTTTTTTTAGCTTCCTCGAGTTTTCTTGGAGCATTTTTGAGAGCAAGGACATGTTGTTTCGCCTTCAACAAATCATTTTTAGCATTGACTAATGACTGTGCCTCATTCTTACTAGCATGAGATTTATCATTTTTGATTGCTTTCAATCGATTTAATTGAGATTCTTGCTTCGAAAGTTCAGATTTAGCAATATTTAACGCAGTTTGTTGTTTACTCAACTCAGATTTAGCAGATTTTAAAACGTTTAACTTGGATTGATTTTGTTTTGTTAAGTCTGCAAGACGTTTTTTAGTTTTATCCAGATTTTTTTGATCTGTATTCAATGTTGTTTTAGCAATTGTAAGATTTTTGTTTAGTGATGAAATTTTATCCCTCATTAAAGTTTCTTCGTTTTTTTGTTTTCGATTGAAACTATCCAGAGCCTCTTTAGCTTTTGTATAAGCTGGATTTTTAGGATGTGTGATTTCATTCCAAACATAACGGAAAGTTGTCTTCGGTAAAAATTTTACACGTTTACCGTTAAAATAAAATTCACTATGGTCTGGATCACCATCTTTATTTTCTGCTCTGGCTAAAAAATATGAACTGCTTGGATTATAATAATAGGTCTTACCATTATAAACATAGCTTCTTTTTTCAGATGGGCTAATCACTGTTGGTAATGTATCATAAACACCTTTTGCTTCACTAATGAAAGTCATTACACCATAATTTCCAAAAGTTGTTTTTTTACTTGAAGATGCTCCAAGAGCAAATCCAGTCCCTGATGCAGCAAGCAAGGGAATTCTATGGCCATAGTTAAAAGTATTTGCTTCTTTCGGAGTTGATGCGCCATATAATGATGCATTACTATAATCATTAAAGTAAGATAGAAGCTCTTTATAAGCAAGTTCTTTTTCACTCAATCGACTCTTTTCTGGAACTGACCCAGCTGTAGCATTTTCTGTTGCATCCTTAAAACCAAAATCTTGATTTTTTAGTTTTGTATCATGTGACAGTTTATCATTTGCCACCATTTCATCTGCCCTAGCTTTTCCATATTTCAAAGCCTTTTCAGTCACAGGTGGCACTGGAATATCAATGCCATTTATTCTCCGCAACTCGATTAAGTAGTTACGAACGTATTCAGAAACTTTCTTATAATCAACCACATGAGGAGTATGGATATCATCCTTAGATTTTACAACAATTGTTTCTGTTCTTTCACCACTAAAATTCACATCTTCGTTCGCAGCAACATAATTGGTCTTACCATCATTTCCTACGAAAGTTTTTTCATCAAGTGGAGGAGTTTTAGACTCACTTTCACTAACAGAATTTGATTTAATCTCATGAGAAACCGTTACTGTATGGAACTCATCCCCAGCAGATTTTAAATTCTTTTCAAGAGTAGAACGTGTCTTATTTCCTCTTTCTATAAGCGCTTTTCGTTCTTGCTCTGTTTTTGATACTGAACTCGCTAAAGAACTTACTTTATTTTGGTTCTCTTTCACTTTCGCATCCAATTTATCAGTTTCTTGTTGAATCTCGCGTAGTGTATTCCAATCAAAAGTTTTCTCTGCTTCTGTTACTTTATTTTGTGCTTTTTTTACATCAACTGCTCTCTGAGCAACTTGAGTTTTTGCCTTATTAACAACTGTTTCTTGTTTCTCAACACTTGCTTGGGCTTGTTTCTCATCTTTTTTTGCTTCTGACAATCTTTCTTCTGACTTCCGAACCGTTGTCTGTTTAGCAACAAGATCCTTTTCTGCATTTTTAATTTTTTCAGGACTAGCTTGTTTAGCAAATTCTTGTGTTTGTTTCAAAGCATCATCAGCTTTGTTCTTATTTGTGACAGTAGATGTATACTCTTGTTGCATTTTATCAACAAGCTTCTGAGCATTTTTTTCTTCCTCAATTGTTTGATTCAGTTTTATTTCCGCATTTTTTACATCAGATTCTGAAACGTCAGCATCCTTTTTAGTTTCTGATTGGTTAACAGTTGACTTAGTCGAATGTTTATTTACAACCTCATCAGCTTGTGCATGACCATTAAAAGCAGTTACCATTGCAGTTGCAACGCCCAAACCAATCAACACTTGTTCCTTTTTCATAAAATCACCCTTTCTTTAAAATATTTACCTTATCTATACAAATCATATTATTTATATTTTACAAATAATCTTCTCTAGCCATAAATAGATTCAATTTTCTTTATAGCTTGCTCTCTCAATTAAATACAATCTGATAGAAAATGAAGTAATTAACTATCAATACTAGTTCTATAGCAAGTTCAAATTTAACATCACGACCTTCAACGACATTTTTGAAAATAGCTATAGTTAAGCTAAATAGAATGACGCTTAACAAACTCATAAACATCATTCTAGAACAACCTTTCTATTCCCCTTACTCTCCCAACTGGGCACTGTAGGCGATAATCTGGTCAACTGTGTCAGACAAGAACTGAATAGTATCACGAAGTGGTTTTTCTGTTGAAATATCAGCACCGATAATCATGGCTGACTCAAGAGGTGTTTTGCTGCCACCTGATTTGAGGAGATTGAGCCAATCTTCAGCTCCAGTTTCAGAATGTTTCAGATGAAGGTAACCAGCAGTCGAGATGACAAGTCCTGCAGAGTAAGTGTAACTATACAAGCCCATGTAATAATGAGCTTGGCGCATCCAAGTCAGAGCTGCATCATCGTCAATTTCAATAGCATCTCCCCAGAAATCGGTCAAAACTTCCTTCATAATGCTGTTGAGCTTACTTGCTCCGAAGGTTTCTCCTTCTTCAATCAGTGTATAAACCTTACGCTGGAAGGCTGCTTCCAAGAGGTGGGTAATAAAGTTATGGAAGTAGGTGTCTGTCAAGCGGTGAGCCAGAGCGAAGCGTTTTTGACGAGGGTCGTCAGACTGGTGCTCCAAGTAATCACTTAAAAGCAATTCATTGAAGGTTGACGGCGCTTCGACATAGTAAGTCGACATGTGGGCGTTGAAGTAGCTCTGGTGATTATCTGAAAAGATGAATTGACCAGAATGCCCGATTTCATGAATCAAGGTATAGACATCGCTCAAACGACCTGTCCAGCTCATGAGGACATAAGGGTGCACGCGATATGGATCCGCCGCATAACCTCCGGAATCCTTGCCACTGTTAGCAGCAAAGTCCACCCAGCGCTCTTCTTGATAGCGAGCAACTTCCTGACAATATTCTTGCCCCAAAGGTGCGACTGACTTCATGACCAAATCGTAGGCGTCGTCAATAGTCACTTCAGGATTCAGGGCGCTATCCAAGTCCAATTTCCAGTCTGCAAAGGTCATCTTTTCAAGACCATTAACCTTGGCAACATGCTTGAGGTATCTCTGAGCAACTGGCGCAAAATCCTTCATGATGAGGTCAATCTGACGGTCAAACATGGCACGGTCCACTTCTTGTTCAGCCAGAAGATAATCAAAGACTGAGTCGTAACCCTTCATATCTGCCAGTAGTTTTTCAGACTTGACTTGGGCTAGATAGGCTGCTGCAGCAGTATTTTGGTGCTTACGAAGTCCCTCTGAGAAAGAACGGAAAGATTTCTCACGAACTTCAGCATCCTCATGATTTTGGTAGAAATTCTCATAGGTCACAAAACTGTTTTTTTGTAGGTCTTGCCATGAGCTTCAAAAGTCAGCCATTTCGAAAATCCCCAGCTCGCATCTTAGTGTAAATATCCTGCGGACTGTAGAAAACTTCACCGAGATTGGTCAAGGCCTTCTCCACATCAGCCCCAAGGTAGTGGGCTTTTTTGATTTTTGCCTGACGAATGGCTGCCGTCAAATGAGGTAATTCACCCAAACGGTCCAAGACTTCCTCATCAGCTTCCACCAAAGCATCGTCAAAGAAGGTCAAGGCTACACTGGCATCTGTTTCGAAATTCCATGCCCAGCTTGGGCAATGTTGGCAAATTCGTCATTGCTATAATCTGTCGTCTGCGGCATAAAACCATAGTTACCAATATGGCTCATCTGAATGTAGATTTGTTCCAATTCCGCAAAGGCCTTCTCAAAATCTTCAAAAGTGTGAAGATTGCCCTTGTAGTCACGGCTAAACTGGTTGATGTCTTCATGAGCTTTTCTCGATTGCACGCAAGAAATCCTCACGGTCTTGGTATAGGGGCTGTTAAATCCCAAAGTTCCTTCTCTGGAAATTCTGAACGGTGTTTTTGTTCCATTTTCTTCCTCTTATTTCTCTAATTCTAATAAAACACTAAGGGCTGATAAGGCGTAAAGCGGTGCTGTTTCTGCTCGCAAAATACGAGGACCAAGACCTGCCAAGACTGCTCCCTTAGCTTCAAAACTTTCGATTTCTGCAGGGTGATAGACCACCTTCTGGACCAAAAGATAAAGAGCAATTTACCTCCTTTCTTTCAAGACCAGTAGATCGCTTGTAAGAGCGCAGTAGCTTCTCCTTCTTTGGCCGACTCTTCATAAGCCACTACGATGCAGTCAAACTGGTCCAGTTGGGCTAGAAAAATCTGCTTTTTTTCTCAAAAAGATTAATACTTGGGACAGATTACGCTTGCTTTGCTCTGCTGCTCCAAGGGCGATTTTTTTCTAGTTTTTCAACCTTTTTACCCAATTTCTTGCCATCCCACTTTGGCGATCGGACCAATCAGCAGGAAAAGGCCCAGATTTGACTGGCACCCAGTTCGGTTACTTTTTGAGTGATGAAACTCCAGCTTGTCTCCCTTTGGGAAAGCCGGATGCGATGGTCACCTGATTGGTAGTTCTACATTGTCAGTTAATTCTTGAACCAACTCAAACTGACGTGCTTCCACATCCAGACGCGCGCCAAAGCGCTTAATGCCATCATCAAAGACCAAAGTAACCTCATCCTCTTCTTTCAGGCGCATGACCTGAAACATATGCTTGCTGGTTTCCTTGTCCTCGATGGTGACAGGAGACTGCACTCCCTTTTGACAAAAATACTGCTGCATGCTAGCCTCCAATCACACCTGAAATATCCTTGGTTTTCTTAAAGACACAGGCATTCCATTCCCCTTGAATCATGTGGGTTTCGAGGAAAAAAATCCAGCTGACTCAGCCGACTCCTGCACCATGTCCCACTTGTCCTTGATAATGCCACTCATGATGAGGTAGCCTTCATCCTTGACCAAGCGGTAAGCATCCTCTGTCAGATGAATGAGGATATCCGCCAAAATATTAGCCACAATCACATCTGCCTCAATCTCAACTCCCTTAAGCAAGTCTCCTGCCGCTACATGGATGTTTTCCATACCAGGGTTGAGCTCAATATTTTCCTGAGCAACACGAACCGCTACATCATCTAGGTCATAGGCGAAAATTTCCTTAGCTCCAAGTAGCGAGCTAGCAATGGAGAGGACGCCTGATCCAGTCCCCACATCTAGCACCGTTTCCCCACCACGAAGAACCTGCTCCAAGGCAAAGAGACTCATCTTAGTCGTTGGATGCGTCCCAGTACCAAATGCCATGCCTGGATCTAGCTTGATAATCTTTTCTCCCGCAGTCGCCTCATAGTCTGTCCAAGAGGGAACGATGGTCAAATCATGAGTGATACGAGCGGGTTCATAGTATTTCTTCCAGTTGTCTGCCCAGTCTTCCTCAGCCAAGGCAGTCGTCCCCATTTTGACCTCTCCCAAGTCCATAAAATCAGTTAGTTCCGCTAGACGAGCCTGCAAATCTGACTCAACCACTGCTACATCAACCGTATCAGGATAGTAGGCTGTCACTACGATTTCTTCCTGTTGCTCGACCTCTGGGAAAATCTCGCCGAAGCGGTCAACATTTCCCACATAGTCCATACTGTCTTCGATTGCGACTCCTTGCGCTCCTAGCTCAATCAAGAGATTGGAAACTAACTCCTCCCCCTCACGCTTAACTGTAACTTTTAACTCTTGCCATGTTTCCATCATTAAGATACCAAGCCCGTAAAACACAAACCAAAATAGGAACTTATCTGAAGACGCTTTTGTCTATGAGAAGCTTATCTTTTTGGCACAGTGTTTAGGGCGGGTTCAGTTTAGAAATGTAACTGAACCATCCTTTCTAATCACTTGCTTTTAAATAATCTTTTTAATCTCTCTTGCAACTGCGGAACTACTTGACTGGATGTCAAAAATTCCTCAATGTTCATCAGTTTATAGGCTTGCCCTTCATCTCCAAATACGATACTGTCAAACTGGGACTGTGTCAACTGACCGACTAGAAAAACAGACTGTTTATCCGCAAAAATCATACTTGGATAGACCTTGCTCCAAAGCAAACAATCCTCAGTCAGATGAATGCCCAGTTCTTCATAAACTTCACGTGCCACGCACTCAAAAGGACTTTCATCCCCTTCACGGCCACCACCTGGCAATTCCCACATGTTGGGACAAGGGATATCGTCCTTATCATCACGTAAGATAGTCAAGACCTTACCCCCACAAATCAAGGCAATCTTAGAGCCTGTGAAATCAGAAATCTCTATTTCCATATCAAACTCCTAGTATCTCGGATAAGGATAAAATTCTCCCTCTTCCAAGCCAACTTTTCCTTCTTCAAAGACTTCTTGGTTCCATTCCATGACAAATTCTTCTGCTTCTGGGTCTTCCAAAAAGTCCATAAGCGCATCCAGCCCAACCTCAGCAGTATCTTTGAGGAAAAGGGCAAAATAAGCTAAAAATTCGCGAGAAAATCCTTTTTTAGGCAGGTAAGGAATGATAGTCAAATAGTCTTCCTCATTGACTGTTGATTTGGCAGGGTTGTAGAAAAGGACTGCTTCCTCGAAGAGAATGTCATCTGATGAAACCTCTCCATCCTCATCCACCATCTCCACACCTGCAGCATTTTGCGCTTCCAATAGAAAACTCACTTCAACCGCGTGATTGCGCTTGTCCCAACTAATCTCAAAGTCAAAGGGAAAATTCTTCTCCAACTCTTCCTCTAAAACATCTAAAAATCCATATGTTGCCATTTTGTTCTCCTTCTATGCGATTCTTAAATCGCCCCGATTGCTCGGAAATATGCTAAAATAGATACTACCATCTTACCACATATACATCAGAAAATCCACGTTAGAAAGGACTGCTATGCCAGACAATCTCGCGCTTCGCATGCGCCCTAAAACCATCGACCAGGTCATCGGTCAGGAACATCTGGTCGGGCCTGGAAAAATCATCCGCCGCATGGTGGAAGCCAATCGCCTCTCTCCATGATTCTCTATGGACCTCCAGGAATCGGCAAAGACCAGTATTGCCTCTGCCATCGCAGGAACGACCAAGTATGCCTTTCGAACTTTCAATGCGACAGTTGATAGTAAAAAGCGACTGCAAGAAATTGCGGAAGAGGCTAAATTCTCTGGTGGTCTCGTCCTATTACTAGACGAGATTCATAGACTAGATAAAACCAAGCAAGACTTCCTCTTGCCTCTCTTGGAAAGTGGTCTGGTCATCATGATTGGCGCTACGACTGAAAATCCTTTCTTCTCTGTCACTCCTGCCATTCGCAGTCGTGTTCAAATTTTTGAGTTGGAACCTCTGTCTAACCAAGACGTCAAAGAGGCCCTGCAGATAGCTCTAAGTAACCCTGAGCGTGGTTTTGATTTCCCAGTAGAACTAGATGAGGATGCGCTGGATTTCATCGCAACCTCTACAAACGGAGACCTGCGTTCTGCCTTCAACTCACTGGACTTGGCGGTTCTTTCTACTCCTGAGAATGACGAGGGTATCCGCCATATCACTCTAGACATCATGGAAAATAGCCTGCAGCGGAGCTACATTACCATGGACAAAGATGGAGACGGTCACTATGACGTTCTATCTGCCCTGCAAAAGTCTATCCGTGGCTCAGATGTTGATGCCAGTCTTCACTATGCTGCCCGCTTGATTGAGGCTGGTGATTTGCCAAGTCTCGCTCGTCGCTTTGACTGTTATCGCTTATGAAGATATCGGTTTGGCCAATCCTGAAGCCCAGATTCACACCGTGACTGCTCTGGATGCTGCACAAAGATTGGATTCCCAGAAGCCCGCATTCTCATTGCCAATGTCGTGATTGATTTGGCCCTTTTCTCCAAAAATCCAACTCGGCCTATGTGGCTATGGATAAGGCACTTGCTGACCCTCAAAAACATCAGGACACTTGCCTATTCCGCGACACCTGCGTGATGGGCACTACAGCTGGAAGCAAGGAACTGGGGAATGCCCAAGATTATCTCTATCCACACAACTATCCTGGAAATTGGGTCAAGCAAGACTATCTGCCAGAAAAAATTCGCAATCATCACTATTTCCAAGCAGAAGATACTGGTAAATATGAACGGGCTTTGGCTCAAAGAAAGGAAGCTATCGACCGTTTACGAAAAAAATCTGAAATCCTTTTTCAAAAATTGCACTTACCTCTTGATTTTTGAAAAAAGTGGTATCATATAAACATAGAAACGCTGTGGTGTACGACTTCACACTTAAGTGTTGACCGACTATTTTTTGTATTATTAGGGAAACAAAAGTCTTCTAACAGCATGTAGGCCGTCTCACACGGAAACAGCTTCAGTTAGAGCGAGTTGCCCACCTGCTTAATTGCGCGGGTTCAATACAAACCGTGAAGTTTCGGCACCAATACAGCTTTTTTCTTTGCCTCCTTAGCTCAGCTGGCAGAGCAGCGGACTCTTAATCCGTGGGTCACAGGTTCGATCCCTGTAGGGGGCATCTAAATACAACAGGAAAAGCCTTGATAACCAAGGCTTTTTTGCTTATCTATAACTGATTTGCCTCATCATTTGCCCCACTTTTAAATCTATCTTTTCTTTTTGAACCAAATTACATCTTAACAAATAGTGTAAAGCCAGTTACTTTTGCTTTGATGCCATACAATATTTTCATGTAGAGAAGACAAATTTTATCTTCTCTTTTTATTTTCAAAAATAATAAAAACTGATTTTCTTTTCATGAATCAGACTGAAACTTCCAAATTTTTCCATTTAGTTTATTGATATTTCCTCTAAAAGGTGTATAATATTTTTTTATTATTAAACTATACTATATAACAGGATGGTATTGAAATGAAATTTTTCTAATCGTTTATCTGCTATTCCTTGCAGGAGTTATTTTTGTCCTTTTAGCACTCTTTCTATTTACAGACCCAGTAGCTAATCTTGTTGCTTTACAGCTGGTGGATTGCATTTGGTTTACTGGTTTCTTCTATAGCAGCTATTTTAGGCTATTTCTCTGTACCAAAAGTGCTTCGCTCACCAGCTCATCTTTTCCAAGGGATTGTTAATCTTCTCTTAGCTCTTTACCTCGTTGCCTATGGCTTTGTGACGCTGCCAGTTGTCATTCCAACTATTTTAGGAATTTGGTTAATTGTAGAAGCCATTATAGCTTTCTTTAAAGGCAATCGTCTGGGATTGATTTTCCCTATTATTGGCAACCATATCATGTGGATAGCGTTGCTTGCATTTTTACTAGGTCTAGTGATTTTGTTCAATCCAGTAGCTACAAGTGTCTTTGTCGTTTATGTCGTTGCCTTTGCATTTTTAATTGTTGGTTTCACCTATATCCTTGATGCCTTTCGTAAATAATCTAGCTGCCATTTTGGGCATATTAAAATAGCTGGGAAGTTACATTCTCAGCTTTTTCTGTTGCCTCCTTAGCTCAGTTGGTAGAGCAGTAGACTCTTAAGCTATGGGGCGCAGGTTCGAGCCCTGCAGGGGGCACATCTAAATCAACAGAAATAAGCCTTGAAACCAAGGCTTTTTTTAACGTCTAATAGCTTTTTGTAGAAAAGTATTTAAAAATAAAAGAGAAGAGAATCTCTCACTCTCTTCTCAGTATATCTTATTAAATTTAGTTTTTCTTAATCTACCTGATTTTCCTTTGCAACGACAAATTCTTTAACCAGTCGATAGATAACAGCAAATACGGGGGTAAAGAATATCATTCCCAAGTAGTCCGAAAAGATTCCTCCGATACTAGCAGCCGCAAGCGTGAAAAGGGCTGGTAAGCCAATAGATTGACCTACAACTCTAGGATAAATAAGGTTTCCTTCAATCAGCTGTATAACTTGATATAGAAGAAGAGAAAGTAAGGCTTGAGTAGGACTCACTGTGAAGATAAAAATCGCTCCCACAACACAAGCAATCATAGGCCCTACATAAGGAATGAACGATAGCACTCCTGCAAAGATACCTGTCATTACTCCATAGGGTATCCCAAACACGCTGTAACCAACCGCTATCATAACTCCTATGATAACTGCTTCAATCAGCTGACTCATCAAAAATTGGTCATAAGTCTCTAGTGCTACTTGTCCAATGTAAGTCAACTTTATCACCACCTTCTCTGGAAGAAAAACTTTTAGAAGTCGACTCGTCATCGCTGCCAAATGTTCCTTACTGGATAAAAATAAAAAGGTGAAGACTATAATCAAAAAGGCATTCATCAAACTTGAAAAAATATTGCCGATATTACTAGTCAGACCTGATAAAAAACCTATCAAAGCTTGGCTAATAGAACTAGATTGTCCCTGTATGCCTGATACGATAGTTGACAACATGTCTTTGGTTACAAATTCCGAGCTGCCTAGCAATTTCCCAAGTTGAGTAAGGACTGTTGAAAGGACTGTTCCCAGCTGACTAATAGTCTGGGCTAGGGTTGGCAGCACCAAAACCAAAAGAGCAATCACGATTAAGATAAGAGCTAGGAAAACAAGTACCATGGCAATCGGACGACGCAACTCTGCCTTTACCTTCAATTTAACTAAGTACTGTTCAATTTTTTTCATAGGAACATTAAGCACAAAAGCAATAACAGCACCATAAATCAAGGTTGATATTACATCAAAGAGAGATTGCTCCTGATATAAAAGCTCGATGCATTCAGAATTACAAGAGCAACCAGCCCTATAAAAAGTATTAACGGGGTGTATTTTTACTAAGTTCATAAATTCTCCTTAATAAACATGTTTAGATACGACTATACTATTTGGTTTTTCAAACTCTCGATTAAGGTAGGCTTGGTAAGTTCCTGGAGCGATAAATCCTTTGGGTGAGAGGATATCGGTGCCAGCCTGACCGACTATGGTATCAGCCAAGAGCACACAGTTTGTAGATAAGACAAAGTAGGATTTAAACTTAGATTTGATAAATTTATAAAGTTCCCCATCTGTCTCATGTCTGATTTTTATAAGCGTAGGTGTAGTCTTCCTTACCATCACCTGTCATGATTTTATCTGCACTTGGCTCCCATGGAATCGTCAGTTGTTTCAATTCAGCCAACTTTTTCTGAACTGCTTTTTCCATTTCAGGCGTCAAATCTATCCCATAACCAAAAAGCGTTTTTTGACTCTCACGTTTACATAGGTCAATGTACTTGTCACGATCACAGAAATATAAGACACCATCTCCTACCATGCCAAATAAGGTCTCAGAAGACGGATCATAGTTGCCATAAGAAATAACACGGCCTTGATAGCAGATATCCACATGACCAATTGCCGAAAACAGAGAGGTCTCAGCTGTATGAACAAAAATTTCTAGCTCTGCTGTCTTACCAGACTTCACTATTCCAAGATGGATATCTTCTTCCTCATCAGCATTTTCCAGCATAAATTTGTTAATTTTTGCTAAAGTTCTTGCAGGGATGAGAGCGGCTAGGACAATAGGTAAGCTAATTCTAATGCGACGTTTGAGATGGTTTTTCCCAATTTCCCCTTCAAATAAGAAACCGTCACGGATATTGGACAGACCATAAAGGAAAAAATAAGCCCCTAAAACAAAGAGTTGAAAGACAGAATTTCCTGTAGAGGACAAAAGACTAGTCCCACCAAGAAAAACTAGTACGAGTCCATCTAGTAAGAGACGAAAACGAGGTCGAATTTTGTTTTTGCGGTAGAGAACATAGGTGACAAGGTTAATACTAGCATGAAAAATCTGATAAACTCCAATCACAAGAGCCAAAATATAAATCGGCACATCCGTCGCAAGATTGGAGCCAAGCAAATATCCCAGCACTAACAATTTAACCAGTGCAACTCCCAAGGTGTCCGTTGACTGACTTTTTGAAAAATACGTAATACTAAATCTAAGACCGTTGCTATCCAAGCTAAAAAAACAGAACCAGTCGAATAACCTTTACTGGCAACCAAGTCCCCGTGACCATCAAGATGAGACCTAGCAGAACAAACAAGAACCCTGAGCAAGTAATTTCTTACCTGTCAGACCTAAAGATAGAATTTTCGCCATATAAAAAACCTTTCAACAATAAAAAAATTAAACACTCGATTAAACTGACTAGTAAATAGCCAACACTACAAACAGCCTGTGCCAGCAACATATGGTGACTAGAAATGACTGTAGTAATGTCACCATCTTGTCTTATGCACTTCTAAAATTTGTTATATTGATTAGAAACCAGAGCTTATAAAAACTAGCTAAACTCGAGAGATAGACACAATTGCGACGAAAAAAATGTATAACCAATTCAACTTGTTAAGGTAAGAGCATTATTTCCAATCTATTAATTATTCATCTATTACCTATTATGACATAATATTCCTATAGTTCAACTTTTTTTACTTGTTTTTTTATATTACACGGACTAAAAAGTTTTCAACAGTTGATTGCATTTGTTTTAATAAGTTTTAACCTTTCTTGGTTAGATAAAAAGAACCATACAGTTTAGAATCTGTATGGTTTTTGCCCCACTTTTGTCCCATTTTTTAAATCATGACATTGAAAAATACCTAAAATCACTTATATTTCAATATTTTTAATTGCTCTCAATATGAAAGTCCTTTCCAAATCCCTGTAGGGGGCATCTAAATATCAGGAAAGCCTTGATTTACAAGGCTTTTTGTGTAGTCTGCTACTAAAAAACGATAGAAAAAGCGTCCCTTCTGTACTGACCCCAAAAGTTGGACAGAAAAACCTAACTTTTGTGGCGCAGTTCATTGGCGTCACATAAGTTATTTAAGCATCTCCTTTTTCTCATTACCATTTTCTGTTATAATAAATTGTACTTCTAAAAATAGAAAGGTCTTAAGATGACAACTCTTATTAAACATAAACGTGTAGAATTTTTCAGAACTTTTTATGACTTAGTTTTTGTTTTTGCAATTTCAAAAAGTAACTACTTTAATCGACCATCTTCATAACAGTATTTTTGACTTGAATTCTTTCCTTGATTTTTTTCATTGCTATTTTTGGTTCTCACTCGATTCTGGATGATTCAAACCGATTATACCAATCGCTATGGAAAGAACTCTTTATTTAACATGGTAATCATGTTTATCAAAATGGGACTTTTTACTCTTTATAGCCAATATGATTGGACCTGATTGGCAACAATATTTTCATTATCTCTGTTGGGCTATTGGTACATTGCACTACCTTATTTTTCAATATTTGGTTGAATTTTTTTGAAAAATCAACCGATGATGTTGAACGGGAAAGTATCAAAAGATTTTCTATGGATAACAGGTCTAGGAAGTTTAGGAGTCTATCTAGCAGCTCTTCTTCCCTATTTACGTTAGAGTCTATATCTTCTTTGCTAGTATTCTGTTTATCTTTTATTATGCCAAGTATCTTGCTTAATAAAGATAAAGCATTATCAGATAGATCTCCCCATTTAATCGAGCGCATCTCCCTTCTTGTCATTATTACGTTTGGAGAGATGATTACGAATCTAGCTAACTTCTTTACAATCGAGAATTTCTCGATTTATTCGGTTCTTTATCTCATTATTATGATTTCTCTGTTCTTGTTTTATTTTGGTCAATTCGACCATGCTATTGATGAAAAATCTAATCAAAAGGACTATTTCTAATTTACAGTCACTATCCTATTTTTCATTGGACTTATGATGATGACTGTATCGATGAGTTTTTCTTCAGAATCCTGAAGCTAATCGTCTCTTTGCAACCAGCTTCTCTTATATCGGATTTGGCCTCTTTCAAGTTTGCTGTCCTAGCAAATGGGCCCTATAACAAACACTATCTTCGCTATTCGAAAAAGTTACTACTGTGTCCAAGCGACACTCTATCTGGTGCCTTTATTCTCTCTTTAATCTTTTGCTTCTAATCCTATAATAGTAGTAGTATAACAACCATTTTAGCTCTAGCTATAGCCATTCATTTTATTTATTTTTATATGACACAGAATAAAAATATTCCAAATCTAACTAGGGAGTTATTTTAATGAGTTTATAACATTAAAAAGCTTTGGGAACCAAGGCTTTTTCATTAATTTGTTTTTCCATTTTATCCTCCGATTTGAACTCGCACTGACATTTATTTATAACAAAACTATATATCTAGAATAGCATAATCATTAGGTATTATAGGTTTTCAAACCAAATACGAGTCATTCGTTTTTGCCCCACTTTTGCCCCATTTTTAAATCCTGACATTGAAAACACCTAAAAGTATTTCCCTAAAATCAGCTATATTTCAACATTTTTGTTTATTTTCAATATGAAAAGTTCTTACAAATCCATGTAGGGGGCATCTACATACAACAGGAAAAGCCTTGGAATCAAGGGTTTTTTCGTATCTTCTACAAAAAAAAAGCAAGAGTTTTAGAGGACTATGACTCTAGATGTACAGTTTACTTAAATGACTGAAGGTCTTTTCTTAACAAAAACACCCCAAAAATTAGATTTTTTCTGTCTAACTTTTGAGGTACAGTTCAAAACGCGAAATAGCATTTTTTATTTTAGGTTACTAATCTAGTCGAATAAACATCATGGCATTTAACAAAGATATGAGTGAGACCGTGTTTATATTATTTGAATAGATCAGTCTCTTATTTTCAATCGGAGAAATGATAAAATTAGAAATGATGATATCATAAGGCGATTCTTCTAAAGATTCCTTTGATAATTCTAATTCAGTCCAAACTTCAAGTTCAAAATTGTTGCTGCAATAATAAGAAAGTGTCTCTGCAACGGATTTTGCATGATACTGATCAAAATTACTCATAACCAGAACCTTCAGCTTTGGCTGATTTTGTAGTAAATTAAGCACCAAATGTTTGGTATGAGTGATGAAGGTATAAGATAGATGATTTACCATCATTGAGCTAGAACAAACCTCAAGAGTCTCTAAATAATGAGTAAGCTCTTTTTTTACATCTGAAACAAATTTAGGGAAAATATTTTGAAAATTCCTGATTGTATTCCCTTTTTGATCAAATAAAATAAACTCAGTGGACAACTCTTGACGATACAGATGTGCGGTATTATGCAGATGCCAAATCAGATTATCCTTATTCTCAATCTCAATCTGATACTTGACTGAAATCTGATCAATAAAATCACTCAATAGATGGTAAGATTTTTCAACATAGCTATCCTTTTTTACGCATTTCATAAAGAGACTCTCATCTATGAAAAACATTTTTTGAAAGTAAGACACAAATAATTGGCAAACAACTTCTTCATCTAAAGAGATATTGTATTCTGATTCAAAACTCTGAGCAACACCTTCTATTCCTTCCGGCTGCATTAAAAAATCCAAACTTTGATCGTTAAAAGAGTCTTTCTCTACTTCCATGAAATGACCAAACTTTATTCTATATAAGTTCGTAACTAGGAGCAACTTTAGCATTCTATGAGTTGACAAATTCATTGGAAAGCTTGTTTCCTTATAAACCAATTCTAACAATTGAGATAGGGGCTCTGATGAAAAATTTTCAAATGGCCATTCTAGGAAATAATATTTTTCTGAAAAATATTGTGCAAAAAAGTAACGAATATCTCTCTCATTTCCAATGATTTGAACAGGGGTCAGACTGATTTCAAATTGAAATTGCCTTTTTAATCACTTTTATTGATTTGGCTAATAATACGATAGAGCGAAGATGAACTGATATAAAAATTCTTTACAAATACTCTCAGCTTGACAACCTTCATTAAAGAAGATAAATTCTAAAAATCGAAAAAAATGAGTTGAATGCTTTAAAGAAATGATGGTAAACCATTTCAATATCGCTATCATCGGTATTAATAATGCGTATACCATTAGTAGAAGAATGAAAAAAATCAAGTCAGGAAAAAGCAGATTTAACATGGGATAGATCATCTTTGACTGCACGTTCTGTACAATTTAGTAACTCTGCTAGTTCAGAACGATGAAACCATCGTTTATGTTCAAATAATAATTCTAATAATTCTAATTGCCTATGACTTTTTTTTAGATAATAAATCTCTCATGAATGTCTTTCTCTTTTTATAAATTATCTGATTTCACCTCTTGCAATTATACCACAAAGAATATGTATAACATGATATAACGACTTTTCCTAAAATCTTTTTATTTCGTATAATAACACTACAGAGACAATATATAAACAATTTTCTTATTTTACCGTCTATTGAGGGCGTGAATACAGAATCAAATTCAAGTCGAAAGATTATACTTTTTAATTTTAAAAATTATATAATAGCAACAATCAAAAGAATTTGATTTTTTTATATTAAAAATTATATAATAATCAAAAATAATTGATTATTTTATATCAAAATTATATAATAGCAATAATCAAAGGAATTGATTTATTTTTTGATATTAAAATAAAAAAGGAGGGTAAACAATATTGTGGTCAATCATTGCTGGAGGTCTTATTGGACTTGTAGCAGGTAGAATCACTAAAAAAGGTAGTTCTATGGGAATCGTCGCAAATGTATTCGCTGGTTTAGTCGGGGCATCTGTAGGACAATCCCTTTTAGGTAGTTGGGGCCCATCCATCGCTGGAATGGCTTTGATCCCATCTATTGCAGGAGCAGCAATTGTTGTTACTGTAGTATCATTCTTTACAGGTAGAAAGTAAACTTTTCGCCAGTAAAGTTAGCAAACTATTTTTAAATCAATGACGAGAAAAATAGTTTAAATGTTAAATCGAAAGGATTGTATATGTCAAAAGCAAAGAAAATATGTTTCATTATTTTCTGTATTTTAATCTTGACAATTTTCCTTCCTGTTTTGATAGATTATCATCAAGTTAGTGATCTAGGCATTCAGCTATTTAGCTGGAGACAGAATCATTTCGTTGAATTCTATCTCTCTAGATATATATTCTGGGGGATAGTGGCTCTATCAACTTTAGTTTTGTTATCGATGTTAGTTGTGTTGTTTTATCCTAAACGTTATTTGGAAATTCAACTTGAAACTAAAAACGATACATTAAAATTAAAGAATTCTGCAATCGAAGGTTTTGTTAGAAGTTTGGTAAGTGATCATGGATTGATCAAGAACCCAACTGTTCATGTAAATTTACGAAAAAATAAATGTTTCGTTCATGTAGAAGGTAAAATTCTTCCTTCGGACAACATCGCTGACAGATGCCAACTAATTCAAAATGAAATAACTAATGGATTGAAGCAGTTTTTTGGTATTGAGCGTCAGGTTAAACTAGAAGTTCTAGTAAAAGACTACCAGCCTAAACCAAAACCTCAAAACAAAAAGACTGTTAGTCGTGTGAAGTAAGGAAGTAAAAAATGGAATGGCTTAAACAATATCGATATCCAATTATCGCTGGTCTCATAGGCGTATTTCTCGCCTGTTTGATTATCTCCTTTGGCTTCTTCAAAACAATATTTGTATTGATTTTTAGGAGCACTGGGAGTTGCAGACTGGATTATATATCGAAAAAAACTATATAGATAAATAAAAAAATTATTAATTTAATCAAAGGAGTTTCATATGTCAAACGAAAAAACATTAACACTAACGTAGAAAAGAAAGATGCTACTGCTGTAGCTCACGAAATCAAAGGGGAACTTACTTACGAAGATAAAGTTATCCAAAAAATCATTGGTCTGTCACTAGAAAATGTTTCAGGTCTTTTGGGAATCGACGGTGGTTTCTTCTCAAATCTTAAAGAAAAAATCATTAACAGCGATGATGTAACAAGTGGTGTTAACGTAGAAGTTGGTAAAACACAAGTTGCAGTTGACTTAAACGTTATTGTTGAGTACCAAAAAAATGTTCCAGCTTTATATTCAGAAATCAGAGAAATCGTATCTTCAGAAGTTGCTAAAATGACTGACTTGGAAGTTGTTGAAATCAACGTAAACGTTGTCGACATCAAAACTAAAGAACAACATGAAGCAGACTCAGTAAGCCTTCAAGATCGCGTATCTGACGTTGCTGAATCAACAGGAGAATTCGCTTCAGAACAATTCGAAAAAGCTAAATCTGGTCTTGGATCTGGTTTCTCAACTGTTCAAGAAAAAGTTAGCGAAGGTGTAGAAGCTGTTAAAGGTGCAGCAACTGGTGTAGTATCTCACGAAAAAACTCGTGTAAACTAATATAAAATAAATATAACAGGAGAAATTATCATGTCAGTAGAAGAAAAATTAAATCAAGCTAAAGGTTCTATTAAAGAAGGTGTTGGTAAAAGCCATCGGTGATGAAAAAAATGGAAAAAGAAGGAACAGCTGAAAAAGTTGTTTCTAAAGTAAAAGAAGTTGCTGAAGATGCCAAAGACGCTGTAGAAGGCGCTATCGAAGGTGTTAAAAACATGTTGAGTGGCGACGATAAATAAGGCTAAAAGTTACTTTATCTTTTTAGCAACATTAGTCAAAAGAGTCTGAGTCAAGATGATTCTCAGAAAACAAAAAGCTAGAGATTTCCAATTGCGGAACTCTAGCTTTTTAATTTAGCCTCTTTCTCTTATTATATTTCAGCAGGTTGTTGACCATGAGTACGAATCCCATGTCAATTCTCACTTTACGCTTATCTCTCAGATGACATCTCTTATAATCCAAACAAACCTTTATCTGCCCAAAGACAGATTTCATATCAATCTTACGTTTAGCGAAAATTTGTCTACCCTTGAAAGATAAAAGTGCCTGATATTCTTTAGTTTTTAAACACCGGTAACGTTCATTCACATACAGTCCCTTTTGAGGGGCTGATTCAGGTTCATCATCGCAGTCAACATTGATTTCAAGGCTATTTGCTTTCTATCTCCCCTTTTTCATAACGTATTTTCGTACAGGGGCTTCAACAATTTGCACGATTTCAAATCCTTCTTTTTGATAAAGGTGCTTAGCTCTTTGATTTGCCTCGAAGACATTTAGAGAAATACTATCTATGTCTACATTTTCAAAGGCCAAACTAAGAAATTTCCTTAAAGCCTGGCTACCTAAGCCCTGCCCCTGTTTCTGGGGATTGATAAAAAATCTTCCAATATGAAGATTACTATTTTCCAATCTGATTTTCTGGATAATCCCGACAAACTCTGATCCATCAAAGATTGAAAAGACTCCTTCCAAATCTTGCAAGGCTTGAATGGTCAAGGGAAAAGGGAATCATTGTTCCCATCCATTGTTCTTGAAAAGGATTTACCAAGGAGTTGGACCACTGGCATAGGAGTTGAGCGTTTTCCGTAGTCACCTTTTTCTTCAAAAACGAATTGTCATCTTCTCCTCACTATCTTATCTATTTTTCTCTATTATACTACTTCTCCGATTTTTTTACGAATAGATAAGTATGATCGATTTTTATTTTTTTCTTGTCAGGGAGCATTCTCGCTTCCTTTCTTGGTTTGGTCATTGACCGTTTTCCCTGAGCAATCTATTATCAGTCCAGCCAGTCACTGCGATTCTTGTCAGATTCGCTTGCGTCCCTTAGATTTGATTCCGATTCTCTCGCAGGTGCTTAATCGCTTTCGCTGTCGCTACTGCAAGGCACCTTATCCAGTCTGGTATGCCCTTTTTGAACTAGGATTAGGACTTATCTTTCTGTTTTGGTCTTTGGGATTACTTTCCTTGGGACAAGTCATCCTAATCACTGCTGGTTTGACTTTAGGTATCTACGACTTTCACCATCAGGAATATCCCTTACTGGTCTGGATTGTCTTTCATCTACTCCTAATGGTCTGCTCTGGCTGGAATCTGGTCATGGTCTTCTTCCTTGTCCTTGGAATTTTGGCTCATTTTTATCGATATCCGCATGGGCGCAGGGAGATTTTCTCTTTTTAGCTTCTTGTTCTCTCATCTTTAGCGCAACCGAATTGCTCATCTTGATTCAGTTTGCTTCTGCAACTGGCATCTTAGCCTTTCTCCTGCAAAAGAAAAAGGAAAGACTTCCTTTCGTGCCTTTCCTCTTACTTGCTGCTTGTTTGATTATTTTTGGTAAGCTACTGCTTCTTTGATAAAGTCCTCAATCGGCTCTCCTTGGTGGAGAGCTTTTACAATTTTTCGAACCGACGATAACGCCATCTGACACCGCATTGAAGCGTTCTACATCATCTTGACTAGATACACCAAAATCCTGTCAAGACTGGGATATCGGCCACTTGATGCAGTTGTGCCAAGTGCTTGTCCAAGTCTGCACGGTAATTTGCCTGATTTCCCTGTCACCCCATTGATAGCAACCGCGTAAACGAAAAGCCTTCTGCCCCATCAATCAACTCTTTCTGGCGCTCAATTCCCTGTCGTCAAACTAACTAGGGGTATCAAAGCAATGTCTGTATCTGCCAAAAATGGGCTCGACAAAGTTGGCATGCTCATGAGGCAGGTCTGGGATAATCAAGCCCTTAACCGCTGTATCTGCCAAATCTTTGACAAAATTCTCCACACCGTACTGAAAGAGGGGGTTAAAGTAGGTCATGATGACAAGTGGTACTTCTGTTTCAATGGTTTTCAAGGTTTCAACCAAAGCTTGTGTCGAAGTACCATGAGCTAGACTGCGCAAGCCAGCTTCTTCGATAACAGGTCCATCTGCAACAGGATCTGAAAAAGGAATGCCCACTTCAATGGCTGAGACACCCAAATCTTCTAAAAAGTGGATTGTTTCAGCAAGACCGTCCAAACCTTTCTCATGGTCTCCAGCCATGATATAGGGAACGAAAATTCCCTTCCCAGCTGCTTTTATAGCATTCAATTTTTCTGTTAATGTCTTAGGCATGAGCTTCTCCCTTCTTTGCTGCATCTGCTTCCAAGCGGTCTTTGACTTGAACCACATCCTTGTCCCCACGACCTGATAGACAGACAATCATGGACTTGTCTGGGTCCAAGTTCTTTGGCCAATTTCACCGCAAAGGCGATAGCATGGCTAGATTCCAAGGCTGGGATAATCCCTTCCACACGAGACAAGAGTTGGAATCCTTCCAAGGCTTCTTCGTCCGTCACAGGAACATAGCTGGCACGTTTAATATCGTGGTAGTGAGAATGTTCTGGACCGATACCAGGATAGTCCAAACCTGCTGAGATAGAGAAGGCTTCAAGAATTTGACCATGAGCATCTTGGAGCACATCCATAAGGGAACCGTGAAGAACACCTGGACGACCCTTGGTCAAGGTAGCTGCGTGGTGCTCTGTGTCTACACCAAGTCCAGCTGCTTCAGCCCCATACATAGCTACAGACTCATCTTCTACAAATGGGATGGAAGAGACCCGATAGCATTAGAACCACCACCTACACAGGCTACTAGGGCATCTGGCAGATCTTGTCCTGTCAAGTCACGGTACTGTTGTTTAGCCTCTCGACCGATGACACTTTGGAAGTCACGAACGATTTCTGGGAATGGATGAGGCCCCAAGGCAGAACCAAGGATATAGTGGGTATCATCGATATTAGCCACCCATGAACGAAGGGCTGCATTGACCGCATCCTTGAGCACGCGCGAACCGTCTGTCACTGCCTCAACCTTGGCTCCCAAAAGCTCCATGCGGAAGACATTGAGAGCTTGGCGTTTGACATCCTCCTCACCCATATAGATGGTACATTCCATGTTAAAAGAGGGCTGCAGCAGTTGCAGTTGCCACACCGTGCTGACCAGCACCTGTTTCAGCGATAATTTTCTTTTTACCCATGCGTTTAGCCAGAAGAACTTGTCCCAAGGCATTGTTAATCTTGTGGGCCCCTGTATGGTTAAGGTCTTCACGTTTGAGATAAATCTTGGCTCCGCCGATATGCTGAGTCAAATTTTTTGCGTAGTAAAGCGGAGTTTCACGTCCCACATACTGGCGTAAAGAGTTGGTTTAATTCCTCTTGGAAACTTGGGTCTGCCTGACTTTCACGGTAAGCTTTCTCCAACTCCAAAACTGCTGTCATCAATGTTTCTGGGACGAAACGTCCGCCAAATTTTCCGTAAAATCCATCTTTATTTGGTTCTTGATATGCCATTCTTTACCCTCTCTATAAATCTTCTAATCTTTTCATGATCTTTTTGTCCATCTGTCTCCACTCCGCTTGATACATCTACTGCATAGGGAGTAAAGCGTTGAATTGCTTTTACTACATTGTCTTCATTAAGCCCACCTGCGATAAAGAAGGGCTGAGTTAATCCTGTCGTATCCAGTTGACACCCAATCAAAGGGTTGGCCACTTCCTGCCACAGGGGCATCAAATAGTAGATAGTCTGCCTGAGAATTGGGCACATGACCCTCTCCATCCACCTGCACAGCCTGAATACTGGCACAAGGCAAATTTTCAAACAAATCATCCGCCACTTGACCGTGAACTTGAACCAAGGCCAAGCCAACTTTGTCAATGACTTCTAGCAGTTCTGCCCGACTTGGTGAAACAAATACACCAACCTTTTTGACATCTGCAGGAATAAGCTTTGCCAGCTCAGCAGCCTCTTCCAAGGTCACCTGTCTTTTACTAGGTGCAAAGACAAAACCAATGTAGTCTGCCCCTGCTGAAACGGCTGTTTCTACCGCTTCTTTGGTCGATAGTCCACAAATCTTAACCTTTGTCAATTTGCAACTCCTTGATTCTCTGGGCTACATCTTCTGCCTGCATGAGAGCTGTCCCAACCAAAATTCCATTAAATAATGGTGCTACTCGTTCTGCATCCTGCCCTGTGAAAATGGCAGATTCAGAAATGTAATAGCGACCTTTCTTAAAGTGCTGGGTCAAGTCTACACTGGTCTGCAAATCGACTTCAAAGGTGGTCAAGTTGCGGTTATTGACCCCGATAATCTCCGCTCCAAGTCTGTGGGCTACTTCTAGTTCAGCTAGATTGTGAGTCTCTACCAAGACTTCCAGACCAAGCTCTGTCGCGTAGTCGTAAAGTTCCTTGAGGCGTTCTTCTGACAAAGGCAGCCACAATGAGTAAGATAACTGTCGCACCTGCATTGCGAGCACGGATGATTTGCTTTTCATCGATAATAAAGTCCTTGTTGAGCGTCGGAATTCTACCTGACTGGAAATCTCTCGCAGATAATCCAAATGTCCTTTAAAGAAAACTTCATCTGTCAAAACCGAAATCATCACTGCACCATTTGCTTCATAAGTCTGGGCCTGTTGCACAATATCCACATCGAGATTGATATCTCCCAGACTAGGGCTAGCTTTCTTGACCTCAGCGATTACCTGCAAGCGGTCTTGGTGATTCTTCAAAAATTCAGCCAAGCTGATAGGTCTGATGCAGGGGCTGGACTTCCTCCAGCTCCATCTGCTCGACCTCACTCGCCTTCTGCTCTAAGATTCGTGATAAAAATTCCTGACTCATTTTTGGTACTCCTGTAACAGTCTGAGTTTTTCAAGGGCCTTGCCACTAGCAATCACTTGACGAGCCAAGGCAACTCCTTCCTTGATACTAGCAACCTTACCATTAGCATAGAAACCAAGACCTGCATTCAAGACTGTAGTTTCCAAGAATGGACTTGGTTCATTTTTAAGAACGCTAAGCAAAATTTCTGCATTTTCCTGAGCATTCCCTCCACGAATATCTTCGATAGCGTAGCGCTCCATCCCCAAATCCTCTGGAGTAAAGCTTGACAAGGTGATTTCGCCATTTTCAAGAAGAGCAATCTTGGTTGTTCCATTCAAACCAGCTTCATCAAGCCCTTCTGGTCCAGCAACCACGATAGCGCGTTTGCGACCCATGTTTTTCAAAACCTGAGCTGTACTTTCTAGGAGTTCTGGACGACTAATACCAAGAAGCTGTGTTTCCAAGGCCATTGGGTGAATCAGTGGACCAGTCAAGTTCATGATTGTTGGAATTCCTAGTTCCAAACGAGCTGGCATGATATACTTCATAGCTGGGTGCATATTTTTAGCAAAGAGAAAGACGATTCCAGTTTTATCAAAGACCTTACCTAGTTCAGCTGGTTTGAGGTCTAGGTTGATACCCAAGGCTTCGAGGACATCTGCAGAACCAGATTTAGAAGAAATCGAGCGGTTACCGTGTTTTGCCATGTGAACACCACCACCAGCCAAGACAAAGGCTGCAGTTGTAGAGATGTTAAAGCTGAAAGACTTGTCCCCACCTGTACCACAGTTGTCCATGGCATCATGAATTTCAGTTGGAATATGTTGGGCATGCCCTCTCATGACTTGGGCAATGGCTGTGCGTTCTTCAGGTGTTTCCCCCCTTCATCTTAAGAGCCAAAAGGAGAGAAGCAATCTGCGCCTCAGTAACACGCCCAGTTACAATACGCTCAATGACATCCGTCATTTCCACACCTGATAAATTTTCAAATTTTGCTAGTTTTTCAATAATCTCTTTCATCCTAGTTTCCTCACTTTACAACCTTCTCGATAAAATTCCGAATAGAAGACAAGCCATCTGGCGTTCCAATGCTCTCTGGATGGTACTGGAAACCATAAATCGGTAGGTTTTTATGTTGAATCCCCATGATGGCTTGGTCATCAGTCGAACGAGCTGTCACTTCAAAGTCTTCTGGCATTTCTTCAATCAAAATACTGTGATAACGCATGACCGCACGGCCATCCTCGATACCTTTATACAAAACAGATGGCGCTTCAAAGCTGATATTGCTCTGTTTCCCATGCATGACTTTTGGAGCCAAACCTAACTTACCACCAAAGACTTCTGCGATAGCTTGGTGGCCCAAACAAATCCCTAAAATCGGCTTCTTGCCAGAAAAATCACGAATCATGTCTTCCATCTTTCCAGCATCAACTGGCCAACCAGGACCAGGAGAAAAGACCAGACCATCTGCTTTTTCAGCTTCTTCATACAGCTTGGGATCATCATTTCTCAAAACCTGAACTTCTGCAAAATTCCCAATGTATTGGGCCAAGTTATAGGTAAAAGAATCATAGTTGTCAATCAATAAAATCATGGTCTTAGTTCTCCAATTCTAGTCATAGATTTTGCTTTGTTAATGGTTTCTTGGTATTCGTTTTGGGCGATGGAGTCATAGACAATCCCTGCCCCAGCCTGCACATAGGCTGTTTGATTTTTGAGAATCATCGTTCGGATGGCAATGGCAAAGTCCATATCACCCGTCGCAGACAAGTAGCCGATTGCTCCTGCGTATACGCCCCGTTTTTCCGTTTCCAGTTCATAGATGCGTCTCATCGCTCGAATCTTTGGTGCTCCTGAAACTGTTCCAGCTGGAAGTGTTGCTTTCAAAGCATCCATGGCAGTGAGTTCTGGAAGCAAACGCCCCTTGACCACGCTGGTCAAATGCATGACATAACGGAAAAGCTCCACTTCCATATACTTAGTGACTTGGACACTAGCCGTTTCAGAGATGCGGCCAATATCATTTCGTCCCAAGTCTACTAACATCCGATGCTCTGCTGTTTCCTTCTCATCCGAAAGCAGGTCTGTCGCCAAATCCTTGTCTTCTTCATCCGTAGCGCCTCTTGGTCGTGTCCCTGCAATCGGATTGGTTGTCACGATGCCATTTTTGACAGAAACCAAACTTTCTGGACTGGCACCGATGATTTGATAATCCCCAAAAGTCATAGAAATAAAGGTAATTAGATGGATTGGTCAGCGGAGATTTCTGTAAAAGTCAAATGGATTTCCAGTAACTTCTGCTGAGAAGCGCTGACTGAGTACGCACTGGAACATGTCGCCATTACGAATCAAGTCACGAGCGGTTTCCACCATTTCCTCAAACTTCTGAGGAGCAATATGCGGTTTGAAGTCTAACGGAGATAGATCCAAGTCTTCAAATTCATTTGGAGCAGGAATGCGTAATTCCTCAAGCACTTGGTTTAAGGCTTTTTCCAAGTCTTCTTGACTGCGCTCGCTATAAAGAGCATCCTCGATGACATGGATTTTTTCCTTCTTGTGGTCAAAGACCATGTAACTCTCATAGACAAAGAAATGCATGTCTGGCGTCCCAATTGTATCCTCAGGAATTTGACCAATTTCTTCATAAAGAGAAATCATATCGTAACCCACAAAACCAATGGCTCCTCCACCAAAAGGTAGGTCTGAATGGTGCTGGCTCTTATGAGTCACTTCATAAAGGAAGTCCAAAGGATCACGATCAATCACTTGCCCATTTTGATAAAGAACTCCATTTTCAAACTTAATCTCAAAAACTGGATTATAGGCTAGGATAGAAAAACGAGCTGTTTCCTTGTCTCTCGGAATACTCTCTAAGATAACCTTGTGTTGCCCCTTTAGGCGCATATAAGCCAAGATTGGTGATAAGACATCTCCATGAATGATTCGTTCCATTGTAATTTCCCTTTCAGTTTCTTATTTTTAATTTTTTATCTTTTTTCTATTTCCCTTAAATAGTGCGGACGGGAGGTAAAATTATCCAGTGGATGATTTTAGAAAACCATGAAATGAAAGACCCTAATTTTTGGAGCCCCTCGCTCATTCATTTCTAGGCTCAGGCTAAAAATAGTTCCCCGAACTATTTTACTCTCAAAAATTCCGTCCTAGAGAAGCATCTTTGCTTCTCTAGGATACCACTATGGCGGGAAACATCTTTTTAGAAACTCACTTCGTTCGTAAATATTCTATAACGACCTATTTATTGAAAAATATTTAAAAAAATTAATCGCAATATCTGCGGTAAATATGAAAAAAATCCCCACGCAAAATAACTTGCGTGAGGACGAAATTCGCGGTGCCACCTCAATTATAGGATTTCTCCTATCTCTCATTCCTGTCTCAGATACCTCCTGTAACAGGCTGTGCGATAAAGGGCACTCCCTTGAGAATTATGTTTTTCTTCTCTCGTTTCAGATGGACCCAACCTACAGCTTTCTCTGCTTGTTTCCAGCAACCACAAGCTCTCTGTGAGAGAAAAGGACTGTCATTTTTTTCCATCTTTTATTTTTTTAGCTTCTAGGTAGTCTGCAATCGCAGCTACATCCTTGTCTCCACGACCAGAGACATTGATGATGATAATCTCATCTTTACTTTAGTTTTGGTGCACGTTTAACCGCTTCTGCAATAGCGTGTGAACTTTCAATCGCTGGGATAATCCTTCAGTCTTGCTGAGAAGGAGCAGGGCTTGAACAGCTTCTTCATCCGTCGCAGCCACATATTCCACGCGACCTGAGTCTTTGAAGTAGGCGTGTTCTGGGCCAACACCTGGATAGTCCAAACCAGCTGAGATAGAGTAAACTGGAGCCAGCTCTCCATCTTCTTTAAAGACTGCATAGGTCTTCATTCCGTCGACAATTCCGATGCTACCTTTTGTCATAGTAGCTGCGTGCTTGTCTGTATCAAGTCCGTGACCAGCAGCTTCGACCCCAACCAATTTGACTGCTTCATCAGCTACATACTGAGAAAAAGCACCGATGGCATTGGAACCACCACCTACACAGGCAATAACGTAGTCTGGTAAACGGCCTTCTTTTTCTAAGATTTGACGACGAGATTCTTCACTGATGATCTTTTGAAACTCATGGACAATCGTAGGATAAGGGTGAGGCCCCACAGCAGATCCCAAAACGTAGAAGGCTTCAAGGTCATTCATCCATGCTCCAAAGGCTGCATCAACCGCATCCTTAAGAGTTCGTGTCCCCGTTTCGACTGCGTGAACAGTTGCTCCCATCATCTCCATACGGAAGACATTGAGACGTTGACGTTCCACATCTTCTGCCCCCATGTAAACATCACAAGCCATACCAAACTTAGCTGCAGCAGCTGCAGTCGCAACACCGTGCTGACCAGCTCCTGTCTCTGCGATAACCCGTTTTTTACCCATACGTTTAGCCAGAAGAATTTGCCCTAAAAACGTTGTTGAGTTTGTGAGAACCAAGGTGGTTAAGGTCTTCACGTTTGAGATAAATCTTAGCTCCACCTAAGTGATCTGTCAAACTCTCTGCAAAAATAGAGCGGTGTTTCGCGACCTGAATAGTCCTTTAAGTAATGGCGAAATTCTGCCAAAAATTCTGGATCATCCTTGTACTTGTCAAATGTCACTTCCAACTCATCCAACAAAGCCTGAATCGGCTCCGGTACGAAACTACCACCAAATTGTCCAAAAATATCCCTTAGTTGTCATAAAATTTTTCCTCTTTCTGTATTGATTCCAAGATATGAAAAAGCCCACACACAGAATATACTTCCGTGTGAGGGCGTTGGTAACGCTGGTGCCACCTCAATTATAAAGGACTATTCCTTTACATCTCTGCCTTGTCTAACAACAAGTTGCACTGTAAGGTGTGCGCACCGAATTTTCATTGTTTCAAATTCATTTTTAAAATCAGCCCACTTTCACTACTTCCAACCACCTGTTCACAATCACCACAGGCTCCCTGAAGATCAAAAATAGTTACTTTTCTGATTTGTTGAATTTATTTTTAATACTTTTGTTTTTTTCTTTGTCAAGACTTTTTTACGATTTTTTTGAAAGATGTGTGATTCGAATGTGATAATGTCTTTAGTAAATCGAACGTGAAAATGTCCCACTTGTTAGAAATTGGATCCAACTCAATAGAAACTGAATAGATGCTAAACAGAACTTACTTTAGAACACTCCATCTTTTCCATTAGGATTTTCAAGAATTAAACAATACTAGAAACTCTGTCTCCTAACAAGTTTAGTAGAAACTTCAACAGATGTGACACTTTCCCCTTTATAATTGCTAATACCCTTCAATCATTTCTTGAGCTAATTTAACATAATTAGGAGAAATTGTAGATAAAGCTGGAGTGTAATATTGAGAAATTGGAATATTGTCAAATCCGATTATTGAAATATCATCAGGAATAGTAATTTCCTTCTCATAGCAAGCACGAATCAATCCCTGTACTTTCTCATCCCCGGATACAAAAAAACCAAATCAGGATAATTTTGATTAGATAGATGTCTTGTAGCATATGAATAAACCGAATCTATTGTAGTTAGACCATATACAACTTTCAAATCCATTTCATAGTTTTTATCATTTAAAAAAGCACGAACCCCTCTCTCTCGATCCATATTAACAAGGGATTCTCCTCCCATAAGTAACCACATACTATTAATGTTTTCTTTTGATACTAATTTCATCATGTCATAAGTGGCCTGAAAAATTGTTGTTAGAAACATACACAACATTAGGTGTTCTAGATTCTCCAAAAACTATGAATGGAATTTTATTCTTTTGTAAGTAATTAATCCGAATATCTTCTTTACTTTCATAAAATACTATTACACCATCTATCAAACTTCCTGTACTCGAGATTATTGAATTACTAATTGTATCCTCTTCACTAAAAATATTCAACAATAGCGTTAACACCATACTCTTTACAAGTTTGTAAAACTTTATCTAATAAAGTTTGGAACCAAATTAAAGGAAAAGAGTCGATTTTTACAGAAATCAATATATTTATAGCTTCTTTTTTTAGTTAAATTTCTTGCATACGCATTTGGAATATACGACAATTCTTCTATAACTTTTTGAATCGCTTGATAAGTTTCTTCTTTAACATTTACTCCACCATTAATAACTCGTGAAACTGTTTTTGGAGAAAAAAACCTGATAAACGTGCAATATCATAAATAGTTACCTTTTTTTCCCATTTATATTTTTCATTTCAGTCCTCCATTACGAACATTCTAATATTACTATACAATATTTAATTTTTTTAACAAGAGAATTTTGTAAATTATTTAAGATCCACAAATTCACAAAAATTAATTTTACAAATATTCTTCCCCTTCAAAAAAAGTTTAAATTGCAATTCACACCTTTATTTTTTTAAGAATGTTTCCAACTTCACGACAAATAAATTCATATGAGAAAAAACTACCATAAAATTGTAGATTAACTTTTTCAGTAAAAATTGTTGGATTTATAAAAATATATAATAGCCTGTCAATGTAACATTCTAACATAGACTTAATTTTTTTCTTTAAAAAAATAACATTTGTTATCAACTCATCAGGAGGTAAATGAAAGGGAAACACCATTTCACAAATATCATAAAAAGAAATAAATTTGTATACTTGTATCAAACAATTATTATCAAAAATATTCTATTTTACCTAAATCAAAATAGATTTTAAAATCTTTCATAAAAAAACCTCTGAGCAAAAAAATCTACTCAAAAAAATTAGATGATTAAAACATCTAAAAAAACAAAAGGACAAAAAAACATCTGTCCCTTTTGTTTACTAAATTTCAGCTAATTTCTTCGACATAAATAACACCTACAATATTAGCAATTTCTTCCATCAAACGAAGATGTTCAAATCTTCCTGATAGTTCTAGAGTAATAAATGATGCTATTTTTTTCTGGAACATCAAAATATTCAATTCTTTTCTGAATTAACATCTCCAAATGCAGTTCTAGAATCAGTCATTCTAATGCCATTCTCAGCACAGTATACTAGTACCCGATTATATGCCTCTGTAGATCTAACAACGATATACAATTCGATTATCTTTGAACGACTTTGAAGATATTTTTTTAAAGGTTGGAACATAGTTATAACACTCCAAACAGAAATTGCTCCTAGTACGGCTCCTTCATAAAAAACCAACACCTATAGCTAGACCGATTCCAGCTGAAGCCCATATTCCGGCTGCAGTTGTTAAACCAGTTATTTTCTTTTTTTATCTGTAATAAGTATTGTTCCAGCCCCAAGAAAAACCAACACCTGATATAACTTGCGCACCTAAGCGTGTAGGATCTCCTGTACCAAATTTATAAGATACATACTCATTAGTCATCATAATTAAACATGCAGCCAGACAAACAATACTATGTGTACGAATACCTGCTGGTTGAGATTTACTTCCTCTCTCTAAACCAATTACTCCACCAATAACTAATGAAAGTACAATTCTTAATACAATTTCGATATATGATAGTCCTAAGCTTGTTGCCTGCATTATTATTTCCTTTTTCTACTAGCTGGTCTCTGAGTAAAGTATAATACAGAACCAGAAATTATCATTAATACAATAGTATAAACGAACACAAGTGCTTGAGCATTTGAAGTTGCTGTTTCATCACCTGCTGAACGAATAGTTATACCCAGCGGTTGAGCTAATGGATGGTAAAGAAATACAGATAAGTCGAAGTCAGTTAATAAAGAGTTAAAGTTTAAAGCAATAACAGAGAGAACAACCGGTAAAAATAAATGGAATGATAACCTTCATCATAGTATAAAAAAAGGTGAAGCACCCATACTTCTTGCTGCATCTTCCATCTCATCATCAACACTAAATAAAATAGCACGTACCATTCTATAAGAAAATGGGATTTTTACAACTATATATGCAATAAGTAGAATTACCAAACTACCTACCAAAATCTGATTCAAGACAAGAAATTGTGGCTGATTAAAAGTAAATAATAAACTTACTGCTAAAAAGTGTACTTGGTAGTAACCAAGGAAGTAGAGCACCATATTCAAATAAGAAATCAAAGCGAGCTTTTATGTTTTCTGACAACTCGAGCAAATATAACTGCGAGAATTGTTGCTGTTGTCGCAGCGATAATAGAATAAATAAAGCTGACCAAGAATGGAGAGAATGCCGCACTATTACTAAAGAATAAGCGATAATTTTCTAAAGTAAAGTTTGATAATGTTAAGTTACCTGTTTGAATTGCAACTGGATCTGTAAATGAGTATAATACTATAAAAATTAGTGGAAGCATGAAAACTGTGAACAATCCATATGCTACAATGTGAGCAATGATATTCCAAGGCTTAGATGCAATTTTTTGTTTTTTAAGAGGCGCTTTAGTCTTAGAGATAGAAATATAATTTCCACCTTTTTCTATCTTATTCATGATAGTAAGCAAAATTGTAGTTGCAATACCTAAAAATAATTGCAAGTAAGGCAGCTAAATCACGAGAATTCCCCATCCCTGCAAATGTAATAATCATTGGATTTATAGTTTGAAATCCTTTACCACCAACAATCATGGGTGCTGCTACTGCAGACAAACCACTAAGAAAAACCATAATAGTAAGTGCAAATAGAGTTGGAATTAAGGTTGGTAACACTACTTTTCGGAAAAACAGTAAATGGTTTTTGCTCCCATATTTCGTGCAGCCTCAATAGTGTGATAGTCAACGCTTCGAATTGTATTTGTTAAAAAACAATGTATGATTAGCAGTTCCTGAAAATGTCATAATGAATAAGACTGCACCATACCCAATAAACCAGTTAGGGTCTAAAGAAGGGATAACATTTTGTAAAAAAATTTTTGTTATCAATCCATAAGGACCATAGACAAATTTATATCCAGTCGCTAAAACCACTCCTCCATAAATTAAAGAGGTCATATAGCCTAATTTTTAAAAATTTTAGCACCTTTAATATCAAAGTACTCTGTAAATAGAACACAAAGAATACCTACGACATTAACTGTAATAATGAGTGAAAATGCTAACTTAAAACTGTTCATAATACTCTGAAGTGCCCTCTCAGATTTTAGAACACGATGTACAGCTTCAAGGGAAAATTCTCCTCCTTTTACAAATACATTCACTACTAGATCAAAGTTTGGATAAATAATAAATGTTACTAGGAACCAGATTAACCCTAAACGAATAAGCCAATCTTTTAAATTTAATTTATGACGCATACTGCACCTCCTTAAAATTGCAGAACGTCTGATGGTGTGATAAATAAGTCCACACTTTCTCCGACAGATCTAATAGCAGCCTGACTATCAATACTTGTTACATTAAGAATCTGACTTTCAGAAACTTTTATTGTATAGTGAATTGTAACTCCAGAAAACTCAACATCAATAATTGTTCCTTTTAGAATGAAATCTTGTTCAGTTTCACGATTGAATCGAACTTTCTCTAATCGAATGTATCCTTTTTTATCTTCTAAGAAAACGCTTGCATTTTTCAGTAATACTTCGTGGACTGTTTCATCGGTCAAAACATTAATATCGCCAATAAAATCACATACAAATTCAGTTTGAGAATTATGATAAATCTCTACAGGTGTACCGACCTGTTCGATGTATCCATTGTTAAAGACTGCAATTCTATCAGATAAAGTTAAGGCTTCCTCTTGATCATGAGTAACATATAAAGTAGTAATACCTAACTCTTTTTGAAGTCTTTTCAACTCTTTTCTCAAATCTACACGTAATTTTGCGTCAAGGTTTGACAATGGTTCATCTAGACAAAGAATTTTAGGTTCAAGAACCAGAGCACGAGCCAATGCTACCCTTTGTTGTTGACCCCCAGATAATTCTGATACATTACGCTGTAACTGTTGATCAGAGATCTTAATTTTTGCTGCTACTGCTGATACTTTTAGCTTTAATAACATCTGGAGCTACCTTCTTAACTTTTTAAAACCAAATGCAATATTATCAAAAAAACAGTCATAGTTGGAAATAGCGCATAAGATTGAAATACAATACCAATTCCACGCTTTTCAGGTTCCAAATGAGTGACATCTGTTCCATTAACTTCAATACTTCCTGATGATGGATCTAGAAAACCTACCAATGCTCTCAAAGTAGTTGATTTACCACATCCTGAAGGCCCAAGAAATGTAAAAAAATTCCCCTTCATGTATATCTAAATTCAGATTATCAATTGCAACAAAATCACCATATTTAATTTGAATATTATCAAATTTAATCATCTCACTAACTCCCTCTATTACTAAACCAAAAGCCTCTCTTTATTTCTTCTATAAATTTAGAAATAATAGAGAGACTTGGACATAAAAATTAACTCTTATTTCTTATTGTACGTATTCTAATTCAGCTTTTTCTACCCATTCATCCAAATGCTTTCCAACAGCTTCCCAGTCAATATTTTGTGGTTTCACTTGATCCACAAATTTTTTCGTATCTTCAGGTAACTCTGTTAGCGCATCTTTATTTGCAGGAATAGATCCAAAGTTCTTACTATATTCTACTTGAATTTCTGTTTGACCAAACCAATCAATAAATTCTTTAGCTAACGCTTGTTTTTTACTAGTGCTTAAAACCATAGTTTGTTCAGTTACAAATGGTACACCAATCTCAGGAGTCATAACTTTGAAAACAACATTTTGTTCTTTTTGTCCAACTAATGCACCAGAACCCCACATCATTCCATATTGTATTGGATCTTCTTTGTCTAACATCTTAACAATTGAACTTTCTCCCTTTTTGAAGAGTGTATGCATTTTTTTCAGATATTCTTTTTGCTGCTTCCCAACCTTTTTTTCAGAAACACCTAATTCACCTTTATCATCAAGGTATCGAACTAAGATACTTGCTAGAATTGCCCGTCCTGTTCCACCTGAGAGCCCAGAAATTGAATATTTACCTTTATACTTACTACCTAATTCAGTCCAATCTTTAGGCATTTCTTTTTACATCAGGCGCTCCAATTAAAACTAATGGTTGAACAATCACAGGATTATAATAATTATCTTTATCTGATAAAGATTGATCAATTTTATCTAACCATTTAGGCTTGTACTGTACTAGTAATTTTTTTGATCTCTAATTTTATTTGAATCAACAGCACCAATTCCAAATACCATATCTGCAACTGCATTATTCTTCTCAGCAATAACACGGTCTGCTAATTGAGCGCCAGGGATATCAACCATTTTTATATTAAAAACCAGCTTCTTTTTGCTTTTAGCAGTTAACCAATCACCACGACCATTTGAGACTGAGTTCGAATAGATTACTAATTCTTGACTTTTTATCAGCTTTTTTTCTTCAGATGAAGAAGCAGTCGTAGAATTTGAACCTCCAGAGCAAGCAGCAAGTGTAGTAAGAGCAACTCCCGTTGCAAGTACAGTAGACCAAACTTTCATTTTTTTCATGATAAGTTCTCCTTTTTTTATTATTTTATTTAAATTTTTTTCATGATATGGAACAAATTGTCTCATATCTTCAAATACAGTATAGTCAATACGGTTTTACAGTAATAGTTGGAATCTTCTCTAATAAAATTTCAGTTAATTCTGCTCTGACTTTTAGTAAACTCTTCTTCCTCCTCTTCGGTTAGAGGAATCCGAAGATACCCAATTGAAATATGGAATTGATATCTATCATGATTAGGGAAACGAACACCTGCTTTTTTTCTGAGACATAAGTACGAATTTCTTCTAATCTCTTTTGCAGAAGCTTCATCTGCAGGTTCAACTAGTATGTTTTTGTTTTCCCATTTCAGTTACACGCATATGAATTTCTTCATCCAACAATGGAAAAAAATTTCAAGTTGTTTAGCAAAGTAATCATGTATTTCCTGTAAAGGTGTATCTAGAGGAAGATTACTGCTCCAAAACTCCGTTTCACGATTTTCATGGCACAACAATTCAATTACAGTCATGTGAATAGAATTCCTTGGAGTTAAAAGTAAACTTATCGATAAATGGTAATTCTCTATAACGTGATTGAATAATATCAACAACTTCCATCAAATCTTGTTTAGTATAAAGATTTGCTACAACTGTATTCCCAGGGAAATGATTAAATTCTCCCATTCTCTTTGAACTTAATTTTTGTTAAGTTTTTTTCATATAAAGACCTTCTTTTTTTATATTTGACATCGGTGTCATCATGTTTACATTATACAATGAAACCGTTTCCTTTGTCAAGCGCTTTCAAAAAAATTTTTTTAAAAAAATTTTTATCTTTCATTAAATATGAATTTCATTAAAAGGTTAAGTAATTTTTCCAAAAATACAGCACTCATATAGACAGTATCATCAATTATAGCCATTGGGATTTTTTGATTGCCAATTCCATGTATCTCTACACATGTCTTCAATCGATTTTGTTGTCCTCCAATTTAATTCCTTATATGCTTTGTCTGCATTTGCATAACAAGTTGCAACGTCTCCTGAACGTCTTGGAACTATTTTATAAGGAATAGGGACCTTATTAACACTTTCAAATGTATTTACAAGTTGTAATACACTAGTGCCTTCTCCCGAGCCTAGGTTATAGATATAAACATCTGTTTTTTCAGATACTTTTTCTAAAGCTTTTATATGTCCTATTGCTAAATCTACTACATGGATATAATCACGCACACCAGTACCATCAAGCGTATCATAATCATTTCCGAACACACTTAGCTCTGACAGCTTACCTACCGCTACTTGTGCAATATAAGGCATCAAGTTGTTAGGAATTCCTGAGGGATCTTCCCCAATCAAACCAGACTCATGAGCACCAATTGGATTGAAATAACGAAGCAACGCAATACTCCATTCTGAATCTGCCACATGAACATCTTTTAAAATTTGTTCAAGCATCACTTTCGTATACCCATAAGGATTTGTCGCACTTGTTTCCATCGTCTCAATTAGGGGTGACTGATTGTTAATTCCATATACAGTCGCACTTGAAGAAAAGACAATCTTTTTAACATTAAATTCTGACATCACTTCAACAAGTGCTAATGTACTCATAATATTATTTTTGTAGTACATCACAGGCTTTTGCACGGATTCTCCGACAGCTTTATAACCTGCAAAAATGAATTGCAGCATCAATCGATTCTTTTTCAAATACCTTTCTCAATGCTTGTTTATCACAAACATCTAATTCGTAAAACACGGGACGTATTCCTGTAATTGCTTCAATACGGTCTAGCACCAAGATGCTAGAGTTCGAAAGGTTGTCGACAATGATGACTTCCTTTCCTAAATTTAGTAATTCTACTACGGTATGGCTACCAATATAACCAGCTCCGCCTGTTACCAATATTGCCATTTGGGTTTCCTCCTAATTAATTCCAACCGACTTAACAAATCTCATAAACGCTTCATGCCCAGACGGTGTATTCTTATAAACTCCTGCATCTTCCAGAACTCTCGCAAACACTTGTCCTACTTCGTGTTGAACTACGCTATTAACCTCTTCTTTATTAATGCGAGGATATTTTTCTTTCAATTGGTCGGCCCATTCTAAATGATAATCCGCAATTGCGTTATCCTCTCCTAAAAGATATTTTCCAACTTCTTCTAACTCTGGTTTCAAACGAGGTGGTAATATCGCAAGTCCCATCACTTCGATTAACCCGATATTTTCCTTTTTAATATGTTGTACATCTTGATGAGGATGGAAAACACCATCTGGGTATTGTTCAGTAGTATGATTATCTCTTAGAACAATATCTAATTCATATCTCCCGTCCACTTTACGAGCAATAGGAGTCACCGTATGGTGTGGGACATCTTCAGTCATAGCAATGATGTCTACTTCTAAATCTGAATATTCCCTCCACTTATTTAGAATTTTATTAGCTAAATCTAACAATCGATTTTTATTTTCACTTTGTAACCTAATTACTGACATTGGCCATTTTACAATACCAGCATTAACATCCTCAAAGTCTTTAAAACGAAATTCACTCTCAAATTTTGCTTTTTCCATTGGGAAAATATGTTTCCCTCCCTGGTAGTGGTTATGACTAAGAATGGAGCCTCCTGAGATAGGAAGATCAGAATTTGAACCAGCAAAATATCCTGGCAAAATATCAACAATCTCCAATAATTGTTCAAATGTTTTAGAGGTAATAGCCATTGGTACATGTTGACTATTTAAAAATATCGCATGCTCATTAAATATGAGTAGGGAGAATACTGGAATCCCCATACTTCGTCACCAAGTTTCAACCGAATAATTCTATGATTCGAACGTGCTGGATAATTTATTCGCCCCTGATATCCTTCATTTTCCATACATAGTAAACATTTGGGATAATTAGTTGCTTTTACTAATTTTTCAGCAGCAATTGTTTTTGGATCTTTTTCGGGTTTTGACAAATTTATCGTAATCTCTAGCTCTCCGTATTTAGTTGATGATCGAAACTCAATATTCTTAGCAATAGCAGAAGTTTTAATATAATCACTATCTTTACTTAACTTATAAAACTCTTCAACTGCTTCTTGAGGTGATATATCATATGAACTCCAAAAAATATCATTTAATCGACTAGGTAAAGGAACTATGAAATTCATTAACTCTGCTCCTAAACATTCCTTTTCCTCGATTAAATCTTTAATTTTACCGTTTTTTAAGGCGATTTCCACTAAGTAATCTTTTATTTGTTTCAGGTCATTCTCATCGGAAATGCGATCAGTCCCCTCCTCACCTATTAACGCTAGTACTCTATTTTTCACATATATTTTGTCAATTTCATTATACATTCCGTATTCAATTACTCTATCAACAAAATTATCAATAATTGTTTTCATATATTTTTCTTTCTAATTTATGTTCCCATATTTTCTATACATTATCCATTTATAAATTGATTGCGTAGTATGAGCAATTTTATCAAGGTGATGAATAATATCTAAAGCACCAATTACTTCAGAAACATTCCCATCATCTTCAAATATGTAATTCATTATTTTCTTTTCAATATTTGTACTAAGCTCTTCTATCTCATTCTGTTTTTGTATAACAACCATATCTAAACATCCAGATTGTTCCTCTCTATAACAAGATATAGCCCTATTCATATGCAGTCCGATAACTTCATGAAGTATTTTTATTTCTGAAATAATTTTCTTCAAAAATTTCATTATTTTGAAGAATCTGTAGATTTTTTTAAAAATTTCAACAATTCTATCCCCAATACGTTCAATGTCAGTTGATATTTTTTTATTACACTAATAATTCTTCTTAAGTCATATGAAACAGGATGTTGTAAACAAATTAACTCATATCCTTTTTATCAATATTTAGAACTGACTCATTTATGATTAAATCTTCTTTAATCAATTCTACTCGTTCTTCATTTGATAAATATTCAAATAACTTCTCATATTTATCAAGCACAGATACCCAAATGGTCTCTAAATTATTTGATAATTCTATAATTTCATTTTCTAAATATAACCTTAACATTTAGGTACCTCTTCTTAACAAAGTTCAATAGTAACAATTAATATTTTTAAACAATATATCAAACATCAATAACTATAATACTTGCATCATCCTTCTTTCCATAGATTGGATCAATAGCAGAAGAATTTAAATCTCATCTTAATTAACTCTTCAAAAGTATTATTTTTGATTATTTTGATAGAATTCATAAAAAGCCATCGCTCATTAAAACAATTTGTTCACTAGTAACATCTATTTGATTAATAATAGCATGGTCTAAAAAAATCTCATCCAACGAACCTATCCAGTACCCACTCGGTTGATTAGATAATTTTCTGATTTTTTTGTAAAATAATTTTTTTATTTAAAACACTATTTGTACCAATTGAGTCTTTTTATCTCATTTTTCCCTTTTTTTCAAATAAGTTATCTACTCTATGATCAGTTATTTCCATTTCGTTTACTAACATGACGCAGTCACCTAGCATCATATACTCCAACTTTTTTTCTGAAAGTTTAGCAAATATAAAAGCAAATGTTGGTAAGCGATAATACTCTGTTAATTCATATGAGTTTAAACCGATTTCATCTTTAACCTCGAGTAAAGCAGTTTCAAATATTTGTTTAAGAGTTTTTGATTCTTTACAATTAACCGACAAACTTTCTGATAAAATATGTACAACTTCTGAGACTGAATAACCTATCTCCTCTTTAGAATTATATAAATCTGTAGCTCCATCAATAATCCAAAAAAATACTGATTTTGTGAACCTACAGCATCCTCATTTTCTACGGAACTTCCTTGTATCGAACAAATTTTATTTATCTTTACCATAATACTTCAACCCTTTTAGTGTCAAAAGTAAACCAATTCCTGTCACTGTTAAGAATAGTTCCATAATCTTGTTCGAACCAGTCTTTGGTAATTTTTTTGTTTTACCTCTACTATTTCTTTAGATTTATTAATATGATTTTCAGTTTCTCTGCCATCTCCAACTTTTTTTATGGTTCACTTCTTCTATCTTATTATCTTGTTTATTGTCGATCTTGTCATTAATTTGTCTATTATCTTTACTTGAGTTAAACTCTCCTTTCTTCTGGTTACTATCAATTACATTATTTGAATTAGATTGTTTTTCATGCACATATGAACTTGTTTTAAATTTTTTTCCTCTTTGTTTTTCTTTTTCGTTTTTATCACTTAAGTTATTTGTTACAATTTTTGTAAAGCCCATTCTCCGTTACAATATTGAAATTACCATCGCTATCACGTATAACTGGTTCTTTCCCATTTGCATTAGATTTGATGAATGATATATACTTACCGGATAAATTATAAAATTGGTTATTTAAAAACGGTTATTTTACCCTTTGAATCCTCAATAACAATTCCTTCTTTACCACCGAATATACTATTCTCTGAGACTACTAAATTATCACTAACTCGTAATAATTCAATATTTGGTTGTTCTGTTTCCTTAGAATTATTATTAATTACATTTTTTTGTTACAGTAATATCTGATACTTTTTCCTAAATATTCTGCACTATCTTTTGCTACTCTAATAGCCTTTTGTTTTTAGGATCAGAAATATAAAATGTATTTTTCAGTAATAACGACTTTCTTATTTAAATCAAGTTCATCTTTTACATTTTTATAACTAAAGCATTTATTAAAGGCTGCACCATTTTTCTCTATAATGTACACTTTCTCCTTTTACTTTCTTATCAAATCTATTTCCTTTAATTAAAAATATCAGTGAATCCTGTAAAACGTACACCAGAATACATCATGTTATCAAAATGATTATTTAAAAATTTTTAATATTAGAGGGGTTCTGTGTCGACAATGTTTGATAGTGTGTACCAATTGCTGTTACTAATTCTCCAGATTTATCACTTTTTACCAAAATATGAATTTTTGAATAGTAACATTTTCAGATTTTTTTCCCATCATCATTCAAAGCATAAGGAAAAACCTTTTTCTAGTCAATGGTTCAATCTGAATACTCTCCTTACTTATAATTTGCCCATCTTTCATAGTTTTAGGTAAAAGCTTGACCAAGAAAAACGAGAATTATCGACTAATACATTTTTCGAACCTGCAATTTTGAATAGCATGCCCTTGATAACTATCCTTGAATGTTACGTTTTTTTATAGTTACGTTATTTGAATTCCCAATAGCAAATGCACCTGAAGAATTTATAAGTGGTAGATTTTTTTGCTTTTAGTTCCTTCTTCATTCAAAGCACCGTTCATATCAATAGTACCACCAGAATAACTAATATCTTCTGTTGGGCCCCATTCTACTTGCGCACCATCATCCGTAAATAAACCTGTCATAAAAACAATAGAAGGGTGATTCTTAATATTTATACCATTTAGAATTGTAGCTTTCTCATTCAATTCTAAGTGTGTATGACTTTTTAAAAAAACAATTTCTTTTACTAAATAAGTTCCTTCAGGAAAATATACATTTCCTCCGCCTAGTCCTTTAGCTGCAGCATCTATTGTATCTTGAATTGCTTGACGATCATCATTAACCCCGTCACCTATTGCTCCATAATCTTTAACATTCAAAGCTACGTGTTCGTTCAGATTAGTACTTAAAATAGTATTCACTTCCATCCCAGAGATGTTACCAATCATAGTATCATTTGTTATATCAGGTTTATTTTGATTAATACTCACTCCTCCATTATTATCAGTACTTAAACTTGAATTGTTATCAAGACTGAGAGTATCAGAATGGGGTTCCGCAGATAATGATGTAGATGTGCTACTCAACAAAGAGTTCATTTGCATATTATCTTTAGACGAAGAAGTTTCACTACTACTTCATTAGCTAAAACACTTTGTGTTCCAATAAATAAAAACCGCTAAGAGAACTGAGCAAACTCCCACCTTAGACTTACGAATAGAGAAAAACCTCATTTTGTTGAAAAGATTTCATATTAGCCTCCAATTAAAAAAATATTATGTCCTAATTTAATATTCATATAAATTCCATACCAGAAAATGACACCGCTGTCATTTTCTTTTATAATATATTTTTAAATCAAAAATTGTCAAGGAATAACACAATAAAATATCAAAATTGTGAAAGCGTGACCATTTATATATCTAACCATACTTCTAATAATTCTTTAACCTTCCATTCAAAAAGTGATTACTATCTTTCTTAGCTTGAACATAAAAAAATATCCTATTCACTGTATTTAAAAGCATGTTGATATCTCGTAAAAATACTAATTTATAAATACAAGAACAAATATCTTGTCATGCAAGCATTCACCAGGTATATTTACATGAATATCGTTCATATAGCGGATTGAAATCAAAAACAATACAATATATTTCTTAAATAGATTTTCTATAAAAAGCTAGATTCAAGCTCTATAAAAAAATAGACGCAGTTCTTCTAAAATACTGGAATAGGACATATAGATCATTGTAGACACGTGTTTTATAGATTATTTCAAAAGAATGACTAGAACATGAAAAAAATAGTCTCAAAACTTTGAACAATATTCTGAAAACAAAAAGAAAGACGCGAGTTTCCACAACCTCATTCGTGGAAACTCGCGTCTTTCAAAAATAAGTGAATTGAAAACTAGAACAAGACACTACATTTTCTAAATGATGCCTAATAAAAATTCTAAATGCTACACCAAATTGCTCACATCTCATTTCAAACCATACAGTATATTGAAACTATAAGAGTACACCTTTGCTTCTAAAATATTGCTAGAAATTAATTTGACTATCCTGATTAATTTGTCCTGTTTTTATTTCATTTTACTATAGGACTTTCAATTGAAAACAACAGTTTTACACTCAATTAGACTTTTTAGAAACAGAATCACTATTACTTGACTGTAGTTTGTCATTTTTTTGATGAAGTTAGCACTTTTTCAGAAACTGTTTTGAAAGTCTCAATGATATAGTCCACTTCTTCATCGCTTAATTTAGTGTGAAGAGGGGAGCGTAATTTCATTTTCAAAGAAGGCATAGGCCTTAGGATAATTCGCCATATCAAAGCCAAGATTCTTATAGGCTGTTAAGAGTGGAAGCGGTTTATAGTGTACGTTACTTGCAATTCCTGCTTTAGCCAATTCTTGAATGATGAGGTTGCGTTCTTCTAGGCTTGCTCCTTCTACATGGGTGATGTAGAGGTGGCGTGAAGATTCGACACTATCAGTCTTGTGTGCCAATGGATGGATACGAGAACCTGAAAAACCACGATCATAACGGTCCACGATGTCCTTACGCCGTTCAAAGCAAACCTGGGTAACGGTCCAATTGTACCAAATCAAGTGAAGCCATGATATCTGTCATATTGCACTTGTAGGCTGGTGTGACGATATCGTATTCCCATGAGCCCAGTTGCATCTTGGCAAGAGCATCCTTAGTTTGTCCGTGAAGGAAAGAATTTGGAAATTCCTTGTACATCTCTTCGTCATCAATCGCTGGATTGGCCTTCCAAGTGGCACTTCCACCTTCTGCCGTTGTAAAGTTCTTAACAGCATGGAATGAGAAGGAAGTAAAAGTCAGCGATAGAACCAGCTGGTTGTTCTTTATAAGTAGATCCCAAAGCGTAGGGCACTATCAGAGACAATCACAATACGGTTAAAGGCTTTTTGCCACTTGCTTGAAGCAGTAAAGAGGTCACGTTTCTTTTTCCACAACTTGGAACAAACGGTCATAGTCGCAAACAATCCCTGCAAGTTCTACTGGGATGATCACCTTAGTTTTTCTCAGTGATAGCTTGCTCCAGCAAGTCATAGTCCATCTCAAACGTATCTGCTTGAATATCCACCATGACAGGGGTCGCTCCTACGTGAGTGATGACACTACATGAAGCTGTATAGGTCATGGCTGGAACGATGACTTCATCACCAGGTCCAACTTCCAAAGACGCGCAAAATCAACTCAAGAGCGGCAGTTGCAGAATTGAGACAGACAGTCTTAGGCGTCTGTGTATATTGAGACAAGCGACGCTCTAGTTCTTTTTGTCTTAGGACCTGTTGTGATCCAACCAGAACGCAGGGTATCCGCTACTTCAGCAATTTCTGCTTCTGTAATATCAGGGTGGTGAAAATGGAATATTGTAATTTGGCATTGATTTGCTCCTTTTATCTGTACTCATTTTCTCATGACTACTTTATTTTAGCACTTCAAACACGGTTTGAAACATGATTTTGATGTCTCCAAGAAACTAAACTCTCGGAGATAGGCGAGGGTTATAGCGCATCTTTTCAGGAAGGACGTGTTCGACATAGGCTTGGTCAACTGACAGACCTTTCTCCGTCATTTGACTGATAATGGTGTCCTCATCCTTGTAGTTGATGCTGGCTGGAGAGGTAATCCCTGCTGGTAAAAGCAAAGGTTGCCATCATTTCAGGGCTATACTGCTCCGTGTAGCGTGGCACCTCAGGTCGTGTCCCAACAAAGGACATCTCGCCTTTAAGGACATTGACCAGCTGAGGTAGTTCGTCCAAACGCACACGGCGAATGAAATTTCCCACTTTGGTAATGCGACTATCGTTAGCAGAAGTCACCAAACTTCCTTTTTGTCTGCATCCGTCACCATGGTACGGGAACTTCCAAATCTTGAAAGGTCGATTGTACTGGGTCACGCGCTCTTGCTTGTAAATCACTGGCCCTTGCTATCAACAGTCCAAATGCTCAAGATGAGAAAAGATGGGAAGTCAGAAATCAGCAAGACCAAGGCTAGAGCCCAGTCAAACAACGCTGAAAATCAGCGAACCCTTCCTTTTAGAGACAAGCTGGTAGTAAGACTCAACCTCGCTTGATTGCATTTCCACGGGCAAGTCTTCCCATTTCAGCATGCTGTTTCTCCTTTGTTTTTATTATACTATTTGTCAACATTTTCATTATACCACAAAATGGAAAAAGGCGGTGTAAAGAAAATCTGTAATTTGAAGGATTTCCTTCTTATGCTCAATGAAAAATCAAGTACAGCTTTTTAGGTTGAGATAAAGCTGCCCTGGTTTTAAAGATTTTTCAAAGATATGAGACATGGCCCCTGCCTGCAAGCTATACATCTTGTGATAGGTTCCTCCCAGAGCCAAGAGTTCCTCATGGGTTCCGCTCTCGATAATGCGCCCCTTGTCCAAAACATAGATGCAGTTGGCGTCTTGGATGGTCGAAAGGCGATGGGCGATGGCAATGGTTGTCCGTCCCTGTCTCATCTTCGCCAGTGAAGCTTGAACCAAACTTTTCTGTTTCAGAGTCAATATTGGCTGTCGCTTCATCAAAAATCAAGATTTTAGGCTGACTGGCGACTGTTCTAGCAAAAGGCAAGAAGCTGACGCTGACCAGTTGAAAAAGCTCGACCCACGCTCAGAAACAGGGGCAGTCATAACCCTGAGGAAGTTCTTGAATAAAGGAATCTGCATCCACGAAGGCTAGCTGCAGCCTGTACCTGCTCATCACTGATTTCTTGGTACATGGCGATATTGGACTTTGATGGTTCCCATGATAGAGGAAGGATCCTGCAAGACCAGACCGATGTTTTTTCTCAACTCTTCCTGACTGTAGTCCTGATATCCACATCATCCAAGAGAACTCGCCCTGACTGGAATTCATAAAAGCGCATGAGGACATTGATAATCGAAGATTTCCCAGAACCCGTATGCCCTACAAAAGCAATGGTTTCACCCTTGTTAACGGAGAAGGAAATGTCATCCAGAATCTGATGTTTGCCATCATATGAGAAACATACATGTTCAAAACGGATATTGCCCTCTTTGGATCTCGGCCTGTCCCATCTTTTCTTGAAGAGGCTCATAGGTCCTCTCGTCAATCAAGGCAAGACACGACCTGCAGACACCATAGACGTTTGCAGAGTTGAAAAGTTTTGCGTCACCTCAATTAGGGGATCAAAGAGGCGGTTGATGTACTGGATAAAGGCATACATGGTTCCTGCCGTTATTCCCAGATAAAGGCCACGATAGCCAAAGTAGGCCATCAAGACTAGCATAACCCTAGAAGTTTCAGCAAACTCATGGCAGGGTCGCAAAAGAGGGCATCAAGGCTACAGAACGAGTTGGCATAGACCAAGTGTTCTTGGTTGATCTCATCAAACTCTGACTGTAGGCGCTTCTCTTGATTAAAGGCCTGGATTATTCTGATTCCCTCGATGTTTCTCAGCCAGCTTACTATTGATATCTGACAAAGAGACTCTGGTTTTCTCAATGATTTTCACTGATTTTTTTCCGATAGAGATTGACCAAAAAGGAAAATCAAGGGAGAAAAGAGCAAGACTAAAGCTGTCAAACGAAAATCCAACACCAACATGGTATAAAGGGTTGTCAGAAAGATGAAAAACTGCTGAGATAAAAGCTGGATAAAATCCCGAAAACATATCACTGATGGTCTCAGTATCATTTGTCAAACGAGAAACGATGGAGCCTGCTGGCGTCTTGTCAAAAATAAGACATACCCAGTTTCTCCATATTTGCAAAAGGCATCTCGACGAATATCCCTAACAATACTGTAGGGACACCCGCGCAAAGAGAAGATTGCCGACATACTGGACCAGAGTTTGCAGGATATAAAAGGCCATAGTAGGCCAGCAAAACGGTCACAGCGAGTTGGTTGAGATTGCTGAGATACTGGTCGATAAAGTGGGGAGGCCACAGAGGGGAATGACACTTTTAATGACCGTCGTCGCTAGGGAGAAAAGCTGAGTGCCAAAAAGGTCAGGAGTCCATAAGGCTTGAGATAAGACATCAAGCGCTTCAATACAGTCCCATTGTTCTTTCTTATTCTGCATCTTCTTCTCCCTTTCATTTTCCAGCTGCTGAGACTGGTAGGTTTGGGCATACCAGCCATCCAAAAGCTAGTAGTCTTCGTGCCTGCCTCGTTCGATAATTTGACCATTTTGCAGAACTAAAATCAAATCTGCATGGACAACCGCACTGAGGGCGATGAGCTGTGATAATGGTTGTCTTTGTCCTTTCGCGTCTCCTTTGAGGTTGTCGATAATCGCATACTCTGTCTTGGCATCCACGGCCGACAAAGAATCATCCAAAAATCAAGATATCAGGGTCTAAAATCATAGCCCGACTCATGGCCCAGACGCTGCTTTTGACCTCCAGAAAGACTGACTCCCTTTTTCACCAATCAACGTATCAAATCCCTGAGGCATGGCTACAATGTCTTGGTAAACTTGGGCTAGCTTAGTCGCTTCCTCGACCGCTGAAAGGGGCAAATTAGGATTGCCAAAGCGGATATTGTCTAAAATCGAAGTCGCAAAGAGGAACTGGTCCTGAGGAACATAGCCCATGAGACTGCGAAGATCTGTCAGACAATAGTCACGAATATCGTGACCATTTTAGATAAATGGCTACCCTTATCCACATCGTATTCACGCAAGAGAGCTTGATCAGGACGTTTTTCCAGAGCCTGTCTGACCCGACCAAGCCCAGAGTTTGCCCTTTTTCCAAACTAAAGTGAATATCCGTCAGTGTCTCCTCATTTTCAAAAGGCAAAGCTGTCAATAGCATACTCCAAACGCCCATTTTCAATACCATCTAGAGGAAACTCAGGGTCTTGTACAGGTGATTCCTGAGACAAAAGATTTTCAATCCGTTGGTAGGAAACCTTCCCTCGCTGAGTAATATTAAAGAGAAGCCGATAGCCATGAGAGGCCAAACCAGCATATCCAAGTAGCTGATAAAGGTGACCAGATTCCCCAACCGTAATCTGTCCCCTCCTGAACCATCAAAGAGCCGACCAAAAGCGTTAAAACATAGGAGGAACCAACAAACAAGAGAACCATAGGGGTCAAAAGAGACTATCGTATTTCATGGTTTGCAGGTTCTTTTGGAAGGTCAATTCATTGACTGCTTGAAAGGACTTCAACTCGTCCGCCTGATAACCGAAAGACTTGGTCACCTTGATACCTGATACAGACTCCTGCACCTTGTTATTGAGTTCAGAAAAGGCAGCCTGTGATTCGCCAAAGGACCCTGTGGGTCTTTTCTCCTAGACGACTGGTCGCATAAGCCATGAAAGGCAGGGAAGAATGGCAACTAGGGTCATCTGCCATGAAATGCTAAAGAGCATGGTCAGCAAGGTCACTAGAGCTGTGATTGAGGCATCCACTGCAGACATAACCCCTCCCCTGCGAGACGAGGTTAAGGCATTGATATCGTTGGTTGCGTGTGCCATCAGGTCCCCAGTCCGATAGGTTTGATAAAAGGCTGGAGACATTTTTGTGAAATGCTCAAACAAGCGAGACCGCATAATCTGTCCCAAACGGTAGGAAGTCCCAAGGATATACATACGCCAAACATAGCGCAGATAGTACATACCCAAAAGGCCGCAAGAAGCAAAGTAAAACAGGTCAAGAAGGAGGTCCTGTTGGGTTAGTGCCCCGAGTGATGGCATCAATGACCCGCCCCATAACCATAGGTGGAATAAGATTGAGGACGGAAACCAAGACCAGAGCCACAATCCCGACTAGATAACGGCGTTTTTCTAGCTGAAAAACCACCAAAGATTTTTGAATAATGGACATAAAATCCCTTTCTGATTGCAAATGAAACCTGAGGCCAAGACTCAATGAAAATCAAGAAACAAACTAGAAACATGCAGGCTGCTTAAAAACTACTGCTTTGAGGTTGTGAGATAGAACTGACGAAGTCAGTAACCTACATACGGCAAGGCGACGTTGACACAGTTTGAATTTGATTTTTAGAAAATACAAGACAGGGTTTTTCTTATTCATAGGTTACGACTGTGACCGCACCCTTGTCATACTCAGCGATAAAAGATATTGGCAACATTTTCATATCCTTGTTTGCTGAGATTATCAAGCAACCACTCTTCGCTACGACCAATCGATTCTAAAACATCGACTTGGATCACACCGTCAGTCACAACTGGATACTTAGGATTTTCATCTCCCATTTGGACCACGATGAGTTGGCCATTTTGCTCCTGCACAGCTCGTTTAACTTGCTTCATCTGGAAAATTCCTTGGCTACGAAGTTTGAGAGCAACATCTGCCGCAGACAAACCAACTGAACGACAGGCTTCTGGGTCAATCTTCCCATTTTTGATGAGGAGAGTTGGTTTCCCATCAATCAAGCGTTTGACAAAACGAACATTATTGTTGAGCCATTTGAGGGTCAAGACCAAAATCGTCCACATCATCAAAATCACTGCGTATTGCAGAATACTGATTGAACTATTGTAAATCACCCCACCGATGATACCACCAAGAACATAGTTCTGAATTTGGTCTGTCGCAGAGTTAGGTGCTAGGTTCCCCTTTCCTGTCACATTGATAACAAAAACAAGCGAGAAGAGACCCAAAGCCAGTTTGATTAAAATTTCCATATAGTTGAGTGTCATTTGTTTTACCTCCACCAATTCAATAGCGTCTGTTTGATGCAATTCTATTTTTCTCTAAAAGATACTTGTCTGGTTGGCTCCCGTTCATGGCACGATAGACATTTGAACCTACCTTGACAAGCGCTCCATCAGTGGCAGCTGAGTATTGACGTAAACTTCTGATTTATCCACTCCCAAGTCTTTGGAAACAACCTCTATAAAATGAAGTGAAGTTTTGAAATTGGTTGTTAGAGGCTTGATTGGTCTGAGTATTTTGAAATTGTCACCAAAAGCATGGCCACTAAGGTCAAGGCTAAAATCATGACCAATTCGAAACTTAGTTCCCTTTTTATCTCGATAGGCTTTAAAAGCAAAAAAATCCTGTGATAGCTAGGGCACAATTCAAAGCCAATCATAATTCCATTTTGCTGACTGATTTGGCTAAGCACATAGTCATATGAGTAAAATTTCATTTATTTTCACTCCCTTTCATAAAATCATTCTTCATTATAAACGAAAGAGGGTGATTTTTCAAAGCCATACGTTGAAATAAACCTTTTTGGTATAATAAAATCTATAATCTGAATGAAAAAGGTAACTTTATGAAACTTATCTCATGGAATATTGATTCCCTTAACGCAGCCCTAACTAGTGACTCAAGCTCGTGCCAAAGTTGTCCCAAGAGTCCTACAAACCCTGGTCAGCAGAAAATGCTGATATCATTGCTATCAAGAAACCAGCTTTCTGCCAAAGGGCCTACAAAAAACACTTGGAAATTTTAGAAGAACTCTTCCCAGGCTACGAAAAGCACGTGGCGTTCTTCTCAAGAACCTGCCCGTAAAGGCTATGCCGGAACCATGTTCCTCTATAAGAAAGAACTTACGCCCGCTATCACTTTCCCAGAAATCGGTGCCCCTTCTACCATGGACTTGGAAGGTCGTATCATCACTCTAGAATTTGATAAATTTTTCGTTACCCAAGTTTACCTCAAACGCTGGTGATGGCCTCAAACGCTTGGAAGAACGCCAAGTCTGGGATGTCAAATATGCAGTACTTAGCTGAACTAGAACAAAGAAAAACCAGTCCTTGACCGGTGACTACAACGTGGCCCACAATGAAATCGACCTTGCAAATCCTGCCAGCAACCGCCTGTTCACCTGGATTTACTGACGAGAACGTGCTGGATTTACCAACCTCTTGGAAACTGGATTTACGGATACCTTCACGCACATTCACGGTGATGTCCCCAGAACGCTACACTTGGTGGGCACAACGCAGCAAGACTTCTAAAATCAACAATACAGGCTGGAGAATCGACTACTGGCTCACAAGTAACCGCATCGCTGACAAGGTGACCAAGTCTGATATGATTGACTCCGGTGCGCGCCAAGACCACACACCCATTGTCATGGAGATTGAACTCTAAGGAGAAAAACGAATGGACTATCAAGCTGTCATTCCTGAATTTGTAGTATCTGACATCGAAAAATCACGCCACTTCTACGCAACCTGCTGAGTTCTCTGTCGAATACGAGCGTCCGGGAGAAATTTCTCTTCCTCTCATTGAAGACTGCCAACTTATGCTGAAGAAGGCAGCACAGAAGAATTAAGCTCAGCTGACCTATCCTTTCGGGCGCGGTATCAATATTTCCTTTGGCATTGCAGATGTTCCTCAGCTCCACCAAAAACTGCTGGAAGCAAACTATCCTATTTATCGTCCTTTAACCAAAAGAAAGTTTCGTGTTGGGGATCACTATATCTATCCTCATGAATTTGCAGTTTTAGATCCAGATGGCTATTTTTAAGATTTAGCGAGTAGAATAATAAAGATTGGGAAAAAGTCTTTAAAGTTAGAAAGAGGCATATTGTCAGGTGTTTAAAAACCTAATAATATGCCCTTTATGATGGAAAAAAACCTTCTAAATGTTAGCCAATAAGTTAATTCTTGCTCACTTTTATTATATTTGTTCGTTTTTAAAACCAAAATACTAACAAAATATTTGATTTTTAAAGTTATTTAGTGTAAAATAAAAACATTGGCTCAAGCCTATTTAAAATTGAATATCGTTTTACTTGTTTATGTCGTGAATTGGCACGATGTTTCTACAAGGTGCCGAACACCTAACAATAAAGTAAGTCAACGAGGTATGGCCTTTTTGCCATGCCTATTTTGAGGACTTGCTTAAAGATTAAAGTAGGTCCTTTTTCTATCAGTCTTACTGGATAGAAATCTGAAACAAGCAAATGGATTGGCTTTTTAGACTTTAGGGAGGTCTTATGAAATTATTAGAAGAACGCATCCTCAAGGATGGGCATATCTTGGGTGATAACATCCTCAAGGTAGATTCCTTTTTAACCCACCAAGTTGACTTTAGCTTGATGCGAGAGATTGGTAAGGTTTTTGCGGAAAAATTTGCTTCTGCTGGTATTACCAAAGTCGTCAACCATTGAAGCGTCAGGTATTGCCCCAGCCGTTTTTACAGCTGAAGCCTTAAACGTTCCCATGATTTTCGCTAAAAAAGCTAAAAACATCACTATGAACGAAGGAATCTTAACTGCCGAAGTTTACTCCTTTACCAAGCAGGTAACCAGCACCGTTTCTATCGCTGGAAAAATTCCTCTCACCAGAGGACAAGGTTTTTGATTATCGACGACTTCTTGCTAATGGCCAAGCTGCCAAAGGCTTGATTCAAATCATCGAACAAGCTGGTGCCACAGTCGAAGCTATCGGTATTGTGATTGAAAAATCCTTCCAAGATGGCCGTGATCTGCTTGAAAAAGCAGGCTACCCTGTTCTATCACTCGCTCGTTTGGATCGTTTTGAAAATGGTCAAGTCGTATTTAAGGAGGCAGATCTCTAATGCAAACTCAAGAAAAACATTCACAAGCAGCCGTTCTTGGCTTGCAGCACTTACTAGCCATGTACTCAGGATCTATCCTGGTTCCCATCATGATTGCGACAGCCCTTGGCTATTCAACTGAGCAGTTGACCTACCTGATTTCTACAGATATCTTCATGTGTGGGGTGGCAACCTTCCTCCAACTCCAACTCAACAAATACTTTGGGATTGGACTTCCAGTCGTTCTTGGAGTTGCCTTCCAGTCGGTAGCTCCCTTGATTATGATTGGGCAAAGCCATGGTGGTAGTGCTATGTTTGGTGCCCTTATCGCATCAGGGTTTACGTGGTTCTTGTTTCAGGTATCTTCTCAAAAAGTAGCTAATCTCTTTCCATCTATCAGTAACAGGATCTGTTATTACTACGATTGGTTTAACCTTGATTCCTGTCGCTATTGGAAATATGGGAAATAACGTTCCAGAGCCAACTGGTCAAAAGTCTCTTGCTTTGCTGCTATCACTGTTCTGATTATCCTCTTGATTAACATCTTTACCAAAAGTTTATCAAGTCTATCTCCATTTTGATTGGTCTGGTTGTTGGAACTTCCATTGCCGCTACCATGGGCTGGGTGGACTTCTCTCCTGTTGCGGCACTTTCCTTGTCCATGTCCCAACCCCACTCTGCTTTGGGATGCCAACCTTTGAAATCTCATCTATTGTCATGATATGTATCATCGCAACGGTGTCTATGGTTGAGTCAACAGGTGTTTACCTAGCCTTGTCTGATATCACAAAAGATCCAATCGATAGCACGCGCCTGCGTAACGGTTACCGTGCAGAAGGTTTAGCTGTACTTCTCGGAGGAATCTTTAACACCTTCCCTTACACAGGATTTTCACAAAACGTTGGTCTGGTTAAATTATCAGGTATCAAGAAACGCCTGCCAATCTACTACGCAGCTGGTTTCCTGGTTCTCCTTGGACTCCTTCCTAAGTTTGGCGCCCTTGCCCAAATCATTCCGAGCCCTGTCCTCGGTGGTGCCATGCTGGTGATGTTTGGTTTTGTCTCGATTCAAGGAATGCAAATTCTCGCCCGTGTTGACTTTGCTAACAATGAACACAACTTCCTTATCGCAGCTGTATCCATCGCTGCAGGTGTCGGACTCAATAACAGTAATCTCTTCATCAGCATGCTACAGCCTTTCCAAATGTTCTTCTCAAACGGAATCGTCGTAGCCAGCCTACTCGCTATTGTCCTCAATGCAGTATTAAATCATAAAAAGAAATAAGAAAAAGAGGTGCGAGCCTCTTTTTTGTTTATCTATATCCTCACCTGTCTATCTTCTGACCGCTGGCCTGTGACAAACATGGTAAAAGGTTGCTTTGCAACATTTCTGCCTTCTTGATTGGTAATATCGACATCCACTACACGGGTTGTGCGACCTTGATGGACACATTCTCCTTTTAATGGTCAGCACATCGTCGAGTTTTCAGCCTTGAGGGTAGTTGATAGAGGGACTGGAGTGTCACCCCATCAAGCCCCAGCGAGATAACTACCAAACCACTGATCTGATCGCAAAGGGTGAAAGATAGCCACCATGGGCATTGCCATAGTGGTTTAGCGACAGGTCCACTACTTTGGTCGTCACCACAACGTGACCATCTCTCATTTTTCAATTTCAGTGATTTTTCAAAAAGGCAGATATAGCGTCAAAATGAAAATCTTTCATCGTTTCCTCCTGATATTTCAAACGACACTATGATACTACTTTTTATAGGACTGTGCAAGGGAGAAAAGCTCCTAGTCTGGCAAAAATTCCGACCTGCTCTACAAAGCGCATAAAAGGCTGCCTGTCCTTGCTCCGTCTGTATAAAGCTCTGCATCCTCCAGAACACGCGCAAAGATGGCACTTACAGAGTCCTTGACGATTTCAAGGAGCTTGTTCTTTATCCGTTAGATCTGAATGTTGGGCTTTGAGCTGGTCTGCCCATTCCTGATGATAAGGCAGCTATGTCCCCTTCTCCCACTAGATAGCTGGCGACTTGCTCACTTCTGCTTTCAGACGTGGTGGCAGAGATAATAAACCCATGAAACCTCAATCAAGCCAATATTTTTCCTTCTTGATATGTTGAACATTCTTGTGAGGGATGATAAATTCCATCAGGATGCTCTGGCGATGTCTGATTGTCCTGCAAGACCAAGTCCAACTCAAACTGTCCATCGCGTTTACAGGGCAATCGGTGTAATGGTATGATGTGGTGTTCCATTACTTTCTGCTAAGACTTGCACACTTGGGTCTGAATATTGCCCGCCATTCTCGCAAAATCTTGTCAGCCAAATTGATCAATTCTCTTTGGAATCCGAGGTCAAACACAACACTGACATAGGCCACTTGACAATCCCTGCCTTGACCTGCTCAAAACCTGCAAATCAGAAGAGTCTTTTTGCAAGGGAGCCAATTCCATAGGAAATACGTGCCAGCCTCCTGATAGTGGTCGTGAGTCAGAATAGAGCCTCCCACAATCAGCAGGTCCGCATTAGAACACCGCAAAATAGCCTGAAACTGCTCTACAATCGCCAGCAGACGCTCAAAGCTCTGACGACTAATAGCCATGGGACGATGCTGGCCATCTAAAAGATACAGTGCTCATTAAAGTAAGCATAGGGGCGAATACTGGAAGCCCCATTCCTGACCAACCATTTCAAAACGGATAATGCGGTGATTTGCTACAGAGCTGGGTGGTTGACCCGACCATGGTAGCCTTCATTCTCTATACAAAGCTGACACTGGGGATGGTTGGCTTGACACCAACGGCTGCCGCAATCTCTTTCGGATCCTTTTCAGGCTTAGAAGATTGATGGTAATCTCAAGTTCTCCATGGTCAGATGGAACACGATAAGCAATGTTTTTAGCGATGGCCTTGAGCTTGATGTAGTCATTTTTCTGGCTGAGTTGGTAAAAATCCGCTATCGCCTGTTCAGGAGATTGGGCGTAAGTTCCCCAAAGTCACGATTGACCTGACTCGGACAAGGGAGTTACAAGTCCATCAATTCAGCACCAAAGGTTTCACGCGCAGTCTGACTATCCTCAATCGTCTCTAATCGAACCGCCTCCTCGACAAGCTGGTCCTTGAGGGTCAATCACTTTATCCAGATCCGTCTCAACTTCCAAAACACCGTCTCCCACTCGTGCCAAGACACGATTGGTCAGGTAGATTCGATCCATTTCCTCAAATGAACTTTCAGAAATGACATGTTTTACAAATTTATCTACTAAGGTCACTATAGAGCCTCCTTTTGACTAGTTAAGGACGCGAGTGCCACCTGCAACTTCAGCGATATAGAAGCTTGGAGCGTATCCAACGACTTCCTCGTAGTGTTTGCCAACAGCTTCCTTAAAGGCATCAACAGCATCTTTTTGCACCAAGGCAATGGCACATCCGCCAAAACCTGCCCTGTCATACGAGCACCGAGAACACCTTCTTGAGCCCAAAGCTGTGTGAACGAGGGTGTCAATTCAAACCAGTTACTTCATGAGTCGTACTCTGAAACGTGTGACGCATTCATCAAACGACCAAATGTTTCCAATCTCTCCTGCTGAAGGGCTGCTTGAGCTTTAAAGTACGTTGATTTTTCAAGCACAGCATGGCGAGCACGTTTCAAACGATTTTCATCTTTAATCAGATAGCTATATTGGTCAAAGGCCCACTCGTCCAATTCACCCAAGGTCTGAATATCTAAGGCAACTTGCAATTCTTCCACTGCTTTTTCACACTCAGCACGACGTTCATTGTATTTGAGGGTCCGCCAATTCACGGCGTTTGTTAGTATTCATGATGACAACGACATTGTCCTTCAAATCCAGTGGCACCAAGTCATACTCCAAAGGTGTTGGTATCAGGTAAATAGCACGTTGGTCTGCACCCATACCGATAACAAAGTGGTCCATAATGCCAGAGTTGACTCCGATAAAGTTGTTTTTCTGTTTGTTTTTCCGATTTTAACCAAATCGAGACGCTCTAGTTTAAATCAAAGAGATGCTCTGCCACGACTCCTGTCAAAGAGTTCCAAGGATGCTGAAGAAGACAAACCAGCACCATTTGGGATATTCCATAAACATAAAAATCAAAACCTTTGTCAATCCATGCCCAGCTTCTTGCACGAAATGAAGAACCCCTTTTGGATAGTTGGTCCAGTTGTGCTCTTTTTCGAACTTGAGGTCAGCAATAGGGAACTTCGATGATACCTTTGTCCTCAAAGTTAGCTGAGTGAAACAGCAAGACTTGATCGTCACGTTTGCGAGCTGCACCGTAAGTTCCCAAAGGAAATAGCCGCTGGAAAAACGTGCCCACCGTTGATGAGTCTGTGTGTTCACCAATCAAATTGATACGACCTGGTGAAAAGAAAGTTTGGTCTGCTTCTTGATCAAAAACAGCAAGAAAAATCTTTGCGAAGGAGCTTCTGCAGTAGATGTTGTGTCATATGATTTCTCCTTTGACTGTCCGTTAAGTCACCTCAACGTGTAATCGTTTTTCTTCTATTGTATCAAGGTGTTTCCCAGGGTCAATCCTTTTTACTAAATTTTTACTAAACTATCAGTAAAATACAAAAATATGATATACTAACCTAAAAGGAGGAGGTTTATGGCTACCTTACAAAGACATTGCACAGCTAGCCTCTGTCTCTATCGCAACCGTATCCCGTGTCCTCAATCGCGACCAGAGCCTATCTGTTACAGAAGAAACCAGACACCGTATTTTAACCGTTGCTGAAGAGTTGGGTTACACCAAGCACCTCAAGACAGGTGAGTCCCATAAAGCAAGCAAAACAGAGTGCCATTATCCAATGGGTCAGCGAACAAGGGGAGTTGGACGACCTCTACTACTACCAGATTCGCCTAGGGAATGAAAAAGAGCCCAGAACTGGACTATGATATCTTACGCTATTTTTAATGACCATCCTTTTACCCTGAGCGAAGAAGTGATTGGGATTCTCTGCATCGGAAAATTTAGCCGAGCTCAGATTTCCCAGCTTTCAGGAATACCAAAAAGCCTCTTGTCTTTCTAGATAGTGATACTCTTTCACTAGGACACACCTGTATTATCACGGACTTTTATACTGCCATGAAACAGGTTGTCGATTATTTCCTCAGTCAAGGGATGAACCGTATCGGGATTCTAACAGGGCTTGAGGAAACAACCGATCAAGAAGAAATCATTGAGGATAAGCGGCTGGAAAATTTTAGAACTACAGCCCAAACAAAGGGATCTATCATGATGAACTGGTCTTTCAAGGAGCTTTACCTGCCCAGTCTGGCTATGACTTAATGAAAAGAGGCTATTCAGAGTTTGGGAGACCAGCTGCCACCTGCCTTTTTGCAGCTAGCGATAGTTTAGCCATCGATTGCCCTCCGTGCCCTCAAGAAGCTGGAATCAGCCTACCAGACCATAGTCAGCCTCATTTCCTTTAACGACACCAGCCTGACCAAGCAAGTCTATCCTCCCCTCTCTAGCATCACAGTTTATACTGAAGAAATGGGCCGAGCAGGTATGGATATTCTTAACAAGGAAGTACTCCACGGTCGCAAAATACCTAGCCTGACTATGCTGCAGGACAGACTGACATTGAGAGAGTACAGGAATGATTAAGATAGTGGAATCTAGGCAAAACTAAATTTCAAAGATAAATAGTAAATATCCTCCAATAAAACGCATAGTATCATATTTTCAATGCCTGATACTATGCTTTCCACACAAGACTTTCCCCCAACCTCTTTTTCTAATGTTGATGCCCTATGAGTTGCTCTAAGGCTATACCTTTCGCTTATGTTGCGCATGATTGCTTTGACTGGTGTCACTTCGATGGTAATATTCTGAGATTCCTCTTTCTTCTAGAGCTGACGTACTTGATTCTTTGTTTTTCCGTCATCTGTCCCCAATCCTCTAAACAAAAGATGGATATAGCATTATTTTTCCAGACCATCCATGGACCAAATGCTAAGTTGATTGACACTTTTGACATTAGTCAGAGCATCCATTCTTCTCCAAATCACCAGTCTCTACTCCTTCTGGCACAGCGTCCAAGAAAAATCTTGAGCGCTCAAAAAAGCGAGGAATAGCTTTTGTTAGAATGAAGATGGAAATGACAAAGAGATAAGAGCGGATCAAGGTATGCAATCCTGTAAATCGGAGGATAATCGCCACTAGAATGACAGCCAACCAACCAAGTGTATCTTCAAAAAAGTGCAGGCTGAGAATTGACTCGTTCTTTGTCTTTCCCTTACGAACTACTAGACTAGCTAGCACATTGATACTGACTGCAATAATTCCTAGCCAGAGGATACCTTCATCATTGACGAGGCTGTGGATTAAAAGTTTAGTTATATTTTTCCAAAATCACTAGGATGGATCCTGTGATAAGAATCACAGCAGTCACTAGTGCTCTAAAAGACTAAATCGCTTGTAACTTAAAGGTGTACTGCCTATCTTCTTCTCTATTTGAGATTGTTTCTAAAAAGGCCGATATGCTAATAGCTATAGCATCTCCCAAGTCATGGACAGAATCAGCAAGAACAGCACTCGAACCGAAGATTCCTCCTGCGATAAACTCAACAATAGCATAGCTTAAATTTAAGAAAAAAGCTGCCCAAACAGTATATTTTGCCTTCATCTTTCTCATTCCTTTGTTATAATAGATTTATGAACATCTTGTTCATTATCATTATCCACTAAAACTCAAAGAAAGGATAGAAGCAAAATGTCAGCTTTATTCAGTTCTGAACAATTTGCCTCAAGTGTCCACATGACGAACATTGACCGCCGTATCAGCAAAACAAAAAGCCATCTATCAAGCTTTTCTACAACTCTTTGAACGATAAGAGCTACGAATCCACTACAGTTCAGGATATCATTGACCTCGCAGATGTGGGACGTTCCACCTTTTACTGTCACTATGAGAGCAAGGAACTACTTCTGGACGAACTTTGTCGCTACCTCTTCCATCACCTCTTTGAAAGAGAGCAATCCATTTCAACCGAGGACTACCTCGCCCACCTCTCTCTCCATTTTCAGAAAAAAACCAAGACCATATCACCAGTCTGCTATTTTTCCAAAAATGACTACTTCCTCCGTCAACTCAGAGAAAGTTAGAACACCATGTCTATTCCGTGATGGCTGATGATTTAAAAGAAGCTCACCCGAGTTTGCCTGCCTCTTATCTCCAACACTTGGTCGTATCCAACTTTATCGAGACATTGACCTGGTGGCTCAAAAAAGGACAAGACTTCACAGACCAGGAAGTTGTCCAATTTTATCTAGACCTTCTCATTCCTAAAAATTGAATACAGAGTAGAACTCAGTTACCTTATTTCTAGGCTACTGAGTTTTTATCTTGTTAGGTAAATCCGTATTCTGCTTAGCTGCCTTGCTCCACTGGTACCAACCAACTAGACTGTTAATGAGATAAATTAGATATTTCCCTTGAATTTGCAGGCTTTCTCCCCACCAGAGATAGATTGAAAAGACATTGGTAGCTGCCCAGAATATCCACTGTTCACGGTAAACGGCTGTCATGAGGATTTGCCCTACCCCATTGAATGGGAACAGCGTAAGTTGGGAGACGAAGTTCGAATAGTGATGGGACAGTCTCCTAATTCAGAAAATTATACTGATGATCCTAATGGGCGCTAAAAATGCAAAGACCTATGAAGACCTATTTTGTATTAGTCAAACAAAAAATCCAAAAGAAATGGTATATGATTATGACCATGAAACAAAGTAAAATCAAACCGAGTGATCTGAGGAAGCACCCGATGATCATGAAACGTTATTAAACACAAAAGTCACCCATGTGAGTTCTTGCCAGAAGCTGAAGTTAATCCTTCAACCTGGAAAACCCGCAGAGGTGACTTTTTCTATACATCTCGATTTTTCTGGCAATAATCATTAACCGATAAATATGTCTGTGAATCACCCAGCGACTCCGCTATGTCCATAATCCGCGGTGGCAGTAACCCCACTCGCTGGACAAGTTCGTGATTGCTGAACAATTCCCGTGGACTGCCGGCGAAGCCAAACTTCCCGTGTTCCATAACATACACCGACTCAAACTCGGCGGCGACCCAATCCATGTCATGGGTGATGGTCACAACTTGGTGGCCCGAATCAGCCAACTGATGGAAAATTGCGGTCAACTTGCGCCGGCTTTCCCAATCAAGCGACATCATCGGCTCATCAAATAAATAAATCGCCGGATCCACTGCCAAAACTGTGGCAACGCTCAACAGCTTGCGTTCCGACAATGACAGGGTCATATGGACTTTCAGCTGTTTTATCATCCAAGCCAACTCTTTTTGAAAGTCGCTAAAGCCCGCCTCGTAATCGTGTCGTGGTCATCCATGACCTGCGCGACATTCCACTCCACCTCTCGTTGAACGGTCGGGTTGAAAAGCTGATCGTCAGGATTCTGAAAAGTAATCCCAACCTTCAGTAACTTTTCGACTGGTTTAAGATCATTAAAATTTTCTCCATCGATCTTAATCACACCGGTTTTGTGGTGTCAACAAGCCCGTCAACAATTTGAAGAGCGTTGATTTGCCGGCACCATTTTGGCCGACAATCGCCACCATCGGATCGGCGAAGTGTTTGTCTTCAACATCAAGCTAAAGGACCGTTCCGGATAAGTGAACGTCAGGTGGCTCAGTTCAATTGTGGACATAACGAACCTCCTTCAGATCGAGCGTAATTCACCGGATACCGGCCATCAGCCAAAGTGCCAATCCATTTTTGAGCAAGTTGCTGGATTGTCGGGGCTGGAATCTGCCAGTCAGGCTGCCAAATGATTAAACACCTCACCCGGCCTGCCCTGGGCTACCATTTGACCCTCATGCAGCACCCACACAACGTCGGCGACTTCGCACAAATCGTCAATTTCACTGGTGACAATGAAGACAGTCGTCTCTTTGACTTGGGCCAGCCATTGGAAAAATTGTCGGCGGCCAGGGGATCCATTTGACTGGTCGGATCATCCATAATCAAAACAGCCGGGTTAGCCGCAATCGCCGTGGCAATTGCCAACCGCTGGATCTGACCACCGGAAAGGCTCTCGGGACGCAAATTAAGCTGTTCAATCAGCCCCATTTGCGTGGCAACTTCTTCAACCCGTTTTTGAATCAGTCCTTCAGCCATTCCCTGATTAATCAAGTCAAAAGCGATTTCATCGGCAACCGTGTCTGCCAACCCGCTTAGTTGGCCAGCTGGATTTTGCAGTACAACTCCATTCATGGCATTATAAACGGGCCAGTGTCGGACACTCGCTGGCCAAACATGTGCCAATCGCCCTCAATCTCAGCAGACACTAATTTTGGGAATGACCCTGCCAGCACACGGCACAAAGTCGATTTGCCGGAGTGGCTATTCCCGATAATCCCAACCACCTGGCCGGTATGAACCTCCGCGTTAATCTGACGCAGTTGTGGTTGCTCAGTACCCGGATAACGGGTGGTCAAATTTTCAATTACAATCCGTTTATCTTCGTCCATATCTTCCACCCAATCAATAAAATTGCCAATCCAGTCAGACCAATGTGCGGCGTCCGCGACGAGCGATACACGCGCTGGGAGGTTCTGACAGTCCGGTTAAGATTATCAAAACCTCTCGGTTGGAAGAAATCGACCGCGTCATCGATTGATCCAGGTCTTAATCACCAATGGAATTAGAACCGGCGGGACTGACTTTAATTTCTGAATCAACGTTTTTTTGCGGATTGGTTCCGCGAACTTTTTAGTGCCTGCTGGATTTTTCCGCATATTGCGCATCATTTCCGGCAAAAATATAACACACCGACATCAGAACGTAGACGGTTTTATAAGACAATCCGGACAGTTCCAAATAAGTGCGTTTTTCTGAAATACTCGTGATCGCCCATAAAAAAAGCCACTGGTCAAAATAATCACCAATACTCGACAACCCAGGTGGTGGCGTAAATCGAGGCCTTCTTTGTAGAACGACACCCCAAGCACAGAAAACAGCACAGTTTGATTCCGACTGTAAAATAACCCTTGGATGATCGAGCATGGTGCAAATCAGAAACAGGCTGAATCCCAGCGCCTTAAAGGTGGTAGAACTCAATTTGGAAAAATAACAATAGCAGTGTTGCGACAAGAATTAATCCGGCCTGAAGCAATAAATTCATACTGGCAAAAGCTCAACAACGTCATGACCAAGATGAACAAGAGCTTAGTAATCGGATCGATCGCCTGGTACCGCCCTGAGCTTGACCCGTGGCGCTCCAGAAATCAATGTTTTATCAGTCATCATTTATCATCGCTAAAGAAAGTGCACCATCCGCTTCGGCAGCTGACGATAGATGAAGAATGACAGGTAGGCCACGCAGACTTTATCCAAAATATCCAAGACAAACTCATCGGTAAATGAGGCCAGCCACACTGGTGCATGATTGGCGACCATTACCGCAAACAATGAGTCACCCCAAGCGATACCGGTCTGACCACCCCAAAAGATGACGTTGAGTGGCGTTGAAATGACAGCTGAAACGATGGCAATAATAATAGCAGAAACAAATACTCGTCGCGCTGACGAGAACCACCCATTGGCGTGCAAAACTCCGACAGCAATCCCAATTCCGATGCTGGTAATCGCATACACGGTTGAAATTGGCGATAAGGTCAGCCCATAGATCACGTTGTTGATGAAACCACTAATGGCACCGGCAACCGGCCCAGCCAACATGCTGGTAGAAAGGTTCCCAAGACCCCAGCCAAACGGGCAACTTTAACCCCTCCGCCAAGGCTTTGGCAACATAGTTAATCCCCACGGCAGCGGGAATCAAAGTCATGGTGGCAGCACTTAACTTAAATTTCCACATACTGGTACGATGAATCGGTTCTGTTTTCATAATCTTCTCCTTTTGTTTTTAAAGAGCCGTGTCTGGATAGACTTTCGGACGCAACGCTCTATTAGATAATGAACTGTCTATACACATGATTTCTAGCCTTAGTCGACATGAGCTGAAAATCCTTGTTTGTTAAGTAGTTCACAACACATTATACACCTATTTTATGAATAGCCAAGTGTCTTTACAGTTAAATTTGCAAATTCCTGAAAATTTTCTCTTATTTTCCATTTTAAATGACATTTAGTAACTCTAATACCAAAAAAGCCCAGACAAAATTATCTGAGCATTCTTTTATCTAGTCATTTAAGGGAACTGAGTTCAGTACGTTCAAGCTATTTTTTCAACAAACCTTGTTCTTGGAGAAATTCCTTAGCTACTTGTTCTGCTGACTTGCCTTCAACACCGACTTGGTAGTTGAGCTGGCTCATCTGGCTTTCAGTAATTTTACCAGCCAATTTATTGAGAACTGTTTCCAACTCTGGATGTTTCTTGAGAAGAGCTTCTTTCATTAGTGGAGCTCCTTGATAAGGTGGGAAGAGTTGTTTGTCATCTTCCAATACCTGTAAATCATAACGTGCCAATTCCGCATCAGTCGAATAAGCATCCGTGATTTGAATATCACCTGACTGAATAGCCTGATAGCGAAGGGCTGGCTCCATGGTCGCCACATTAAGCTTGAGACCGTACATTGATTGCAAGCCCTTATTGCCATCTTCACGGTCATTAAATTCGAGTGTAAAACCTGCCTTCAGCTGCCCTTCCACTTTTTTCAAGTCCGAAATGGTCTTCAAGCCATATTCTTGAGCAATCTTTTTCGGAACAGCTACAGCATAGGTATTTTGATAAGACATCGGTTTGAGATAGGCTAGATGATCCTGTTTGGCGATACCATCACGCGCCACCTGATAAACCTGCTCTGGCTCATGACTCACTTTCGGTGATGGCTGAAGCAAACTTTCAGTCACCGTACCAGTAAATTCAGGATAAATGTCAATATCGCCTTTTTTCAGTGCTTCATAAAGAAAGCTTGTTTTCCCAAAATTCGGTTTAACAGTCGCAGTCATGCTGGTATTTTCTTCAATCAGCAACTTATACATATTGGCCAAAATTTCTGGTTCTGGACCCAATTTCCCAGCAATAATCAAGTTTTCTTTCTCTTTTTGAGCCAAAAGAGCTGGACTATAAGACAGACCTAGCAATAAGGTCACCAAGGCAAAACCTGAGAAAATCGTCCGCAATTTTGCTTTTTCCATCACTTTTAGTAGGAAGTTAAAGGCAATGGCAAGTACTGCTGAAGAAAGGGCCCCAATCAAAATTAGACTGGCATTATTACGGTCAATTCCCAAAAGGATAAAGGAACCCAGCCCCCCTGCACCAATCAAGGCCGCCAAGGTTGCCGTACCGATAATCAAAACGGCCGCCGTGCGAATCCCAGACATAATGACAGGCATGGCAAGTGGAATTTCAAACTTCTTGAGTCGCTCCCATCTAGTCATACCAAAGGCAATCCCAGCCTCCTGCAGACTTGGATCAATTCCCTTCAGTCCAGTGATAGTATTTTGTAAAATCGGAAAAATCGCATAGATCACTAGTGCTGTCAAAGCAGGCAAGGTTCCAATTCCCATCAAGGGGATAAAGAGCCCCTAACAAGGCCAGAGACAGGGATAGTCTGGAAAAATCCCTGCAATCTGCAAGACCCAGTCCGCCAACTTCTCATGATAGCGGAGATAAACAGCCAAAGGAATCGCGATAAAAAAATAGCCAGCAACAAAGTCAAAAGTGACAACTGCAAATGTTGAGATAGAGCTGTCAACCAATCACTAAAACGATCCTGAAAAGTTGCAATTAAATTAGTCATGAACACTACCTCCAAACAAGTCTGCTACAAAGTCTGTTGCAGGAGCTTTTTAAAAATCGTCTCGGGATTCGCCACCTGACGAATCTCTCCATCCTGCAAAAACAACAATACGGTCCGCCAATTTCAGAGCTTCATCCGTATCATGGGTAACAAAAAAATCGTTGTCATCCCAAACTCTTTATGCAATTCTTTCGTCAAAACCTGCAACTGTTTTCTCGAAATTGCATCCAAGGCCGAAAAAGGTTCATCCATGAGAAGAATCTTAGGCTGACCAATCATAGCACGGACAATACCAACCCGCTGTTGCTCCCCACCAGATAATTCACTAGGCAAACGATGCCCATACTCAGCCACTGGTAAGCCAACCTTAGCCAAAAGCTCCTCAGTTTTCTTAGCAATTTCTTCCTTAGTCCATCCCTTCATCTCAGGAATCAGGGCAATATTTTCCTCAACCGTTAGATTGGGAAAGAGAGCAATAGCCTGTAAAAACATAACCAGTAGAAAGACGAAGTTCACGCTCATCATAGTCTTTGATACGCTTGCCATCCATATAAATATTTCCATCAGTCGGTTCCAAGAGGCGGTTGACCATCTTAATCATGGTCGTCTTACCTGATCCAGATGGACCAACTAAAACCATAAACTCGCCATTCTCAATTCGTAAATTGACATCTCTCAAGATATCTTTTTCTGTGTAGCGTAAAGCTACATTTTTGTATTCAATCATTCTGTATCCTCAATTTAAAACTTCCCTCGATTGGTCAAGTCTTCTACCTTAGGCATGACTTCCTTATTGTCCCAATGCTCCACAATTTTCCCGTTTTCTAGACGGAAGATATCATACTGGACATAGCAGCTCCACCAATCTGAGTCTGACCATAGCTAACCACATAGTTTCCTTGTCCTAAGAGTTTAAAAACAAAGTCAAAAGTGGTCTTTACTTATAAACAGCTAATTTGCTCCATTTTAAACCTCATTTTCCTCCTCTTTCAGATTAGCCAAAATTCTTTCTTGAAAGGCTTCAAACTGACGAATTTCTTCCTCTGAAAATCCTTTGTAAAAAATCGTATCCAATTTCTGACTGACACGATGCCCCACTTCTTTCTGAGACTGCCCCAACTCTGTTAAAACCAAATACTTTTTACGCTTATCTTCTCCACATGGACTAATAGTTACAAGATTTTGTTCCTCTAGCTTTTTTATCATAGTCGTCAGCGTATTATTAGCAAGTCCAGTCGCCAAAGCAATATCTGTCGCAGTTGCACAGCCAGTTTCACTATTCCATAAAACCGCTAAAATCTTTCCCTGCTCACTCCGATAAAGAGCTTCAGGGTCTTGGCTCAGTAACCTTTGAAAAATCCGCCCATTCAATAAACGAATATGATGAGCTAGCAAATGACTATCTTTCATGACACCTCCAATTTATTTCGATATCGAAACGAATAAAGTAATTGTAACACTCATTATTCTAACTGTCAACTATTTCGATTTAGAAATAATTTTTCCCAATAAAAAAATCTCCTACTCAAGGTAGAAGATTTCAATCTTATAAACTTAATCCGTCATGTCCGATACCAAAGTTCGACGTTCCAATGGAATCTTTGCACATAACTAGCAAGAAAAATGAAACCTGACTGAATCCAGAAGAGGGCCAAGTCAAAGATTCCGTGTACAGCAACCACTGTAAGAAAAAGATAGATAAAGACCAATAATCGGACGTTTCCCCGACTCCTGACTCATATCCATCATCAATCGAACAGGAGCAACAGAAGACAAAAACTAGTAAAAATGGTCCCCACAATTCCGTAACTCAGAATCGTATCGATATATAGACTGTGAGCATGTTCATGATAAGGAGCATGTATCCGAGGATAAGAGTGCATATAGGGTCAATGGCCCTCACCCCAAAAAAAGGATTTTTGCTTAAACAAGGCCATCCCAGCATCCCAAATAGAAATTCGTTCTTCCATAGAAGAATCTAAAGTCCCCATCCGAACTCCCAAATCACTGGAAAAGAGAAACTCAAGCCAATCGCAAAGACCCCAATACTAAGCCAAAAAGGCCTTCCAGTTTTTTTAATGGTCGTAAAGAGATAAATAATGGCTCCAGCGATAATAGCAGGAAAGGCAGTTCGATTTTGAGTAAAGTTCAATCCAAAGAGATTAACAAAAGCCTGCAATCACACAGAATACCTTCAACCAATTCAACTTGGTCGTTGTAAACAGATAGAAGGCAATCATGATACAGAAACAACAAATAATTCCATAATAATTAGGATTAAAGAAGGTCACTTCTGCACGATTCTGATGCCACACCTGCATATTGGGTGAAAAGAAAAAGCATAGTTGAATTTCTTCACAATTTGGAAATGTTCTAAACTCGCAAAAAGCGACTGACAATACGCTACCAAACAAGACTAGTCTGCAAAAATCAATCGAAAAGAATTTATGTGATAAAATCGACTGATAGTGCAAAAAGAAAAACAGTAAATAGAAAAATTCCTACTGAAGCCACTACTCCCATCCAATTTTGTGCAAAAATGGATATAACAGTACTATAGCCAAGAAAAAGAAGCAACATTGGATGCTCCCCCATTTTCTGAAGAATACTTTTCATGTCTCCTGTAAAAATCAAACTGATAATATATAAACAGAATACAACTACAAAAAGATAAAAGGGTAAAAAGATACTCAGGATAATTCCCAATAAAAATCAGCTCTTTACTAGACAACCCTTTCAGCTTTTTCAATAAAAGCCTATTGATTTCAAAATGAATCCTTTCTCTCCAAATCAACTGATTCAGATAATAGTAAGCTATCCTATATTGTACCATTTTTTTAGCAATTTGAAAACAAAGGAAACGTTTCCATAGGTAAAAAAGCGAGCAAAAATACTGAGATTTCACAACTCAAGCTTAATAACTAGATTCACTCTAAAAAATCGTGCCGAAAATAGTAGGCATATGTTAAAATAGTAGTAATAAAAATATAGATTAGGCATAACTATCCAAACTAAATTCAAAGCATATATTATTCATTGCGAAAGGAAACAATATGAAATCCTACCAAGCCGTCTACCAGATTTTAGCTAAAGAAACCGACTATATCAGCGGAGAAAAGATCGCAGAAGAACTATCCCTAAGCAGAACATCAATTTGGAAAGCCATCAAACGGCTAGAGCAAGAAGGTATTGAAATCGATAGCATCAAAAATAAAGGATATAAACTGATGAATGGTGACCTTATTCTTCCAGAGATTCTAGAAGAAAAATCTTCCAATTAAAATCAGTTTTAAACCCGAAACAAGATCAACACAACTCGATGCAAAAGAAGCAATTGATTTAGGAAATGAAGCAAACACCCTCTATCTAGCTTCCTATCAAACAGCTGGCCGAGGCCGTTTTCATCGCTCCTTCTACTCCCCACAAGGTGGCATTTATATGACACTCCATCTCAAACCAAATCTTCCCTATGACAAATTACCGTCCTACACACTACTTGTAGCTGGAGCTGTCTACAAAGCTATTAAGAACCTAACTTTAATAGATGTCGACATAAAATGGGTCAATGATATCTACCTAAACAATCATAAAATTGGAGGAATCCTCACTGAAGCAATGACCTCTGTAGAAACTGGCTTAGTCACAGATATCATTATTGGAGTAGGAATCAATTTTGCTATCAAAGACTTCCCTCAAGAATTAAAAGAAAAAGCTGCTAGTTTATTTAAAGTACCAGCACCTATAACAAGAAATGAATTAATCATTGAAATATGGCGTGTTTTCTTCGAAACACCAGCAGAAGAACTATTATACCTATACAAAAAACAGTCATTCGTTCTAGGAAAAGAAGTTACTTTCACACTAGATCAAAAAGACTACAAAGGACTTGCTAAAGATATCTCAGAAAATGGCAAACTTTTAGTTCAATGTGATAACGGAAAAGAAATATGGCTCAATAGCGGAGAAATTTCACTCAAGAGTTGGAAGTAGTAATAAACAAGCAAAACCATAAAATCAACAATATATATAAATTTTAGTATTTCTTCAGCCCCATACAGTTGACAAAGAGCGCAAAAAACTTCAGATAAGTAATCCAATTAAGTTTTACAAATCTGAAGTTTTTTTATTCTATTCTTAAAAAAATACAAAAAAAGAGTTATAAACTCTCAATAAAACGGAGAATAAGGGATTCGAACCCTTGCGCCAGTTACCCGACCTAACGATTTAGCAAACCGTCCTCTTCAGCCTCTTGAGTAATTCTCCTATTAATGGGCACGAGTGGACTCGAACCACCGACCTCACGCTTATCAGGCGTGCGCTCTAACCACCTGAGCTACGCGCCCAAGTTAAAAAAACTTGGTAATTTTGAACAAAGTTCAAAGCGGGTGACGAGAATCGAACTCGCGACAACAGCTTGGAAGGCTGTGGTTTTACCACTAAACTACACCCGCATAAATACTATAAATAAAAATGGCGCGAGACGGAATCGAACCGCCGACACATGGAGCTTCAATCCATTGCTCTACCAACTGAGCTACCGAGCCTTATTGCGGGAGCAGGATTTGAACCTACGACCTTCGGGTTATGAGCCCGACGAGCTACCGAGCTGCTCCATCCCGCGTTAATACAAAAGGAGGATGTGGGATTCGAACCCACGCACGCTTTTACACGCCTGACGGTTTTTCAAGACCGTTCCCTTCAGCCGGACTTGGGTAATCCTCCATACTATTCAAATGGACCTTGTAGGGACTTGAACCTACGACCACTCGGTTATGAGCCGAGAGCTCTAACCAGCTGAGCTAAAGGTCCAACAAGATCGTTATAGCGGCGAAGGGGATCGAACCCCGACCTCCCGGGTATGAACCGGACGCTCTAGCCAGCTGAGCTACACCGCCATATATCGGGAAGACAGGATTCGAACCTGCGACACCTTGGTCCCAAACCAAGTACTCTACCAAGCTGAGCTACTTCCCGAGTTAAATAGAAAAAAATGCACCCTAGAGAGTCGAACCTCTAACCGCCTGATTCGTAGTCAGGTACTCTATCCAGTTGAGCTAAGGGTGCTCATTATATTATGCCGAGGACCGGAATCGAACCGGTACGATCGTTACCAATCGCAGGATTTTTAAGTCCTGTGCGTCTGCCAGTTCCGCCACCCCGGCCTCTCTAAGCGAACGACAGGGATTCGAACCCGCGACCCCCACCTTGGCAAGGTGGTGTTCTACCACTGAACTACGTTCGCACTGTTTTCTTCTATCTAAAAAAATGCCGGCTACATGACTTGAACACGCGACCCTCTGATTACAAATCAGATGCTCTACCAACTGAGCTAAGCCGGCTCATTTATTATATCTTAATGCGGGTTAAGGGACTTGAACCCCCACGCCGTTAAGCGCCAGATCCTAAATCTGGTGCGTCTGCCAATCCGCCAAACCCGCATATATGACCCGTACTGGGCTCAGAACCAGTGACCCATTGATTAAAAGTCAATTGCTCTACCAACTGAGCTAACGAGTCTAAAATAACTTCCGTTATCTTAAACGGTCCCGACGGGAATCGAACCCGCGATCTTCGCCGTGACAGGGCGACGTGATAACCGCTACACTACGGGACCTATGGGAGTTAACGGGATCGAACCGCTGACCCTCTGCTTGTAAGGCAGATGCTCTCCCAGCTGAGCTAAACTCCCTAGAGCTAAGCGACTTCCATATCTCACAGGGGGCAACCCCCAACTACTTCCGGCGTTCTAGGGCTTAACTTCTGTGTTCGGCATGGGTACAGGTGTATCTCCTAGGCTATCGTCACTTAACTCTGAGTAATACCTACTCAAAATTGAATATCTATTCAAACTAAGAAAACCGTTCGCTTTCATATTCTCAGTTACTTTGGATAAGTCCTCGAGCTATTAGTATTAGTCCGCTACATGTGTCGCCACACTTCCACTTCTAACCTATCTACCTGATCATCTCTCAGGGCTCTTACTGATATAAAATCATGGGAAATCTCATCTTGAGGTGGGTTTCACACTTAGATGCTTTCAGCGTTTATCCCTTCCCTACATAGCTACCCAGCGATGCCTTTGGCAAGACAACTGGTACACCAGCGGTAAGTCCACTCTGGTCCTCTCGTACTAGGAGCAGATCCTCTCAAATTTCCTACGCCCGCGACGGATAGGGACCGAACTGTCTCACGACGTTCTGAACCCAGCTCGCGTGCCGCTTTAATGGGCGAACAGCCCAACCCTTGGGACCGACTACAGCCCCAGGATGCGACGAGCCGACATCGAGGTGCCAAACCTCCCCGTCGATGTGAACTCTTGGGGAGATAAGCCTGTTATCCCCAGGGTAGCTTTTTATCCGTTGAGCGATGGCCCTTCCATACGGAACCACCGGATCACTAAGCCCGACTTTCGTCCCTGCTCGAGTTGTAGCTCTCGCAGTCAAGCTCCCTTATACCTTTACACTCTGCGAATGATTTCCAACCATTCTGAGGGAACCTTTGGGCGCCTCCGTTACCTTTTTAGGAGGCGACCGCCCCAGTCAAACTGCCCGTCAGACACTGTCTCCGATAGGGATCGCTATCCGGGTTAGAGTGGCCATAACACAAGGGTAGTATCCCAACAACGTCTCCTTCGAAACTGGCGTCCCGATCTCATAGACTCCTACCTATCCTGTACATGTGGTACAGACACTCAATATCAAACTGCAGTAAAAGCTCCATGGGGTCTTTCCGTCCTGTCGCGGGTAACCTGCATCTTCACAGGTACTAAAAATTTCACCGAGTCTCTCGTTGAGACAGTGCCCAAATCATTACGCCTTTCGTGCGGGTCGGAACTTACCCGACAAGAATTTCGCTACCTTAGGACCGTTATAGTTACGGTAGCCGTTTACTGGGGCTTCAATTCATACCTTCGCTTACGCTAAGCACTCCTCTTAACCTTCCAGCACCGGGCAGGCGTCACCCCCTATACATCATCTTACGATTTAGCAGAGAGCTGTGTTTTTTTGATAAACAGTTGCTTGGGCCTATTCACTGCGGCTGACGTAAAGTCAGCACCCTTCTCCCGAAGTTACGGGGTCATTTTGCCGAGTTCCTTAACGAGAGTTCTCTCGCTCACCTGAGGGCTACTCGCCTCGACTACCTGTGTCGGTTTGCGGTACGGGTAGAGTATGTTTAAACGCTAGAAGCTTTTTCTTGGCAGTGTGACGTCACTAACTTCGCTACTAAACTTCGCTCCCCATCACAGCTCAATGTTATAGAACTAAGCATTTGACTCAGTTCACACCTCACTGCTTAGACAGACACTTCCAATCGTCTGCTTTAGTTAGCCTACTGCGTCCCTCCATCACTACATACTCTAGTACAGGAATATCAACCTGTTGTCCATCGGATACACCTTTCGGTCTCTCCTTAGGGTCCCGACTAACCCAGGGCGGACGAGCCTTCCCCTGGAAACCTTAGTCTTACGGTGGACAGGATTCTCACCTGTCTTTCGCTACTCATACCGGCATTCTCACTTCTATGCGTTCCAGCACTCCTCACGGTACACCTTCATCACACATAGAACGCTCTCCTACCATACCTATAAAAGGTATCCACAGCTTCGGTAAATTGTTTTAGCCCCGGTACATTTTCGGCGCAGGGTCACTCGACTAGTGAGCTATTACGCACTCTTTGAATGAATAGCTGCTTCTAAGCTAACATCCTAGTTGTCTGTGCAACCCCACATCCTTTTCCACTTAACAATTATTTTGGGACCTTAGCTGGTGGTCTGGGCTGTTTCCCTTTCGACTACGGATCTTAGCACTCGCAGTCTGACTGCCGACCATAATTCATTGGCATTCGGAGTTTATCTGAGATTGGTAATCCGGGATGGACCCCTCACCCAAACAGTGCTCTACCTCCAAGAATCTCTAATGTCGACGCTAGCCCTAAAGCTATTTCGGAAGAACCAGCTATCTCCAAGTTCGTTTGGAATTTCTCCGCTACCCACAAGTCATCCAAGCACTTTTCAACGTGCCCTGGTTCGAGTCCTCCAGTGCGTCTTACCGCACCTTCAACCTGCTCATGGGTAGGTCACATGGTTTCGGGTCTACGTCATGATACTAAGGCGCCCTATTCAGACTCGGTTTCCCTACGGCTCCGTCTCTTCAACTAACCTCGCATCATAACGTAACTCGCCGGTTCATTCTACAAAAGGCACGCTCTCACCCATTAACGGGCTCGAACTTGTTGTAGGCACACGGTTTCAGGTTCTATTTCACTCCCCTCCCGGGGTGCTTTTCACCTTTCCCTCACGGTACTGGTTCACTATCGGTCACTAGGGAGTATTTAGGGGTTGGGAGATGGTCCTCCCAGATTCCGACAGGATTTCACGTGTCCCGCCGTACTCAGGATACTGCTAGGTACAAAGACTATTTTTAAATACGAGGCTATTACTCTCTTTGGCTGATCTTTCCCAAATCATTCTTCTATAATCTTTGAGTCCACATTGCAGTCCTACAACCCCGAAGAGTAAACTCTTCGGTTTGCCCTCCTGCCGTTTCGCTCGCTGCTACTAAGGCAATCGCTTTTGCTTTCTCTTCCTGCGACTACTTAGATGTTTCAGTTCACTGCGTCTTCCTCCTCACATCCTTAACAGATGTGGGTAACAGGTAGTACCTGTTGGGTTCCCCCATTCGAAAATCCCTGGATCGTCGCTTACTTACAGCTACCCAAGGCATATCGTCGTTTGTCACGTCCTTCTTCGGCTCCTAGTGCCAAGGCATCCACCGTGCGCCCTTATTAACTTAACCTTATTTTTTTCTGACCTTTCAGTCATAAACTCTTATTAATACTACAGCGTTTTTCGGTTTATTTTTCTTGTTACTATTTGATATAGATATTCAATTTTCAATGTGCATTACTTGGTGATCTCTCACCAATGGAGCCTAGCAGGGATCGAACCGCTGACCTCCTGCGTGCAAAAGCAGGCGCTCTCCCAGCTGAGCTAAGGCCCCACAAGACCTCTCAAGACTAAACAAGACCAATGCGCAGTTCCTTTATCCTTAGAAAGGAGGTGATCCAGTCGCACCTTCCGATACGGCTACCTTGTTACGACTTCACCCCAATCATCTATCCCACCTTAGGCGGCTGGCTCCTTACGGTTACCTCACCGACTTCGGGTGTTACAAACTCTCGTGGTGTGACGGGCGGTGTGTACAAGGCCCGGGAACGTATTCACCGCGGCGTGCTGATCCGCGATTACTAGCGATTCCGACTTCATGTAGGCGAGTTGCGACCTACAATCCGAACTGAGACTGGCTTTAAGAGATTAGCTTGCCGTCACCGGCTTGCGACTCGTTGTACCAGCCATTGTAGCACGTGTGTAGCCCAGGTCATAAGGGGCATGATGATTTGACGTCATCCCCACCTTCCTCCGGTTTATTACCGGCAGTCTCGCTAGAGTGCCCAACTGAATGATGGCAACTAACAATAGGGGTTGCGCTCGTTGCGGGACTTAACCCAACATCTCACGACACGAGCTGACGACAACCATGCACCACCTGTCACCTCTGTCCCGAAGGAAAAGCTCTATCTCTAGAGCGGTCAGAGGGATGTCAAGACCTGGTAAGGTTCTTCGCGTTGCTTCGAATTAAACCACATGCTCCACCGCTTGTGCGGGCCCCCGTCAATTCCTTTGAGTTTCAACCTTGCGGTCGTACTCCCCAGGCGGAGTGCTTAATGCGTTAGCTGCGGCACTAAACCCCGGAAAGGGTCTAACACCCTAGCACTCATCGTTTACGGCGTGGACTACCAGGGTATCTAATCCTGTTTGCTCCCCACGCTTTCGAGCCTCAGCGTCAGTTACAAGCCAGAGAACCGCTTTCGCCACCGGTGTTCCTCCATATATCTACGCATTTCACCGCTACACATGGAATTCCACTCTCCCCTCTTGCACTCAAGTTAAACAGTTTCCAAAGCGTACTATGGTTAAGCCACAGCCTTTAACTTCAGACTTATCTAACCGCCTGCGCTCGCTTTACGCCCAATAAATCCGGACAACGCTCGGGACCTACGTATTACCGCGGCTGCTGGCACGTAGTTAGCCGTCCCTTTCTGGTAAGATACCGTCACAGTGTGAACTTTCCACTCTCACACTCGTTCTTCTCTTACAACAGAGCTTTACGATCCGAAAACCTTCTTCACTCACGCGGCGTTGCTCGGTCAGACTTCCGTCCATTGCCGAAGATTCCCTACTGCTGCCTCCCGTAGGAGTCTGGGCCGTGTCTCAGTCCCAGTGTGGCCGATCACCCTCTCAGGTCGGCTATGTATCGTCGCCTTGGTGAGCCGTTACCCCACCAACTAGCTAATACAACGCAGGTCCATCTGGTAGTGATGCAATTGCACCTTTTAAGCAAATGTCATGCAACATCTACTGTTATGCGGTATTAGCTATCGTTTCCAATAGTTATCCCCCGCTACCAGGGCAGGGTTACCTACGCGTTACTCACCCGTTCGCAACTCATCCGGAGAAGCAAGCTCCTCCTTCAGCGTTCTACTTGCATGTATTAGGGCACGCCGCCAGCGTTCGTCCTGAGCCAGGATCGAAACTCTCATTAAAAGTTTGAGTTCTCACTCATTTCTGTCACTGACAGATTTATTGTTTTTTTCATTGTTCAGTACTACAACATTGGTTGTAGTGCCCTGCACGATGGTTCGTCTTGTTCAGTTTTTCAAAGGTCTTTGTCACTTTGCTTCTCTCAAGTGACAACTATATTAGTATATCACAGTCGCTTTCGCTTGTCAACACTTTTTTTGAAACTTTTGAAACTTTTTTTCATCAAGTGTTTCATCTGCAACATACCATAGTCCGTACGGGATTCGAACCCGTGTTACCGCCGTGAAAAGGCGGTGTCTTAACCCTTGACCAACGGACCAGAGTTGTTATTTTCAACTCTTACTATTATACCGACTTTTTATTTTTTTGTCAACACTTTTTAAACTTTTTACAAATTTTTGTGATTCGAATGTGATAATGTCTTTAGTAAATCGAACGTGAAAATGTCCCATTTGGTAGAATAGTCGTATGAAAAAGGATCCAACTAAATATGAATGAATTGAAAAAAATATCTTGTGATAAAAAGCTATAGCCCAAGGAAAGAAAAACAAAGAAACGGGCCTGTGTCGAACTTAATCTTTCTGAAAGACAAATCAATCGTCTGCTACTAGCCTATCAACAGAAAGGAAAAGAAGCCTTCAGACACGGAAACAGAAATCGAAAACCAAAACATGCAATCCCTGATGAAATCAAAGAACGTATCTAAAGAAATACTCTCCTAGAAACATATAAACCAAATGTCCTTCATTTCTGTGAATTACTAGCTGAAGAAGAGGGAATTAAGCTCTCTGATACAACTGTTAGAAAAATACTCTATAAGGAAAACATCCTTTCTCCTAAGTCTCACAGAAAGACAAAGAAGAGAGTAAGAAAACAAGCTAAACTGAACCTGAATCAACCCCTAGACAATCCAATCTTACCGACGGCTGAAGACTTCCTGGAAGACCCTAAAAAGGTACATCCTAGTAGACCCAGAAAGAAATTTGCTGGAGAACTCATCCAAATGGATGCCAGCCCTCATGCCTGGTTTGGAGCAGAAACCACCAACTTACACTTAGCCATTGATGATGCTTCCGGCAATATCCTAGGGGCTTATTTTGATAAACAAGAGACCTTGAATGCTTACTATCATGTCCTAGAACAAATTTTAGACAATCATGGCATTCCCGTTCAAATTAAAACAGATAAGAGAACTGTTTTTACCTATCAAGTCTCCAACTCTAAGAAAATGGAGGACGACACCCATACACAATTTGGATACGCCTGTCACCAACTGGGGATTCTGCTGGAGACAACCTCTATCCCTCGAGCTAAAGGGAGAGTCGAAAGACTCAATCAGACACTACAATCTCGCCTGCCTATTGAACTAGAACGAAACAATATTCATACCTTGGAAGAAGCCAATACTTTCCTTCTTTCCTACATCCAAATCTTTAATGAACAGTTTGGAAACAAGACAAAACTCTCTGTTTTTGAGGAGGCTCCTAACCCCTCTGAAAGGAAGCTCATTCTGGCTAGACTGGCGGAGAGAGTCGTCGATAGTGGACACCATATCCGATTCCAAAATCGTTGCTATATTCCTACCGAACAAGGAAAAGAAGTCTATTTCATCAGAAAGACGAAAGCATTAGTTATAAAAGCATTTGATGGTGACATCTACCTCAATATCGCTGACAAAATCTATCACACAAAGGAGCTACTAGATCATGAACTCTATTCGAAAAACTTTGAACAAGAACCAGAACAAAAAAAGAAAGACGCAAGTATATCCCTCCACAAACCCATCCGTGGAAACTCACATCTTTCAAAACAATACCTTCATAAAAATAAAAAGGATTATGAAGAGTTTACTAGTGAGAAACTTGATTCTCCTCAACTACAAGTATAATCTATTTCTCGCTAAATGGGAAGCTTTTCCTTAAAGGAAATCACTCTATCCGTTAAATTTAGGAGAGAAAGCCAGTAGTATAAGGAAAGAATTTCATTTGATATGAGGCTTGAGTTGTTAGGCTGGCGAGCCAAGGGTTCCTCGTGTCAAATGGAATCAAAAATAATTGCCCTCAATATCTCCATTTTTGGGACATAATCACTTTCGATTGACACTACTTTTTTTAAACTTTTTTTATTAATTTTACAACAGCTTCAGTTCGAGCTGTATTTGGGAACATATCGACCGACTGGATATAATGAAGATCATAGACTTCTACTAAGCGCACTAAATCACGAGCCAAGGTCGAAACATTACAAGAAATATAAACCATTTTTTCTGGTACATAAGTAAGAATAGTATCTAATAACTTGTCATCCAGACCTGTACGCGGTGGATCCACAATCAGTGCATCTGCTCTGTAGCCTTCCTTATACCATCGAGGAATAATCTCTTCTGCTGTCCCTGCTTCGTAATGTGTATTATCAAATCCCATTCTTTTAGCATTTCGCTTAGCATCTTCAATAGCTTCTGGAATAATATCCATACCTCTTAGTGTTTTAACTTTCTTTGCGAAGGCAAATCCAATCGTTCCAACTCCACAATAAGCATCAATCAAATGGTCTTCTTTATCAACATCCAGCGCTTTTACCGCCTCGTTATAAAGAACTTCTGTTTGTTCAGGATTTAGTTGATAGAATGCTCGAGGGGATAGTGAAAATTCATAATCAAGAACACCTTCTTGAATACTCTCTTCTCCCCAGATAATCTCTGTCTTTTCACCATAAATCTCACTGGTTTTAGCTGTATTGGTATTAACAGCTACTGTCACAACCTCTGGAAAATCTTTAATTAAATCTTTTACTAGTTGGGTTAAATTAAGCTGACGATTTGTAACAATAATAATCTGAACCTGTCCGGTCTTCCTTGCTCGTCGAACCATAATAGTACGGACACCTAGAACTTTTCTCTCATCCGTGATTGGAATCTGGTGATAAGTAAGTAATTCTGCTAGACGATTAGCAATCACTTGGGTTTCCTTGTCTTGTACCAGGCAGTCTTTCAACTCTACTAAATAGTGAGAGTTTTGTGCATATAAGCCCGCCTTGACCTGATTCTTAAATTTTCGAGTCTGAAATTGTAACTTAGCACGGTAGTACTTTGGTTCCTGCATTCCAATAGTTGGACGGATTTCATAATTTTCATATCCTGCAGGGGCAAATTTTTTCAGTGCTTGATGAAGTAAGTCCGTCTTGAACTCCAGCTGCTTATCATAATGCAGGTGCATGATTTGGCAGCCTCCGCACTCATTGTAAATAGTACAAGCTGGCACAACTCGAAATTTAGACTTCTTGTTGACCTTCAGTAATTTTGCCTCAACAAAGTTACGTTTAATAGAAGTAATCTGACAATAGATATCTTCACCTTTGAGAGCACCAGGCACAAAGACTAATGTTTTTTGGTAAAAGCCAATTCCTTCACCATTAATTCCCATGCGCTTGATTTTTAATGGTATTTTTTGTTTCACTTTCAGATTCATACCCCTATCTTATCACATTTTGAGTTATAATAGAACTATGAAAATCACAAAACTTGAAAAGAAAAAAAGACTCTATCTGATGGAGCTTGATAATGGAGACAAATGCTACATTACTGAAGATACTATTGTTCGCTTTATGTTATCAAGAGATAAGGTGATAAGTGAAGAAGAATTGAAAGAGATTCAGGACTTTGCTCAATTTTCTTATGGTAAGAATCTGGCCCTCTACCATTTATCCTTTAAAGCACGTACTGAAAAAGAGGTCAGAGAATATCTGAAAAAATACGATATTGATGCAAAAATAGTTTCTCAAGTCATTGCTAATCTTAAAGAGGATAAGTGGATTAATGATAGCCAGTACGCTTATGCTATTATCAATGCCAATCAACTTTCAGGAGATAAGGGGCCTTATGTACTGACTCAGAAACTAACACAAAAGGGGATTTCAAAATCTACTATAGAAGAGAACTTGAAAGAATTTGATTTTTCGGAAGTTGCTCAACGTGTAGCCAATAAACTATTGAAAAAATATGAGGGAAAACTTCCAGCTCGTGCCTTGCAAGATAAGATAATCCAGAACTTGACTAACAAGGGCTTCTCTTATTCTGATGCTAAAAGTGCCTTTGACGACTTGGATAGTCAAGTTGACCAAGAAACGACTCAGGAACTCATCTTCAAGGAACTTGATAAGCAATATGCTAAGTATGCCCGAAAGTATGAAGGATACGAACTGAAGCAGCGTTTAACCCAAGTTTTAGCACGAAAGGGCTACGATTTTTCGGATATAGCAAGCGCTCTTAGAGAATATCTTTAATATTTCCAAGTGAAAATTCACAGATTTTAGATAATTTTATGGTACAATAGTAAATGATAAACTTATAAATTGTAGAAAGTTGGTTAGTTATGAAACTTCCAAAAAGAAGGCGACTTTATTACAATTCAAAGTTATAAGCATGATGGGAGTCTCCACCGAACTTGGCGGGACACCATGGTACTAAAAAAACAACAGAAAACGCCATTATTGGTGTCAACGATCATACACTTGTTACCGAAAGTGATGGTCGTCGTTGGGTTACTCGAGAACCGGCTATTGTTTACTTTCACAAGAAATATTGGTTTAATATCATTGCCATGATTCGTGATAATGGAATTTCCTACTATTGCAATATGGCTAGCCCCTACTATCTGGATGAAGAAGCACTGAAGTATATTGATTACGATTTGGATGTTAAAATTTTTACAGATGGGGAAAAACGTCTCTTGGACGTTGAGGAATATGAGCGCCACAAACGCAAAATGAATTATTCTGATGATTTGGACTATATTTTAAAAGAACATGTCAAAATTCTTGTTGATTGGATTAACAATGGACGTGGGCCTTTCTCAGAAGCCTATGTAAACATTTGGTACAAGCGCTATGTAGAACTAAAGAATCGGTAAAGTTGTCAAACTAGGGTGAAAGCCCTGGTTTTTTTATTTGAAAAACCCAGCTTTTCAGCTGGGTTGATTTCTATATATCTAATTTCGTAACAGTAAATTTGATGTGGGAATAGTCTTTCTCAACATCCTTATCCAGCAAGAACGCAGTGGCGTCCTTCTTAACCTGAACCAGGTCAATATTCTGGGCTTGTGCTGCATAGACACATCCACAATAACATTGACGATAGATATCATACTCCTCACACATCTCTACTGAACGTTTGTAGCCTTGATTTTTCTTGAAATCACTTGGAAGATAGTGTGTTGTGTAAATTTTTTGCACATCGATCCCGATGCTGTTAATGGTTTGAGAATTCTTATGAGGACTGATGGTCAAGGCTGAGCCAAAGTAGTCAAAGCCCAAGTCCATAGCCACTTGCGCTGTTTTATCCAGGCGGTAGTCAAAGCAAACCTTACAACGGTCGCCACCTTCAGGCTCTTCTTCCAAACCTCGAACCAGTTTACGATATTCGTTAGGTTCATAAGGAGCTTCTAGGTATTGAACGTTATTGCCAGTTCGCTCATTGAAATCACTGACAAACTTTTTAGTCACATAGGCCCGCTTATGGTATTCTGCCTTGGGATGGATATTAGAATTGGCAAAATAGATGGTCACATCTGCATACTTGGTCAAATATTCTAGGGTATAGGTACTGCAAGGGGCACAGCAAACATGCATGAGAATGGTTGGCCGTTGCTCATTTTTCTCCCATACTTGTACCATCTTCTGCATGACACGGTCATAATTAATCTTCTGATTGGGGTTCATCTTGCTCAGAATTTCTTCTACATCGATCATGTTCTTCTCCTTTTTCTAGTCTTATTTTATAGTCAATTGAAACAAAAGTAGGACAAAAGAGCCTCGTAAAAAGTATTGCAAGTTGGTAATACCTTTTTGAGGTGCTTTTTGATATGAGCCCATGTTTTCTCAATAGGATTGTACTCAGGTGAGTAGGGAGGAAGAGGTAAAAGTTTATGCCCAAACTCTTCACACAAGAGTTCTAGCTTCCCCATTCGATGGAATCTTGCATTATCCATAATAATAACTGATGGTGTATTTAATGTTGGCAAGAGAAACTTCTGAAACCATGCTTCAAAAAAGTCGCTGGTCATCGTCTCTTCGTAAGTCATTGGAGCGATTAATTCACTATTTGTTAGCCCTGCAACCAAAGAAATCCTCTGATATCTTCTTCCAGATACTTTACCTCTTATTAACTGACCTTTTAAAGAGCGACCATATTCTCGATAAAAATAAGTATCGAATCCTGTTTCATCAATATAAACAGGTGCTAAGTGCTTTAAACTATTGAAATTCTTAAGAAATAAAGCTACTTTTTCTGGGTCTTGTTCATAATAGGTGTGGTTCTTTTTTTTCGAGTGTAGCCCATAGCTTTGAGAGCATAGTGAATAGTAGTTGGATGACAGCCAAATTCAGAAGCTATTTCAGTCAAATAAGCATCTGGATTGTCAGTAAGATAGTTTTTGAGTCTATCTTTATCAACTTTTCTTGGCTTTGTTCCTTTTACTTGATGCTTTAGGTCTCCTGTTTTCTCTTTTAGCTTTAACCAGCCATAAATAGTATTACGTGAGATTTGGAAAACGTGTGATGCTTCTGTTATACTACCTGTTCGCTCACAATAGGAGAGAACTTTTTTACGAAAATCTATTGAATATGCCATAAGAAGATTATACCACATCATGTACTGTTTTTGGTTCATTTTACTATATCATATAAGTTAGGAGAGCTCAAATCTATTTAGAAGTGAATATCATAAAAAGAGGGATAGACATTCCCTCCTTTTGTGTTTTTTATAAGTTTCTTTCTGAAAGCTTACATCATCCCACCCATCATGCTTGGATCCATTGTTGGAGCCGGAGTTGCTGGTTCTGGTTTATTAGCTACGACTGCTTCCGTAGTCAAAATCAAGCTGGCTACAGATGCTGCATTTTGTAGAGCTGAACGACTCACTTTAACTGGGTCGATAATCCCTTGATCAATCATGTTGACCCATTCGCCAGTCGCTGCATTGAAACCTGTACCAAGCTCAGCATTTTTCAAACGATCGATAACGATAGAGCCTTCAAATCCTGCATTGTGGGCGATTTGACGAACAGGTTCTTCCAAAGCACGGAGAACAATATTGCGGCCTGTTGCTTCGTCTCCTGTTAATTCCAAATCAGCCACGGCTGAAATGACATTGACAAGAGCTGTTCCACCACCTGCAACGATACCTTCTTCAACAGCTGCACGAGTAGCGTTGAGAGCATCTTCAATGCGGAGTTTCATTTCTTTCAACTCAGTTTCAGTTGCAGCTCCGACCTTAATAACCGCTACACCACCTGATAATTTGGCCAAGCGTTCTTGTAATTTTTCACGGTCAAACTCAGAAGTTGTGGTTTCGATTTGAGACTTGATAACCGCAACACGGTGAGAAATGGCTTCAGGATTTCCAGCACCTTCTACGATAACAGTGCTATCTTTGTCCACAGTTACTCTCGCTGCTTGACCAAGAGCTTCAATTGTCGCATCTTTCAATTCAAGACCAAGGTCTTCTGTGATAACTGTTCCGCCTGTCAAGATGGCAATGTCTTCAAGCATGGCTTTGCGCCGGTCACCAAAACCAGGTGCCTTAACGGCTACTACGTTGAAGGTTCCACGAATCTTGTTCAATACAAGGGTTGGAAGAGCCTCGCCATCTACATCATCCGCAATAATCAAGAGTGGACGATTGCTTTGGAGAATGCTTTCCAAAAGTGGCAAGATTTCTTGGATATTTGAAATCTTCTTATCTGTAATCAAAATGTACGGATTTTCAAGGTCAGCCACCATTTTTTCGCTATCTGTCACCATGTACTGTGAAAGATAACCACGGTCGAACTGCATTCCTTCTACGACTTCAAGCTCTGTTTCCATACCACGTGACTCTTCGATGGTAATGACTCCGTCTTTACCAACTTTTTCCATGGCTTCAGAGATGTATTCGCCGACTTTTTCAGAACGAGAAGATACGGCAGCAACCTGAGCGATAGCTTCTTTGTTGGCAACAGGGATGGCGTTGTTTTTCAAAGCTCCAACTGCTGTGGCAACTGCTGTTTCAATCCCACGACGAATTCCGATTGGATTGGCACCTGCAGTGACGTTTTTGATTCCTTCACGGACGATTGCTTGGGTCAAAACAGTTGCAGTTGTAGTCCCGTCACCTGCGATATCATTGGTTTTTGAAGCTACTTCTGATACCAATTTGGCACCCATATTTTCAAAATGGTCTTCTAACTCGATTTCTTTTGCAATGGTCACACCGTCATTGGTAATCAAGGGTGAACCGAATGATTTTTCAAGAACGACATTACGACCTTTTGGTCCCAAGGTTACTTTAACAGTGTCTGCAAGGATATCGACACCACGAACCATAGCTGAACGGGCATCTGATGAAAATTTAATTTCTTTTGACATACTTACTTTCTCCTTCTATTCTTCAATAATTGCCAAGATGTTAGCTTCTCCTACGATGATGTATTTTTCATCGCCATCTTTGACATCAAGACCTGCGTGAGCTTCAACTAAGACACGGTCTCCAGCTTTAACACTTGGAGCCACCAAGTCACCGTTCAAGGTACGAACACCTGGTCCAGTAGCCATAACTTGAGCTGTTTTAGTTTTTTCTTGGGCTGAACCTGCAAGAACAAAGCCTCCAACAGTTTGTTCTTTTTCTTCGATTTTCAAGACCACACGGTCTCCTAATGGTTTCAACATCTGTTTTCCTCCATGATGAACTACATATTATTAGCACTCTTTATATCTGAGTGCTAATTTATAGTTCTATTGTATCACTTGGTCAGAAATAGTCAAGAAAAAAGTCTGACTTTCGCAAGATAAAAAGCCTGAGACTAACTCAGACTTTTCAATGTTTAAAATGGTAATTCTTCCTCTTCCAAGACCAAATCTGTCAAATCTTGGCCCGCGTTATTTTCACGCATGGCACGTTGGGCACGACTTTCCAAGAGTTGGAATCCAGTAACAAGTACTTCGGTCACATAGTTCATCTGACCATTTTTCTCAAAACGACGGGTACGTAATTCTCCATCCACAGAAATAAGACTACCCTTAGTTGCGTAGCTGGCCAAGGTTTCTGCTAACCTGCCCCATAGGACTATATTGACAAAAATCAGCTTCGCGTTCCCCGTTTTGGTCTTTGTAACGACGATTCACAGCAATCGTTGCGCGCGCTACGGACTTGTCATTGTTGGTTTTGTGCAATTCTGGTGTAGACGTTAAACGTCCAATCAAGATAACTTTATTATACATATTTTCTTCCTCCTACTTATCTATTCGTAGGAAATCAAAAAAAGTTACAGAAATTTGTAACTTTTCGAGGAAATTTTTTACTTTTTATGAACCATGAAACCTGTTGCCTGTTGATTGGCCATAATGGTCATATCTGTAATCTGCACACGATGAGGTTGACTGGTCACATAGACCACTGTGTCTGCAATATCCTGAGCTTGCAAGGCTTCTATTCCCTGATAAACCGTCGCAGCCCGCTCTTTGTCACCATGAAAACGCACTGTAGAAAAATCTGTTTCGACAATTCCAGGCTGAATGGTCGTCACCTTGATATCCGTTGCAATGGTATCAATTCGCAGACCATCTGAAAAGGTCTTAACTGCCGCCTTGGTGGCTGAGTAAACAGCTGCACCTGCATAGGCATAGATTCCTGCAGTAGAGCCCATGTTGATGATATGTCCTTGATTAGCTTTTACCATTGCTGGCAAAAAACAGCGAGTGACTGCCATCAAACCTTTGACATTGGTATCCAACATGGTCAACATATCCAACTCTTCATAGTCCTGATAAGGTGCTAAACCTAGAGCCAGTCCGGCATTGTTGACCAGAATATCAATCTCCCCTATCGTTTCTAGAATATTGGAGCAGACAGTCTTTACCATGGTCATATCCGTGACATCTAGCGGAAAAGTCCAAACTGTTTGATTTGGATAGGTTACTGCAAACTCTGACTTGAGAGCCTCTAATCTGTCTATCCGTCGTCCAGTTAGAACGACATTCTCACCCTGCTCCAGATAAGCACGCGCAGTTGCTTCACCAATTCCTGATGTCGCCCCTGTAATCACAACATTTTTTGCCATCTTATCTCCTTCTAACTGGTCTATCAGATACTGACAAGTTCCTATGCAGTCCAGTGTTTCGCTGGGTCAAATGGAGTTCCGACAACTTGGTCTTCTGATAATTCAAGCACCCCTCGTTTTTGCGGAGCATTTGGCAGATGCAATTCACGAGGACTACACATCATTCCAAAACTCTTTTCACCACGAAGTTCACCTGGGAAAATGAGGTTTCCTTTTGGCATCATTGCTCCAGGAAGGGCTACAATGGTTTTCAGACCGACATGCGCATTGGGTGCTCCGGCAACAATTTGCACTGTCTTGTCACTTGCAACTGCAACTTGGCAGATGTTAAGGTGGTCACTATCTGGATGGGCTACCATCTCGACAATTTCACCAACAACAAACTTAGGTTCCTTGTCATTGACAATTTCTTCTTTAAAACCTTCCGCCTGCAATTCTTGGTTCAAACGAGCTACTTGCTCATCTGATAAAAAGACTTGACCGCGCTCTTCAATTTCAAAGAAACTTGAAACTTCAAAAATATTCCAAGCCACTGTTTCCCCATCATCTTTGAGAAAAACACGAGCCACCTTGCCTTTGCGCTCCACATCCAGTTTGACATCTCCACTGTTTTTCACGATGACCATAAGGACATCACCGACATGTTCTTTATTATATGTAAAAATCATTGTTTCCTTTTTCTCCTATTTCAGTCCTGCTAAAAAGTCGTTGATTTGCTCCTTGCTTTTACGGTCACGATTGACAAAACGGCCGATTTCCTTGTCCTTTTCTAGAACAACAAGGCTAGGGATTCCATAAACATCCCAGAGTTTGGCCAAATCCATATACTGGTCTCGATCCACTCGAATAAAGGTGAATTCTGGATTAGTTTTCTCAATTTCTGGTAAGGCAGGATAGATATAACGACAATCTCCACACCAGTCTGCTACAAAAAGAAAGACCTTCTTTCCATCTTTTTCTACTAAAGATGCCAATTCTTCTAAACTTGCTGGTTGTATCATAAGACTTCCTCCTCATAGACTAGGTCTTCATTTTCATAGACAAAGGTGTAATGACGGCCATCCTCAAAAATGACGCCACCAACCAAGCTCTCCAGACTGCTTTCGTAAACTTGAACATAGAGGGTCGCAATTTCTCCCATGTCTGAAAAATAGTCTCGCACAATCTCTGTCAACTCTTCCTGAGTCTTCATGAGCTTACGGTCATCTGCAACTTTTTTCGTAGCAAGGGCAAGACTTCCAATACCAAGCAAAGCCAAGCCTGCCATCCACATTTTTTTAGCTTTCATACCATTCATTTTAACACAAAAAAGGCTTTAGGACAAATGAGGAAGCAGCAGAAAAGCAAGTAAAAAGCCCCTTCCTTTAAGGAAAAGGACTTCTTATACTCAATGAAAATCAAAGAGCAAACTAGGAAGCTAGCCGCAGGTTGCTCAAAGCACTGCTTTGAGGTTGTAGATAGAACTGACGAAGTCAGCTCAAAACACTGTTTTGAGGTTGTGGATGAAGCTGACGTGGTTTGAAGAGATTTTCGAAGAGTATTATTCTTATTCCCAGGCACCTGAGTTGCCAACGTAATAACCATCAGGTGTGTAGGTATTGCGAAGCATCTTACCTGATGAAGCTATATAATACCACTTACCATTGTCTTTGATCCAATCATTCGCAAGCATGGCACCATAAGAACTTACATAATACCATTCTCCCTTATCATAAACCCAAGTGCTTGCTTTCATGGATCCTGAAGTTGATAAATAGTACCACTTGCCTTGGTCATAAAGCCAGTCACCAGCAATCATAGCCCCTGATGATTTAAAGGCATACCAGTTACCACCTTGATAGAGCCAAGTTTGATTAAACATAACTCCTTTGTCATTCATAAAGTACCAGTTTCCATTGTCCTTAACCCAAGCATTTTGAACTAATTGACCTTGTTTTTGATAATACCAGTTCTGATGTGATTTTAACCAACTTTCTGCTTTTACAATTGGATAAAGTTCTTTGAAAGATCCTCCATCATATTTATGACTGATAGACTTAGTTTTTCAAGTTTCAACTCGCCATTGTCATAGTCTGCCCAAGCAAAAACTTTTTGACCATTGACAGTCTCTGGTAAGGTGGCAGTGTAAATCTTGGTTTGATAATCCCATTTAGCATCTAGGTAAGTGTATTGATCATTTGATTCTTCAATACGGTAGTAGCCTCTCTTTCCACTATCATTATGAATATCATCCACAACTTTCGTTGACCAGGTCTTCACTTCGTTTCCGCTCTTAGCCTCGATCTTGATATCTCCTCTATAGCCATATGGAACATAGAAATTCAGGTAACGCCCCTCTACACCAATCATAGACTTGTCCTTTTCTTGACCCAGAAAATTGACTGTCTGATCTTGACCATCGAGACTAACCGTCCACTCGATTTTCTCGTTTTTTGGCAAATCCAAGACTTTGATATCCACTTCATGACCATTGTTAAACCGAAGAATCTTGCCATCTTGATACTGTACTCCACACTTAACAACCCATTCTTCTTTAAGCTCAAATGCCTGCCCTGAATGTGGAAAAGCCAGTAAAGCTAGACCTGCTAGAGACAAACCAAATAGTGTAATTTTTTTCATAGGATTTCCTCCTGTTTTTTATTTATGTTAATTATATCACTATGTTTTTATTTTGCAACTCATATCCTAAATATGCAAGCAAAAAACCTCTGAGATTCTTCTCAAAGGTTCTGATTTTGCTAATTACTGTTCTCAACCGCTGCTGTTACAAAAGCAGTGTAGAGTTCTTCTGGGCGGTTTGGACGGCTTGATAGCTCTGGATGGTACTGACAAGCCACAAAGAATTTATTTTCTGGAATTTCCACAATTTCTACCAAACGATTATCTGGTGACACTCCTGAAAAGACCAAACCTGCTCCTTCAAACTGTTCACGAAAAGCATTGTTAAACTCATAACGGTGACGGTGACGGCGTTGCACTACTTCTTGATTGTGATAAGCAGCTGCTGCCTTAGAGCCACGTTTCAACTTAGATGGATAAAGCCCCAAACGAAGGGTTCCCCCCATATCCTCAACATCAATCTGATCACGCATGATATCAATGATAGGGTATTTTGTTTCTGGTGCAAGCTCTGCAGAATTAGCACCTTCGAGCCCCAAAACGTGACGAGCAAACTCGATACATGTCAACTGCATTCCCAAGCAGACACCCAACATAGGAACATCATTTTCACGCGCATAGCGGATGGCTTGTATTTTCCCTTCTGTACCACGTTGACCAAAACCACCTGGCACGATAATTCCGTCCGCATCTGATAAGAGCTCTGCCACATTCTCTGCTGTCACATCATTGGCATTGACCCAATTGATTTTAACTTCTGCGTCATTGGCATAACCAGAGTGTTTCAAGGCTTCAACCACAGAAATGTAGGCATCTTGCAACTCAACATACTTACCGACAAGGGAAATCTTGACTTGTTTTTTCAGGTTCATGACCTTGTCCACCATGGCTGACCATTCTTTCATATCCGCTGCTGGTGCGTCTAATTTCAAGTGGTCACAGACAATTTGGTCCATACCTTGTGCCTGCAAGTTCAGTGGAATTTGGTAAAGGTGTTCAACATCCAAGGATTCGATAACAGCTTCCGGTGCCACATCACAGAACTGGGCTAATTTGTTTTTAATTCCTTGACCAGCTGGTTGCTCTGTACGAATAACCAACATATTTGGCTGGATTCCCAATCCACGCAATTCTTTGACAGAGTGTTGAGTTGGTTTGGTCTTCATTTCACCAGCAGCCTTGAGGTATGGAAGCAAGGTTGTATGGATGTACATAACATTATCCGCACCCACATCTGCCTTCATCTGACGAAGAGCCTCTAGGAATGGCAAGGACTCGATATCTCCTACTGTTCCACCAACTTCTGTGATAATGACATCAGAGTCGGTCGTCACAGCGGCACGCTTGATTTTCTCTTTCAAAGCATCTGTGATATGAGGAATAACCTGAACAGTTGCCCCAAGGTATTCTCCACGGCGTTCTTTACGAAGAACTTCACTGTAAATTTTACCAGTTGTCACGTTGGAATATTTGTTAAGATTGATATCGATGAAACGTTCATAGTGGCCCAAATCCAAATCTGTCTCAGCCCCATCATCTGTCACAAAAACTTCCCCGTGCTGGTAAGGGCTCATAGTTCCTGGATCAATATTGATATAAGGGTCAAATTTTTGAATGGTTACTTTGAGACCACGATTTTTCAAGAGACGGCCCAGACTTGCTGCCACGATCCCTTTCCCAATAGACGACACCACACCACCAGTTACAAAAATATATTTCGTTGACATAGATTCCTCTTTCTAAAATGCTCAAGGTCTTGTTGACTACGAGGGGACATAGAAAACAAGACCCTACTAATAAGAACAGTCTGGGACGACTGCGCCAGATTCACAACTAAAATACAAGAAGATAACTTCTTGAAAAAACAAAAATAGCTCCCTAAGAACTAGGGAGCCCCGACCTCTAAAAGAGGTGCCCGAACAATATGATACCTAAAAATAGAACAATTGTCAATAGCTAACTTTTATTCCTCGATGTTTTCAGAATCATCGTCTGAAAACTCATCATCTTCTTCGTTGAGATCCACGTCTTCACCCAAGTCATCTGGGGCGATTTCGTTGATTTCTGCATCGTAAGCTTCCACTTCATTTTTCTCATCATCTGGATTTTCATCATCATATGAAAGAGCTGGATCTGCTTCGTATGCATCTTCGTCTTCTGGATCATCTGCATTGTAGTCAATAGCATCTGAATCGCCATCCATGAAGGCATTGACACGTTTTTTCTTAGTTTTTGGTGCCACTTCATCGTCGTCATTTTCTTCAAGAGCGATGATTTCTTCGTCGATTTCGTCCACACCATACCATGAACGAAGACCCCATTTGTTGTCTCCAAGTGAGATGAAGCTACCGTCAAAGTTCAACTCTGTGTAGAACAAAGGCAAAGCTTCACGGATATCGCTGTTTGATGTTCCAAGGTAGTTTTGAATTTCGTTTACAAGATCACTAAAATGCATCTCATGATCGCGACCACGAAGTTCCAAGATAGCTCGCGCTACCTCAATCATAGATAGTTCACTTTTTTCTTGCCCAGCAAATACTTCTAATTCCAAAGCGTTTCTCCTCATTTATACTACTATCGCCAGAGTGAACAGACTCTGACCTCATTTTATCATTTACTCTTTATTTTACGATAATTTTGCGGAATAGTCAAAAGTTAAGGGGGAACTAATACAAATCTTCTAAGCTTCTGTATTCAATAATTTCATTTTTGATAATATTCTTTTTAAACTCAAAAATGTTTTAATGGATTATTGACTAACACCAACTTTGGAATATCATCAAGGTTTGTGACCAAGGATAAAATAAAATCCGATTGAAACTCCTTGGCCTTTTCAAATTCTTTGGCAGTTAAACGTACACGCCCCTTAGATTTTCGGATACCTTTTACTTCAGCAAGGTATGAATGTTCTTGAACATCTACTTGGAAATCATATCCATCACCATAAAGACGGGTATCGGTTAACTGTCCACCTTGGAATTTTTCTTCTTTATCAAAATGAAGGATAAAATAATTTTCTGCTTCCATCCCAGTTTCCTGTAGACGTTTGAATTTAGTTCGAATGATTGGCTTTTCAATGGTAGTAATACCTGTTTTCTTTCCTTCGCTGGCAAGTAACATTTTAACTATTTCAGCATAACTATGAACATCTTCATTTCCAAACATCATATCAATTAAATCTTTACGAAAACGGTAAACTTCAGCTTTCTTCCACCAACCTTTTCGATCATTATCAAAATAAGGATCAAATAAATCCATTCTATTCTTTACAACTCCAGTTGTTTCAGCAATTCCCAGAGAAACCACATAGCGATAAAACTCCGACTTGCTAGAACATTGAAATTCTTTTATAAAAAGCTTGTCAAACTTGGCAAGACCGTAGCCAATTAAATTTAACAATTCATAATGAGGGTGTTTGGACATCACTTTCTCCATCAATAGATATTGATTTCATTATACCAAAAAACACGGCTCATCACCGTGTTTCTGTGTTTATTTAACGAGTTTCTTCATCTCATCAATACGTGCGACGGTCGCGTCGTATTTGGCTTGGTAGTCGGCTTGTTTGTCGCGTTCTTTTTGGACGACTTTCTGGTTTGGCATTGGCTACGAAGCGTTCGTTAGAGAGTTTCTTACCGACCATATCCAGTTCTTTTTGCCATTTAGCTAGTTCCTTGTCGAGACGAGCCAGTTCTTCTTCGACATTGAGGAGGTCAGCGAGTGGCAAGTAGATTTCTGCTCCTGTAATGACACTTGACATAGCAAGTTCAGGTGCAGGGATGGTTGATGCGATTTCCAAGTGTTCTGGATTTGTGAAGCGTTTGATGTAGTTGACATTGCTGTTAAAGAAGGTTTCCAAGTTGCTATCGCTTGTTTTAACAAGGATTGTGATAGGTTTGCTTGGCGCTACGTTTACTTCTGCACGCGCATTACGAACAGCACGGATCAAGTCTTTGAGACTTTCAACACCAGTGTGGGCAGCAAGATCTTCAAAGGCTGGGTTGACAGTTGGGTATTCTGCTGTAACGATAGAACCTTCTGAGATTTGTCCAAAGATTTCCTCTGTCACGAATGGCATGATTGGGTGAAGGAGACGAAGGATCTTGTCCAAGGTGTAAAGGAGAACAGAACGTGTGATGACTTTCTCTTCTTCGTTGTCACTATAAAGAACTTCCTTAGTCAACTCAACGTACCAGTCCGCAAACTCATCCCAGATGAAGTTGTAGAGGATGTGACCAGCCACACCAAATTCAAACTTATCGAAGTTGGCAGTAGCTTTTCCGATGGTTTCATTGAGGTTGTGGAGAATCCAGCGGTCTGTGACATTTCCAGCTTCCTTGTTGGCAACTTTTTCCACATTAGCAGTTGCTTGCTCAAGGGTCAAGCCTTCATTGTTCATGAGAATGTAGCGCGAGATGTTCCAGATCTTGTTAATGAAGTTCCATGAAGCATCCATTTTCTCGTAAGAGAAGCGCACGTCTTGGCCTGGTGCAGAACCGTTTGAAAGGAACCAACGTAGGGCATCGGCACCGTATTTCTCGATAACATCCATTGGGTCAATCCCGTTACCGAGAGACTTAGACATCTTGCGTCCTTGCTCGTCACGGATGAGACCGTGGATAAGGACGTTTTGGAATGGCTGACGGCCTGTGAATTCCAATGATTGGAAAATCATACGAGACACCCAGAAGAAGATGATATCGTAACCTGTTACCAAGGTTGAAGTTGGGAAGTAACGTTTGAAATCTTCTGAGTCGACATCCGGCCAGCCCATAGTTGAGAATGGCCAAAGGGCAGAACTGAACCAAGTATCCAAGACGTCTTCATCTTGTGTCCATCCGTCACCTTCTGGAGCTTCTTCACCGACGTACATTTCACCCTCAGCATTGTACCAAGCAGGGATTTGGTGACCCCACCAGAGCTGACGTGAGATTACCCAGTCATGGACATTTTCCATCCATTGGAGGAAGGTGTCATTGAAACGAGGTGGGTAGAATTCTACCTTGTCCTCTGTATCTTGGTTGGCGATGGCATTTTTCGCCAGTTGGTCCATCTTGACGAACCATTGCGTAGACAAGCGTGGTTCAACTACTACACCTGTACGCTCTGAGTGACCAACACTGTGGATACGTTTTTCGATTTTAACCAGGGCACCGATCTCTTCCAACTTAGCAACGACTGCTTTACGAGCTTCAAAACGGTCCATGCCCGCAAATTCGAAGGCCAAGTCATTCATAGTTCCATCGTCGTTCATAACGTTAACTTGTGGCAAGTTGTGGCGTTGACCAACCAAAAAGTCATTTGGATCGTGGGCAGGGTGATTTTAACAACACCAGTACCAAACTCAGGATCTGCGTGCTCATCTCCAACGATTGGGATTAGTTTATTAGCGATTGGAAGGATAACGTTTTTACCAATCAAGTCCTTGTAGCGTGGGTCTTCTGGATTGACCGCAACTGCAACGTCCCCAAACATGGTCTCAGGACGAGTTGTCGCAACTTCAAGGGCGCGTGAACCGTCTTCCAGCATGTAGTTCATGTGGTAGAAGGCACCTTCGACGTCCTTATGGATCACCTCGATATCAGAAAGAGCTGTGCGAGCAGCTGGATCCCAGTTGATGATAAATTCACCACGGTAGATCCAACCTTTCTTGTAAAGATCGACAAAGACCTTGCGAACGGCTTTTGACAAACCTTCGTCAAGAGTGAAACGCTCACGAGAGTAGTCTACAGAGAGCCCCATCTTGCCCCATTGTTCCTTAATGGTCGTCGCATATTCGTCTTTCCATTCCCAGACCTTATCGAGGAATTTTTCACGACCCAAGTCGTAACGAGTAATGCCCTCACCACGCAAGCGCTCCTCAACCTTAGCTTGAGTGGCAATACCCGCATGGTCCATCCCTGGAAGCCAAAGCGTATCAAAGCCTTGCATACGTTTTTGACGGATGATAATATCTTGCAATGTTGTGTCCCAAGCGTGACCAAGGTGAAGTTTCCCAGTTACGTTTGGTGGTGGAATGACGATTGAATAAGGCTTAGCCTTTTGATCTCCTGAAGGCTTGAAAACATCCGCATCAAGCCATTTTTGGTAACGACCAGCCTCAACTTCGGCTGGATTGTATTTAGGTGAAAGTTCTTTAGACATGTGTGTGTCCTTTCTAATTTATATCTTTAAATAGAATTAGTATGTAGAAGATATGCTTTGATTCAACTCATCTTGTTTTTATCATTATCTTCTATAAGCAAAAGAAAACGGTGAAAAATTTTACATTAACTTTCTCTCATTATCTTCATAATATGTTTATCAAAGTCTGATATGATCTGTTGAGTGCGGTTAAATTTTTTTCATACTCCTGGATAGCTTTTTGAGTCTGCTTGTTTCTTGGAAATACTTCCTTTTCCTTCTAAGATTTCATATTCATTAAAAAGATAGAAAACGATCAATACTATCTGCCAATCCTCGCATCGTAAAAGTATTACGGCGCTCAACCAAACTCTCGATATAATCAAAATAGGCTGTAACAGTTCGCTCTAGTTGTCGAATTTCTTTTTCTTGCAAATAATTTTTGGCTACAGTTACATCTGATTTGAGAACTCGTCCATCAGGTGCATTCTTCCAAGTAGTTAATCCCATTTTTTCTTTACTAGCATCGGCTTGCTGATAGATAATTTCTGCAGCAGTATTTCCAGTAATTGCATAATGAAATTTATTTTGCACCATAGCATAGAAGTTTTTAGTAATATCTGAGTTTCTATCATAATCTATGGCACATTCAGCAAAGATATCCGTAATTTGCTGATAGATTCGGCGTTCGCTAGAACGAATAGAGCGAATTCGTTCTAAAAGTTCACGAAAATAATCTTGTCCGAAAACTGTCTGTCCTTGTTTCAAGCGTTCATCATCTAAAATAAAACCTTTGATGATAAATTCTTTCAAGGTCTTGGTTGCCCAAATTCTAAATTGAGTAGCCTTGCTGGAATTTACGCGATAGCCAACTGAAATAATAGCATCCAGATTGTAATATTCAAGTTCACGCCGAACAGTTCTATTTCCCTCTTGTTGAACCTGTGCAAATTTTGCACAAGTTGACACCTTATCCAACTCACCACTATCATAAATATTTTTTAAGTGCTTTGTAATGACACTTCGTTCAACTCCAAAGAGCTCTGCAAGACCTTTTTGAGTCAACCAAAGATTTTCATCTTGTAAAAGGATATCTAGCTGAACATCGCCATTTGGTGTAGTATACAGGATGAAATTAGAAATTTCATTCAAGACAATTTCACCTCCCCCTTCCATAAACAATTACTTCTCGTTCTTAAACTGTATACCGTTTTCTTTCAGTTTTTGAACGGTAGCAGGACCAATCCCCTTCAAAGCGAGAACTTCTTTTTCGGTCCATTTTTTGAAATCTGTAGACGTACGAATCCCATTTTCAACAAAGATGTGAACAAGATCCATCCGAATTCCCTTCATTTTTTCCTCATTCATAAAGGAGTGCCAATCGGATACCTCGGATAAATTTCTTATCATACTAGAATGATTCGAAAATACTGGTTTACAGCGGAACTTCTTGGCTTCGTTTGTTAGAAATTTTGTTAAAATAATATTTTCTAGTAAATAATCAAACAGAGGATACAAACTAGCTTGTAGCGATTCAACTGAATTTGGACAATAGCATTCTTGGTCTTCTATATCTATAACTTTGAATTGCCAATCTTCCTCTATAAAGAATTCAACAGCTTCATCATTTATTTCCACTAATTTTGCAAATAACTGACTTGCTTCCTCAATTTTTCCTTGAGAAAAAGCAGAGATGATGGCATGAACAAGAATGGTATCGTCCCGTTTCCCTTTATTCAATTCTTCATGATAGAAACGTTCAACCTTTAGTTCCTGACCAGTAATATGATACAAGGAAAGCATACAGAAGACAAAATTAGGAGGAAAACGGTCTGGTCGCTTACTCAAATATAGGTTAATCAATTCCATAGCCTTAGAATTGAAGTTCTCCGCCATATAATACTCAATCAGAAACATCAGAGCAGACAGGATAGGGCGGGCTTCAAAATAATTCCAACTATTGTATCCGTTCATTTTCCATTTTTCTAAAACTAGAACTTCAAAATCCAATACTTTTTTAAAGGTTGACAAATCAAAATCTTCAACCTCTGATAAGAATAAGTGGAAATCGGCAGCAAAGTAATCTGGATTGATTTTTAAAACTTGTTTTAACAGTTTATTTCGCTTCCGTGTATTTGGAGTATGCATAGCTTCTCTAAATAAAGCGTGATCCTGATTCCAATCAAAAGTCCTATTTTTCAGTTGGTAATTGATTAGCTGAACATCTGGATACTCTCCGTGTTCATCAGCATATTGCATCACTGCTGTATGTAGTTCATCGAAATTTTGAATGGTCCGACGTTCTACAAAAGTTGGTTTTGTAGCTAGTAGTTCTGTCCAAGCAGCCTCTTCTTCAGAAATAACTTTGATGTCCAACTTCTGCTGGCGTTTTAATTCTTTTTTTCTATTTTTCTTTTTAGCCATCTATTTTCCCCTCTAATTCATCCTTCAATAGACCAGTTAGATATCCTTTAGGACTCAGCTACAGGCTTTAATGGGAAATCCCAGTTTCTTTTGTAATTCATTTACTTTGAAGGATGTACCCCAAGCTTGATCAAGGTAGAGTTTTCTAGTTACGTTTGGTGGTGGAAATCACGAACGAAAACGGTTGAGATTTTTGAACTCTTCGAGTCTTGAGAACATCTTCTTGAAGTTGTTTTTGGTAACGACCAGCCTAAACATAGGATGGAGTGTGTTTAGGTGGAAGTTCTTTAGACATGTGTGTGTCCTTTCTCTATTGTTTTCATTTTTTCTTGAATCTGCTTTGCAACTTTTTCTGCGGACAGATTCGTATTATCAATTTTAAGGTAGTGGTGAAGACCACTCGGTTGCTTTTGAGAATTAAGTTGATTCGTTTTATCAGTCTCTAAAATTTCTCTTTCAGATACTTCAAAAATACCGTTTCAAGGGTTTGTATTTCAACCGATTCTCCGTCCGATTTCTACGTAAGCGCTCCTCAAGAGACGTTTCTAATTCGACAAAAAGAATCTCTTGATGATACTCATTTAACAAATCTTGAATATCCTTCAAATACATCAGATGGTATTGATTTGAAAAATCAGTTATACCTGTTAAAATCACTGACCGATGATATCTAGCACTCGTTTCAAGAAAAGAAAAGTTAATTCTACGAACAAGTTCCCACATTTCCTCTGAAAAATCTTGATAGATTTCGAGTGCAAAAATCAATGGGTTGATGGTTGAAAAGAGAGTCGCACCGGTGAGTTTCGAAAGTTCCTGACCAATGGTCATTTTCCCTGAGGCTGGTGCTCCAATAATGAAAACATGCATCAATCCACCTCCCACTCACTCTTCAGCAAACCATATATGAGACTGTCACAGCGGTTACCTTGAGCATCTTTACGGTCTCTTATACAAGCTTCAAGAGTGAAACCAAGTTTTTCAGCGACGCGTTGACTTTGGACATTGTATCCAAAGCAGACCAGTTCTATCTTGTGAAGCCTCAATTCTTTAAAGCCTAAGTCAATCAAGGCTCGCGCTGCTTCTGGTACATAGCCTCGACCCCAATAGTCTGGATGCAAGGTATAGCCAAGCTCTAGCACATCATCCGCATGACGGTGGTTGAAGTCAACAGAACCAATGACTTTATCGGTTCCTTTAACGACAATCCCATAGCCAGCTGGCAGATTTTCCTTTTGATTGCGTTCGGGAAGGATATGCTCCAGATAGTAAATCTCATCTTCCAAGGTTTTGACTGGAGGAAATGCTGCTGGATAGGCGACCTCTGGCAGACTAGCGTAGGCATGAATATCCTCCGCATCCGCCACTGTACAGACTCGTAAGACCAGACGCTCCGTCTCGATTCGTTCAGGTAACTCAGCTCTTGTCATCTTTTTTTCTCGCTTTCTTGATAAAGCTTCCCATGGAGTCAACTCGGTCATCTAGATAACGATAAACGCGCTGATGACCGTCCCCCATAAAGTAAGTTGGGAAAAAAGTTCATTTTTAAAATGTCCCTTATCATCCAAAAGCTCAGGATCAGCCAGTCGCTCAAGAATCTTAGCAAAGATATGGCAGATGCCATCTTCCTCGATGATCCGATCCACCTGACAGTCCAATACGACTGGACAAGCCTCTAAAATAGGTGCTTGTGTCAGTTTAGAAGGTTGAAAATCTAAGCCGAGTTTAGCAATCTTTTCACGGTGACTAATAAAACCAGCCTGCTCCATCTCGAGCATGAGGTTTTCATCAGGAATGTTCACGGTGAATTGTTGATAATACTTAATCTGATCTGCTGCATTTTCCTCAGCACCAACTCCAATAACCAACCAATCTCCCAGACTATAAGAGGAACTGCAGGTCGTGATATTGTGCCCAAAGTTCTGGTCCTGATAGCCCAAGATGAAGATAGGAAAACCATAATATAGTTTACTTGTGTTAAAAGATTGCTTCATGACAACCTCCTTTAACTAGAGTTGCAAAATAAAAATCGCCCCTGCCATCTACATGACAGGGACGAATGTGTTTATCCGCGGTACCACCCAATTTCGGGCAACGCCCGCAACTTTTATCTTCTTGTTTTTCCTTTATGACGGCCTTAGCTCGCTTTGGCGTACTCGAGTACAGCCTGCAGCTCGCTGTCTAGTCCTAAACGGAAACAAAAAGACTATTCTCATATTTCAATTTTTTTCAGTCATCAGCAACCAGTTTTGACACATTTGTGGACTTCTCAGCACTGCCACTTTCTGTAAAATGTGGGACTCAAAACACCTCTAATGGCTCTATTGTAGCAAGATTTTGACGGAAATGCAAGGCTCAAGAAAGATTACTTGAACTTGATGCCATTTTCTTTTAATTTCTTGATGGTAGCTGGGCCGATTCCTTTCAAAGCAAGGAGTTCTTTTTCAGTCCAGTTTTTGAAATCTGACGCAGACTTAATTCCTTCATCATAGAAGGTCTTAGCACGATCAAGTGGAAGTCCACCCAAGTTTGCTGCAAAATCTTCAACAGAATTGGCTACTTTTTTTGAGCTTGCTCTTTGGTAGCTTCTACTGCTTGTTCAACTTTTTTAGAAACAGCTTTACCAGCTTCGCTTGCTGACTGCTCTGCACGTTTCACGACTTTTTTTGTCTCTTCTACAACCTTAGTCACAGTGCTTGAAAAAGCACCTGCACGACGGAGGCTATTTCGTAATTGTTTTTTACGATTGAGTTTCTTTGACATGATAAAATCCTTTCAATAAAAAAATCCCTGCTCTGACAAGGATTTAATATAAATATTCTATCAAGATTTTAGTAAAAAAATCAAGAATCTATTTCGTTTAATAATTTCTCTCACCAAACAAGCCTTCTGGCAAATCATGGAATCCCTTACCTGCCTTGAAGTTTTCAAACTTACCAAGCAAGAACTGATAAGCATCCAAGCGACTTTCGTAGCGGATCATAGCATCTTTGGCACGCTCGTCTTGGTCTTCTTCGTAGACTTTTTGGCTTTCCTTGTGCGCCATATCGTTGATCATAATCTGGGTATTGACCCAAGCTTCAAATTCCTTCATAAATTCTTGTTCGTAACTCATTTTTTCTCCTTATTCTAATCCACGGAAATAGTCCGTGTCAATCTCACGGTAGGGCTGGATATCCTGAACATACTCTAGCACCCCTTGGAATCCTCCCTCTTCATCGTGCACTGCTGCGTAAGTGATATGGACAAACTTACCTCGCGACTCAGACTTGAACCACATTTCATACTTGTCCTTAGCACCCTCACGAAGCCCCTTCATGATAGTCTTGACCTTGTCCAAGTACTTAGGTGGATGGCAGAGTTCAACATTGCGGCCGACTTGGGACGGCGTACGTTTGAAAATCATCTCATCAGCTGGTGTATTGTCATTGTAATACTGGAAAATATCGTCTTTATTGACAAAGGTAATCTCCATAGGGAGGTGATTGAGGATGAGATTAGCTTGCTCAACTGAGAGATAACCATTACCAAAAGCCTGTTGACTATGGCGATCCAGCACTGCTTCCTTTTCCTTAGGGGTAAAGGTAATGGTGAACTGCCCCTCTGGCGTATCGATAACTTGTTGAACTTGACCTTCTGCCGTGTCTAGCTGCACGGGCTCCTCTGCAATCTTTTCCTCAACAAAACGCTGACGTTCTGGAACCCATTTCTCAGACGGACGGATGATAACATAGCCATGGACATCGCTCTCCTCTGCAATCTGAAGCCAGTCATCCTGGGTGAAGGACTCAAGAAGAATCATGAGGAGGATGGACTCTTCCTTGAAAATCATACTTTCAAACTCTGTCGCAAAAGCTTCAAAAGCTTCTTTTACACTGCTAATCGACACTTCTGGTAATGACTTGGCTGTCATTAGAGCTGTTTGAAAGAGTTCCCTAATCTGATCATCCACTCCCCACATAACTTTTGGAGGTGAATCATGTCCATAGCGCTCCATGATAGGAAAGAAGAGTTCTTCTTTACGTTGGTAATGGATGTCAAATTGCCCCACTAGTCCCATCTGACGCACCAAACCCTTACGCATCTCCGCAAGCATTTCCTCATCTTCCATAGACTCATAGGTATCTAACAATCTCCGAATGCGAATCAAGGCCGCACGGAGAGCCAGATTTTCTTCCTTGAAGACACGAACTGGGTGACCTGGATGCTCGGTATCCTCTACTTCGACACCCTTAACAGCGTTTTTAAAAAGATTGGCATGGACATCACAGAGCTCCATAACATCTTCAAAGGTGACACCTGAGTCTGAATTCATCAGCTCGTGCTCCATAAGGGAAATCTCGATAGCTGACACACCTGTAAAGGTCGCATCAAAACGCTCCTGAACCGACTCAGGAGAGGCGCCATTGTGCAATTCTAACAAAATATCCCGTAGGACATGAATCCGTTCATCTGCCATTAGTCTAATCCAATCACTTCGTAGCCATTCGCTTCTAGTGTGCGGACAATCTTGTCCATAGGAGTTCCTTCAAGCTTAGAACCCTGTTTGAGCGATACTTTGCGACCGACTGTATTGCGCATCAAGGGATTAGCAAGGGGTTTAAAACCAAGCTCCACTAGAATCTCTAAGACTTCTGGATGCTTGTCCACCACTTCTGCAACAGGAATTGACACATCGATGATATTGTCCATGACGACCTCCATTGTATGTTCTAAAATGATTTTATACTCTTCGAAAATCTCTTCAAACCGCGTCAGCTTCACCTTGCCGTACTCAAGTACAGCCTGCGGCTAGCTTCCTAGTTTGCTCTTTGATTTTCATTGAGTATCACTGCTTATATTATACCATAAGGAGGACTAGCAAATACCAAAAAGAGGGTTGCCCCTCTTCTTTAGTTCTTATC
>BNJU01002932.1_pt1 | contig 102360 bp, 181 predicted proteins | sample 8539281 | NCBI WGS metagenome assembly BNJU01 (sample SAMD00202456, study PRJDB9452) | human saliva metagenome | isolation source: human saliva | place: Japan | reverse complement strand
AGGCGATGATGAGATCCTGCGTAAAATGTGCCGTGATGCGTGACCCGTGCCACTCGTACGGCGTCTGATTCCACCGCAGGAATCCCTCGACCGGGAGCGCGATCACATCGAACTGCTGGATGCACTGCGACACCGTCGAAATAAAGCGCGGAAAATCAACGGGATCAAAGACCGCATCCGGCATCCGATATGCCGACGAAGAATGCTCACTCGTTATGCGGGCAGCGATAGTAGGCGTATCCGTCCGCCAGTCCGCAGGTGACGATGGAGGTTGTGCCCGTTATGAGGTATCGTTCAGGGTCGAATTCAGTCCGTCGTCAGTGCCTCGATCTGCTGCGCTGCACCGAACTCCCTCGTCTCACGCGCAGGGCGGATGATCTTTTCAAAATCGTGATGTTCTCCCAGCCCCAGAGCCATGTGCCGCTCGATGCAGACTCGCTGCCGATGAACTGGGCGGGTATTCGCGCGTGCCGAAAACTGATCACGCCGCGCTCAGATCGACGTTCCAGTCCTCGTTTTTCACCACGTACTCGCGTGCAGGCTTGCTGGATGCTGATCGTCTTGCGAGGCAGACCGAAAAGAGCGCCGTCCAGTCCCCATGCGGCACATCGAGTTGGTCGAGAGGTGCTTCATCGTAGTTCCTCCGTCTCTTATCGCTGACGATTTCACGCTCACTGATAAAATTATAGCATAAAAAGGGCACTGCCGATGAGACGGCTGCCCCGTTATGTTGACGAGAACCCCGCCTGCAGTTTGGATGCATGAGGCGGGTTTTCTCTTTATCGTTTCACCGACATGATCAATACGGCAGTAGAACACAACGAGAAATGTAAAAATTCGTGGGTCTCCCATACCAATCGCCCCTTTCGGGGCCAGATTCGACCGCCCTTTCGACAGTAGCGTACTTAGTATAGCACAGGACGCGTAACAGAATCCCTTGGCGCATGGCGTCAAAGTTTTTCTCTATCAATTTCAGGAATCGCGATAAAAACAGTCCCGGTTGGTGCAGATTTTTGTCCTGTCAAGAGACAAACGGACGTAGCAGGGGCATGTGGAGATTTCACGATGCGAGGCGATGTACTAGACAGCGTGCTGAATCATCAGTGCTTCCCTAACTCAAATATCCAGATTTCGTACGAGTTTCGCGTTCTCCTCGATGAACTGGCGGCGCGGCTCGACCTTGTCGCCCATGAGGATGGTGAAAGAGCTCGTCTGCCGCCTCAGCGTCCTCTGCGCCGACCTGCAGCATGGTGCGCCCCTCGGGGTTCATGGTCGTCTCCCCAGAGCTGCTCGGGGTTCATCTCGCCGGTCCCTTGTAGCGCTGGATGGTCACGCCGTCGCGCCCGATCTCGTCGAGCTTTTTCGCCTGCTCATCGTCGGAGTAGGGTGTGAAATGCTTCTTGTCCTTGCGGATCTGATAGAGCGGCGGCTGCGCGATGTGAACGTGCCCGTGGTCGACGAGCGGCTTCATGTAGCGGTAGAAGAACGTGAGGAGCAGCGTGCGGATGTGCGCGCCGTCCACGTCTGCATCGGTCGCGATGATGATGATCTTGCTGCAGCGGCGCTTCGCGAGATCAATTCTCGCCGATGCCCGTAGCCGAACGCCGTGATCATCGTGCGGATCTCGGCGTTGGCAAAGATCTTGTCGAGCGTGCCTTCTCCACGTTGAGGATCTTGCCGCGCAGCGGAGGATCGCCTGGAAACCTTCGGTCGCGTCCCTGCTTTTGCCGAGCCGCCTGCCGAGTCGCCCTCGACGATGTAGATCTCGCACTGGTCGGGATCCTTGACGGAACAGTCTGCGAGCTTGCCGGGGAGGCTGGAGACCTCGAGCGCGTTCTTGCGGCGCGTCAGCTCACGTGCCTTGCGTCGCCTCGCGGGCATCGCGACGCCATGAGTGCCTTGTCGAGCACCTTTTTCGTGACGGCGGGGTTCTCCTCGAAAGTACTCCGTCGGTCCTCGGTGACGATGGAGTCGACGATGCCGCGCACCTCAGGTTGCCGAGCTTTCGTCTTGGTCTGCCCTCGAACTGCGGCTCGCGCACCTGAGGCTGATGACGGCGGTCAGTCCCTCGCGCACGTCCTCGCCCGAGAGGTTGCCGTCCTTGTCCTTTCAGCACGTTCAGTCGGCGCGCAAAGTCGTTCGCTGCGCGCGTGAGGGCGATCTTAAAAGCCCGCGAGATGCGTCCGCCCTCCTCGGTGTTGATGTTATTGACAAAGCTGTAGATATTTTCCTGATAGCTGTCGTTGTACTGCATGGCGATCTCAACGACGGTGTCGTCCTTCACGCCGTTGAAGTAGATCGGCTCCTCGTTGATCGTCTCCTTTTTGCGGTTGAGGTGGGAGACAAAGGGAGCGGATGCCGCCGTCAAAGTGGAAGGTCTCGCTGCGCACCTCGGCGCCGCGCTCGTCGGTGAGGGGTGATCGTGATGCCGTGGTTGAGGAAGGCGAGCTCGCGCGAGCGATGCTTCAGCGTGTCAAAGCTGTAGGTCGTGACGGTGAAGATCTCGGGGTCGGGGACGAAGTGGACGCGCGTGCCCGTTGTATCGGACGTGCCGATCTCGTGCAGCTTGGTCGTGGTGACGCCGCGCGAAAAGGAGATCGCAAAAGATTTTTCCCATCACGGCGCACCTCGACGTCCATCTCCGTGGAGAGGGCGTTGACGACGGAGACGCCGACGCCGTACCGAGACCGCCCGAGACCTTGTAGCCGTCGCCGCCGAATTTGCCGCCCGCATGGAGGACGGTCAGGAACGACCTCGACAGCGGGCATGCCGCTCTCGTGCATATCGACGGGGATGCCGCGTCCGTTGTCCGTGACGGTGATGCTGTTGTCCTTGTGTATCGTGACGCCGACCGTGTCGCAGTAGCTCACGAGCGCCTCGTCGATGGAGTTGTCGACGACCTCGTAGAACGAGATGGTGCAGGCCGCGCTCGGAGGTCGAGCCGATATACATGCCGGGACGTTTGCGCACCGCCTCCAGTCCCTCAGCACCTGGATCTGCCCGCGCCATAGTCCGCGTCGACGGCGGTCACCTCATCGCCCATCTCCTCCTCCGAGATCGCGATGCCCGTGAGATCGGGCGCGTCTGCCATCTCGGCGGCTTCCTTTGCCTCCTCGGGGGTCGGCGGACGGATCTCCGCCTGCTCGTCCGTTGTTTCATTTTGGGTTCTTTTTCTTTGCCATTATGTCCTCCTTGGGGGTATTGAACTTCTTATTTAGGGAATTTCAGAGATTTTACGCGAATGATCTCATAGTTATTTTCTTTCAGGATATGGGCGCAAACCTCCTAAAGAATTGGGATATTCTGTTCAATCGTATCCCAAACAATTTCAAAATCAAGGCTATGGTCGTAATCGTGCGCGAACAAGTTTCTCATTTTCTTAATATCTTTCCATGGAATTTCAGGAACTTTCTCAAGAAAATCGACGAGATTTTACAACCTCTCGATGGTCTGAATCAGCATAGAGCAAGAACTATGATATGCATAGTTTTCTATGAATTCCTTTTTTGATTTTCAAAAGAGACGAAATTTCGATAATCTCATCACAATGCTTTACGATAATTTGCAGGATCTGCGCATCCTTCTCACTGACGATCATAAAGAAGTATCTCCTCCCTTTCGACGTATTTCTTGAAGATTTTATTCTCCTCCGGGAGTCTCGTAATCAGATCAATTTCTTTGCCCAGGGCTTCTTCGAGGGTCTGCATACATACCACCGAGCCCAAACAGCCCTATCCCTTAGGAACTTCCATATGGACGTCCACATCGCTGTCCTCCGTGCCTCGCCGCGTGCGCATAGAGCCGAAGAGCCATACCTTTTCAATTTTGTATTTCTCGCAGATGGGGCGGATTTTTATCACGGATTTCATCAATACTGAGAATCATGGGTGTCACCCCTACGATTTCTTCGCTTGCGTTTTTCATCTCTTCCCAGAACTCACGTGTGGTGATGAGCTCGTTGCGCAGTTCCCAGAAGGTGCTCTGTATCTTCTTCGGTGTGACCTCTCCGGGCGGCAGGACCGCGGTGCAGCATGGTGAGGAGACGCGCATTCTCGCTGTCCTGCGCCGTGTACTCCGTGCGTCCTGCGATGCTGCGGATGAGGTCGGCACGCTCACTGCCGACCATGAGCGCATCCGCCGCGGGGATGCGCCGCGTGATGTCCGCGAGCTTTTGCCCACGGCTCACGCCGCAGGATGGCACGTACCTCGCGCCGCACGCTGCGCTCCTCGCTGCGGCGGCGGTCCATGCAGACACCGCTGGTGAGCCGCCCGCAGACGGGGCACGGGGTGAGTCCGCGCGCTTCCTTTAGATGGCGTGCCTTGCGCGTCGTCGAGATAGGCGCGCTCGATGTGCGTGCGCAGGTCGCTGTCCTCAATCGGGCGGCGAGCGACGCCCACGTGCGATCTCGGCGTCCGACAGTCCCGTCTGTGCGAGCGCACGCCGATAGGCAGCAGGCGTCTCCCGCTGCGGCATCGTCCGGCATCTGCAGAGCGGGGCGCATCGTCGTGCAAAAGGCGATCTCCGTCACCATGCGTCCGCCCGCGTAGTTGTTGACGCGCTGGACGATCTCGAGCGCACTCATGCGCATCTCGTTCTTCCAGACCGCATCGGGCGCATAGAGAAATAGCTTGTCGCGCACCGCGACGGCACGCACGCGGCGTGCGACCATCTCCCCATGATATCCGGCCCAGTGGGAAGGGTCGTGTGCGTGATGTAGTCGCGCTCAAAGGGAGGACCGAGGCGACGAATCGCGGCGCGCATCGTCGCCCGCACCCGCCGTGCCAAGTGTTGTACGCAGTCTCTTCCTCCTCTGTGTCAATCCGCATCAATCATCCAAGGACTATTTCCCCCGTGATTCCTCATCCCGCACCGTCCCCGCCTCCACGTACCGATACGTCCCCATACGCTCTGCGAAATACGCCGCATCGGTCGCCGTGATAAAAGGTCTGGATGTGCTCGTGGCGGATGAAGTCGAGGAGGGCGCGGCGGCGGTCGGCATCGAGCTCGCTCATCACATCATCGAGGAGGAGGATCGGCGCCTCGCCGATATTCTCGTGCAGGGTAAAGAGCTCTGCGAGCTTCAGCGCGAGCGCGCCCGTACGCTGCTGTCCCTGCGAGCCGTAGCTCCTGGGACTCATGCCGCCGACGCGCAGGACGAGATCGTCGAGATGCGGCTCACGCCGTCGCCGCCCGCGCAATATCGCGCGCACGCCCCTCGCATAGCATCTTATTATACCATGCATGGAGTGACTCTGTCATGTCGTCTTCGGCAAAGTCCTCCGCCCCGCGCCTGCGATCTCATAGGGCGAGCGCGAGCTCTCCCCGACCGCGAGCACCGCCTGCACGCGCGGAGGCGCCTCGAGCTGCGCGACTGCCGCAATGCGGCGCGTCACGATGTGAGGCGGCACTTTTTGCGAGCTGCGCATCCCACGGCGGGAGATCGTCCGGCGCGGCGAGACGCTCGCGGATATCCTTCAGCACGGCGTTGCGCTGCTTCAGGATGCGCGTATGGCGCAGGAGCTCGCCGTAGTGAGCGGGACTCGCCTGCGAGGCTCCGCATCGAGATAGCGGCGGCGGAGCGCCGGAGCCTTGACGAGAAAAGAGATCCTCGGGGAAAAAGAGCACCATCGGCAGGGATGCCGACGAGGTCGCGCTGGCGCAGGCTCTCCCGCGTGGGTGATGCGTCGCCGCGCTCCGCGGGCAAAGGTAAAGAGAGCTCGCCCGGCACATCGTGCCGCCGAAACGAAAAGCCCGATGTGCGCGCCGTCTGCCCCCACGCGAATGAGCTCCGCATCGCTCGATGTGCGATGGGAGCGTCCAAAGCGGCGTAGTAGAGCGCCTCGATGATATTCGTCTTGCCCTGTGCATTCGCGCCGAGAAAGATCTGCACCCGGGGTCGAACGCGAGGTGCAGCGTCTCATAGCTGCGATAGCTGCGCAGCGTCAGCTCTGTGATCTGCATTGTTACACGCGCGACGCGGTATGTATCATTGCCATCAATCGTAATGACATCACCGGGGACGAGCTTGCGTCGCCGTGCCGTCTCCGGCACATCGTTGCGCAGGATCATGCCCTCCGCGAGGATCGCCGACCTCGCCGCCGCTCGCCACGGCCCCCGCCAGTTTCAGAAACTGATCAGCTGGATCGTATCGGTATGAATCGCGATATCCATCACGTCAGTGCGTCCTCACAGGCGTTACCACATAGATATAGTTCGGATCAGCCTCCTCGCGGATCGTGATCGGCGAGAGGTTGACCCCTGCTCGTTCGAGCCCTGCAGAGAGGATACACGTATCGCTGTCGAGCGACTTCATCGCATCCATCAGATAGGGAGGCGTTGAACGCGATCGTCACATCATCGCCCTCGACCTGCGCCGCGATCGTCTCCTCCGCCTCACCGATCTCAGGGGCTGTTCGAGGAGATGCATCATCCCGTCTGCAAAGCGCAGCTTGACGATATTGTACTGATCGGTACGCGCGATGAGCGAGGCGCGGTCGACGGCAGCCGAAAATGCCGCAACATCGAGCGTCACCTTCGTGCGGATATTCGCATCCTGCGGAATGACGCGGCGATAGTCGGGGAATGCCCCCTCAATGAGACGCGAGGTCATATAGATGTTGTCGAACGATACACTGATCTGATTATAGGAACACGACACGATGGACGTCAGACGGCACATCGCTGTTTCATTGTCCGTGTTACTTCCTCTAAAAAGCGTGCGGGGATGATGACGCGGATCTGCCCTGCCTCCTCCTCGAGCTGCTCACTCTTGACCGCGAGACGATGGACGTTCGTCGCAGCAAACGTGACCTCACGTCCCTCGACCTCGAGCTGGCAGCCTGTGAAGATCGGACGGCGGTCGCGCTGCTCCTCCTTGAGACAGGCAAAGGCAGATTTCTTGACGAGACGTGCAAGAACACGATCTTTGATGGTAAAGTGCAGTGTCCCGTCCATACGTTGAAGTACGGGAAGTCCATGACCTCCATCGTGCGCAGGGTGAAACGTACCGTACCTGAGCGGATCTCGGCAGGCCGTCAGAGCTCTCCGTGTTGATCGAGACCTCCCTCGGCGGGCAGCTTGCGTGCGAACTCCGTGAGATACTTTCCGGGGAGAACGGCGGTGCCGGTTCCGTGGATCTCGGCGGGAATGGTGACGATAAAGCCCAGCTCATGGTTTGTGGTCTGGGTTCGAGCTGTCCTTCTCTGGCGTTTCATATAGACACCGGAGAGATCAGGGGTCTGCGGCTTGGTCGAGGCCCTTTGCTGACGACCTGCAGCGCGGCGATCAGGTCGCTCTTGGGCAGGGTGATGTTCATGATGAGTCCTTTCGCTTTCTGTGCGGCGTGGGGTTTTCAATTGCCACGTGATATATATAAATATAGTAATGGTAGTAGTAGGCGCTGTGGATATGTGGAAAATGGGAAAAATCTCCGGTTTTGACGCGGCTGTGCCTGTGGATAATTGAGGCCAAGTTATGCCTGACTTATCCACAGGTTTACACAGAGTGGTGATGGATGAGTCATTTTTCCACAGTACGTCCACATGTCATGAGACGTCTCCTGCACAGTGTTGTCCACAGGGGGACGCACGGTCGATGCGGTGAAGGAAGCACGGATCAATTCGGCGCGACGGATCAGCGATTCGTTAAATCCCGCGGATCTGGATGGAGAGCGACTTGATGAGTGCATCGGTCGCAGGATCGCTCTCTGTGAGACTCTGGATCTTCTTGTGCGCGTGGATGACCGTCGAGTGGTCGCGGTTAAAGCCGCCGATCGTCGGCCGCCGATACCTCCGTCATCTCGTGACAGAGGTACGTAGCGATCTGGCGCGGATAGGCGATGTCGTTGCTGCGCTTCGGGAGCGGATGTCCTCGCTCGTCACCTTTGAAATGCGTGCAGACGATGCGCTCGATCATCTCCATCGTGATGCGGCGCCCTTCTCCCCGCGCAGATGGTTGCCGAGCGCGGCGACGCAGGTCATCTCGTCGATCGGCATACGCATCATGGAGCGTATTTGATGAGGCGCGTGAGGGCACCTCGAGCTCGCGGATGTTGCTGTCCACGCGGCTCGCGATATAGAGTCACCACATCGGCGGGGATATCGACGTCTCGCTCTGTGCCTTTTTCTGGAGAATCGCAACGCGCGTCTCGAACTCCGGCGGCTGGATATCGACGGGCGCACCGCCCGCAAAGCGCGAGATCAGACGATCCTCGAGCCTTGACATCCTGCGGCTGGCGATCTGAGGTCAGAATGATCTGGCTGCCGTTGTCGCGCAGCTTGTTGAACGTCTGGAAAAACTCCGTCTGTGTCTGCTCCTGCCCCGCGAAGAACTGGATATCGTCGATCAGCAGCACGTCGATATGGTAGTATTTCTCGCGAATGCGTCCATATTCTTCTCGCGGATGGAGCGGATAAATTCGTGGTAAAGTCCGTGCTCGCGATATAGAGGACGCGCTTTTTCGGATCGTCAGCGAGGATCTTGTGACCGACCGCGTGCATGAGATGCGTCTTGCCAGGCCCCACGCCGCCGTAGATGAAGAGCGGGTTGTGCGAGGGGCTCAGCGCGTCCGCAACGGCCTTTGCCATCGCGTAGGGGAACTGGTTCGAGCGGCCTGTGACGAACGCCTCGAAAGGTATACTTTCGGGTTGAGCGTCGTCGCGTCGTCCGGTGCAGCGCGTGCGTCTCGGGCGGCGTGAGCGGAGACTGCCCTGCGTGGGGTATGTCGCCTGCTCGTCCGCGGCGATATGCCCGGCGGCTGCCTCCTCTGCCATGGCGGGTTCCACCAGGTTTTCCTTCACCGCAGGCGGCTCTTTCTGGGATGCTGCCGCCGGATCAATAATGATCCGGAACGTATAGCCGCACCGAGCGCCTTTTTGTATGACATCACCGAACAGTGCACCCAGACGCGATTCTACGTATTGCTTTTTGGATATCTTCGCCAACGGCAAGCAGCAGTTCTTATCTTTTGAGCGAAACGGGCACAATGGGCAAAAATCCACTTCTTTACGGCGTCTTCGTGAATGATTCCGCTGGTCTTATCCAGCACTTTTTGCCACAGATCGGCGAGTTCTTTTCTTCGGACATGCGATTTTGTCCTTCGTAAAATTTGTTATCACAGAGTTATTCACGCTTGTGGATAACTCTTCCGATGTGAAACGCTAGGGTAATCCGTGAAGATCGAAAATTATGCACGATGTTTTCACAGGGTTTTCCTCAATGAACCAGGGATATTTTATCAAAAAAGCGGACTTATCAACAGGTGCTTTGGTCTTATCCACCAAAAAAAGGGTGAAAATCATGCCCTGTGTGCCTTGACATACGCGCGTTTTTCGTCTATAATGTGACCTGATTCACACGCGAGACTACCTGCGCGGCGGTATGTGCCGCGCGTTGCAGCAGAAAAAGGAGGTGACGAGGTGAAGAGAACATTTCAGCCGAACAATCATTGGAGAAAAAAGACGCATGGATTCCGTGAGCGCATGAAGACGAAAGGCGGCCGCCTCGTACTCAAGAGAAGGCGTCAGCGCGGAAGAAAGAAACTTTCGGCGTAATATCGCTGGACTTTGGGCAGGAGGTCACCGCAGGTGGCCTCTTTTTTACGAATATGGAACAGAAAAGATATACACTGCCGCGCAGCAGGATGATCAAGCGCCGCAGCGACTTTCAGTGCGTCTATCAAAAGGGGCGCTCGGTCGCGGGGCGGCGCATGATCCTCTATGTCCTGCGCGACCCGCGTGTCGCGGGAAAGGTCGGCTTTGCCGCCGGGAAAAAACTGGGCTGTGCCGCCGTGCGCAGCCGCACGAAGCGCCTCCTGCGCGAGGCGTACCGCTGTCTGCAGCACGAGCTGCGCGGCGATGTGGGGATCCTCCTCATCGGGCGCGCGGGACTTGCGGACGGCAGATGCAGGACGCCGCCGAGGATCTGCGCCGCCTCATCCGCCGCGCGGGGATCTTTGCCGACGGCGCATCGGAAAAACATCGGAGGAGCACGGATGAAACGCCTGCTGCTCCTCCTCATCCGCTTTTTATCGCGCGGCGATTTCGCCGCTCTTTCTGCCACTGCCGCTACTACCCGACCTGCTCGGCGTATGCCTTGGAGGCGGTCACGCGCTACGGCGCATGGCGCGGCGGATGGATGGCCGTGCGCCGCATCCTGCGCTGTCACCCCTTTCATCAGGGGCGGCTATGACCCCGTACCATAACAAAACGATTCCGAACATCCGACATACAGACGACGACTTAACCAAACGTCCCAATCGTAGGGAGGAACTATCCTGATCGAATTTTTCAGCAATCTGTTTGCGCCCATCATCCATATTTGCAGATGATCCTCGGCGCGTTCTACTCCGTCACCAGTGCCGCCGGCCGCCGAGAGCTACGGCTTTCCCATCATCCTGCTCACCATCCTCATCAAGCTCGTGACCTACCCGCTCACCGTCAAGCAGGGTCAAATCCATGAAGGCGATGCAGGACATCCAGCCGAAGATGAAGAAAAATCCAAGAAAAATACAAGCACGACCCGCAGATGCTCCAGCAGAAGACGGGCGAGCTCTTCCGCGAGGCGGGCGTCAACCCGCTCGCCGGCTGTCTGCCGCTCCTCGTGCAGATGCCGATCCTCATGGGCATGTACTACGCGCTCTTTAACTTTACCTTCCCGAGTGCGGAGGCGGCGGCGTTCTTCTGGCTGCCGAGCATGAGCGAGCCGGATCCCTACTATATCCTCCCGTCCTCTCGGCGGCGACGACCTTCCTCCAGCAGAAAATGACCTCCAGTGAGATGACGGGGCAGATGAAGATCATGATGACCGTCATGCCGCTCTTCATTGGCTGGATCAGCCTCACCTTCCCGTCGGGACTCGTCCTCTACTGGGTCACGATGAACGTGGTTCAGATCGCCCAGCAGTGGTGGATGTACCGTGGTGAGGACAAGACGGCAAAGGGGGCGGCGTAATGGCGGAGATCATCGAGACGACAGGCAAGACCGTCGAGGATGCCCTCGCAGCAGCACTGGAAAAACTCGGCTGCGGCCGCGAGGAGGTCACCTACGAGGTGATTCAGGAGCCGTCGGGTGGCTTCCTCGGGCTCTGGGGCAAACGCGAGGCGCGCATCCGCGTCACGACGCGTCCCATCATCCGCCCGCATCATCGGAGATCCCAATCTCGCCGCCGCCGACCATCACCGCTGCACCGCGCGAGGAGAGTGTACCTGCGCGCAGCGAGGACGGCTCGACCCGCGCGCCAAGCGCTACCATACCGATCTGCGCTCCTCCGCGACGTACATGCGGCGAGGCGATGGATCGCGCACGGAGACCGAGCGGCGCGATGCCGCCCCGCGGCGGAGCGTCCTGCACGGACGACGCGCCGCGCGGCTATGCCAATGCGCGTCCGCGCTACGAGGGGCGCGCGCGAGCGTGAGGCGGCTATCCACCGCGCCCGCGCCGCGAACGCGGTGACTACCGCTTCTCCCGCTCACGGATGAGATGGCAGCGGCGGCAGAGGGCTTCCTCGGCAAGATCTTTGCCGCGATGGGGCTCTCCGTCACGCTGAACCGCACGGATACACCCATGGGCACGATCTTCAACATGCACGGGGAGAACCTCGGCATCCTCATCGGCAAGCACGGTGCGACGCTCGACGCGCTCCAGTACCTCACAAACCTCGTCGTGAACAAAATCCCGGAGACGGGCTTTGCGCGCATCATACTCGACGTGGAGGACTACCGCGCCCGCCGCGAGGAGACCCTCATCCGCCTCGCAGGGACATCTCGCGGACAAGGCGTGCCGCATCGGCGAGGAGATCCATCTCGAGCCGATGAGCCGCCACGAGCGCAAGATCATCCATGGCACTGCAGGACAATCGCCGTGTCACGACCTGGCAGCGGGCGACAACCCGCGTCGCTACGTCGTCATCGTCCCGAAGCGCCGCCGCTACAGCCGCAGCGGAGGACGCGCTATGGGGCGTACGAACAGTGAGGATTTGAAAAAGGGCTGTTGTATGAAGGCGAAACACTTCGATGCAATAGCTCTTCTTTACTATGAGTAATATAATATCATTTTTCATCTTTTTCAGTTTTAACGTAATACAAGTATATTTCTGCTATCTTAAATATAGGCACGTTTGTACGATAAGCTTTTCAAAAGGAGCTGTCCATCGCGAGCGAAGAACTGATTCAGAGGAACTTAGTGGCAGCCCCGGAACATATGGGGCCATGGGAATATTATAATATTGGTGCAACAACGCTTAAAGCCTTGAAAGAGGCGCAGAATAATTCCGCAGAAAAACTATGCAGAATTCGAGGCAAGAAGCCGGATGCACTCATTATCGAAAAAGGCGCATGTCATTGCCACGATTGAGTATAAACAGCCAAGTCAGTTACGGACCAAAAACAGGTTGCCGCAGCTGTCGCACAGGAACTTGCACAGCACGTGTATTAGGGGCAAAAATCTATATTGTGACGGATGGGAAGAAGACATATTGGATCAATCCCTGACAGGAAATCAATTTTATCTGAGGATGGAAAAGCCACTTACAAGCGAATTTCAGCGGGACTCGGATGTGTCCATCCGTCTCATCTATCAGATTCTATCCTCTATCCAGGCAGACAATGATATGCTCTGCACTCCTGTTGCAGTCGATCCTCTTCCACTGGCACGTCAAGTCTGGCAGGAGTTTATGGGCGGTGTCCGGGGCGACGCCGGAGAACTACCTCTATACCTCCGTCGAGATATTTATCTTCAAGTATCTCAGCGATCTTGGCGTATTGCGCGGCGTGTATACATTCGATCATTTGCTTGCTCAATATGGGACTAACACGGACAATGAAGTTTTGGAGGTCTATGCGAGCAGCGTTCGTCCCAAGATCAGGAGCTTTTTCCCCATGGAATCCCAAGGACAGGGACGACCATCATCAGCGGAACGATCTTCGTCTCCAAGGATGACAAAGCTGTCGATGGCTATGCTGCCGTCTTTCATAAGATACTGGATCGCTTTGCGAAATTCGGCACACTTGAAAAGATTGACTACGATTTCAAGAGCAGACTTTTCGAGACATTTCTCAAGGAATCCATCAGTAAGAAGAACTGGGGACAGTTCTTTACTCCGCTGAAGGTCGTGCAGTCCATCGCAAAAATGGCGGAGATTCGTCCCGGTATGCATCTGCGATCCCGCGTGCGGCGTTGGGAAATTCCTCCTCGAACCGATCCTGCATGACCTCGACCGCTATTTTTACCGTCGAGGGCGTGGCAGCTGAAAAGCTAAGATTCAGCTTTCAGGATTTGATAGAGGATTCGACAAGGATGAGCAAAAGACCATCATCCTCGCCAAAGGCGAATATGCTTATCTATTTCTCTGCCCTTCTGCGCGATCACGCAGGAATCAGCGCGCAGTTCTCAGGCTGTTCAACAATACCTTCCTCCTGCAGACTAACTCCATCCTAGGGGACACTCGCATCCGATCACGAGACAGAATACGATTTAATTCTGACGAATCCGCCCTATGTGATGAGCGGCAGCGCAACCTCAAAGAGGAGATAGCAAAGCGGGTGGATCTCAAATCGCACTATAGCATCAGCGCGATGGGGGTCGAGGGGCTGTTCATGGAGTGGATCATCCGCGCCCTGAAGCCGGGAGGAAAGGCTTTCATTGTTGTGCCCGACGGGATTATGAACACGCAGCAACGATCAGCGCCTGCGTGACTTCATTCGGACTGAATGTGAGATTGACGCAGTGATCTCACCCCGCTCGACACCTTCTTTACCACGAATAAAAGACCTACATCATGGCACTGACGAAGAAAGTCCCCGTCGTGTGCGAAGGCGTTACAGTAAAGGAACAGCAGACAAGTCCCATATTCACCTATCTCTGCTCGGAGATCGGGGAGACGCGGGATATGTATCGGTTCGATCTGGAGCAGAACGACCTTGCGGCGGCGGCGGATCTCTACTGCATGTTCCGTGGTGCAAAAGGGACTGCTTCAGGACAGACGACCCGCGCTGTAAGATTGTCTCTATCGACGCATTCGCGGAGGGGACGCACTGGTCGGTTGAGCGTTGGTGGACGCGCGAGGAACGGATCGCGCTCGGGATTGAGGAGGAGACTGAGAGCGTATCGATTGAAGAGTTCGTTCTTCTTGTTGAAGATACCGCAGAAACGTTGAGTGAGTTTCAAGAGTTGTTGCGTGAGGTAACATAAATCAAAGGGAAGAGATTTGGCTAGCAGATCGTAAGTATTTTGATCTTTTTATTGGAAAACGTGTACTGCGAAAAGATTTTCAAATCCCACGCGGAGAGATTCCTGTCTACAGTGCTAATGTATTTAAGCCGTTCGTATATTCTGATACGACAATATAACCGACTATGATTCTTCTTATGTTATTTGGGGAAATTGATGGAGATTTTGACTTCAATGTTGTTGGTATAGAACACCTTTTTGCAACAACAGATCATTGTGGCGCAATAAAAATAATTCATCATGGAATCGACCCGTTTTACCTTTCCCATATATTAAGAGAAACCAGTTATATTTATGGATTTGATCGAGGTCTGCAGGGCTTCCTTGACCAATATGAAGAATGTCAAAATCAATATACCGATTTCTGCGGATGGAGAATTTGACATAGAATATCAGAACTTTTACTACATCAACTTATGTCTGTTAAACAGATAAAAGATGAGATTGTGAGAAATCGAATCAAAGAGGGTGATTTTTCGTATTGACCTAAAGGAGTACCCCATGCGCTATATGCCTCTTTCTGATGTATTTAATACGGTGAAAGGAAGAGTAGGTATACACGAAAATATGGCAAAAGATCATCAAGGGATTATCCTATCTTTGCTGCATCGAGTACGAATCCACTGACACATATAGATACATATGATTATGATGGGGAGTATCTGAGTTGGTCAACCAATGGATTTGCAGGGGTACGGTGACAGTGCTGAAAGGACAGTTTTTCCATCAATGGTGATCGGGGACTACTGATTCCCAAAATAGACCATATAAATATCTTATATTTGCGTTACATTTTAGAGCCCATCTTTCGTAAGTTGGCAAAAGGGCGTCGGGGAGATCGCGGTGAAGATGAGTTTACGAAGTTGTATCCATCCATGATTTCTGATGTAGTTGTTCCTTTGCCGGTTGATACAAGCGGAACAACTCAGTATGGAGGCACAAAATGAGATTGCGATGATGTATGATACAATGGAAGAATATCGCCGTGAGATTGTGGGGAAACTGGATGCCTTATTAAATCAGCATATCAGCTATTGACATTTGTGGAAAAATATGAAGCGCCCTTTGGGAATGGGCACTTAGGGAACACAGGGAAAGGGACACAATGACCGATGACACCATCAGCCAGATCGCGACCCGCACGGCGCGGGCGGCATCGGCATCATCCGCGCTGAGCGGAGAGGGATGCGCTCGGCGTTGCGCGCCGCGTCTTTCGGCCTGCGGCGGGCGGCACGCTCGGCGACATCGCACCCCTATACAGCGCGCTATGGGACACATCGTCGCGGCGGACGGCACCGTGATCGACGAGTGCATCCTCCTCTATATGCGCGCGCCGCATTCCTACACAGGGCGAGGACACGGTCGAGCTGCAGTGTCACGGCGGCGCGTCGTTCTGCGTGCAGTGCTCCTCAGGACATGGGAGGCGGGCGCGCGTCCCGCAGAGGCGGGGGAGTTCACGAGCGCGCCTTTGCCACGGGCGGCTCGACCTCGCGCGCGCCGAGGGCGTCATGGGAGCTGATCGCGGCAAGAGCGCACGCGCCGCGCATGCCGCACGGGGAGCGGCTCGCGGTGCATTCTCCCATGCGGTGACGGACATCCGCACACAGATTCTCGGTGCCGTCGCGCACATCGAGGCGAGGGATCGACTTCCCGAGGACGACATTCCCGCTGCGTCCGCCGAACGCCTGCGGCGGAGATCGACGCCGCCTCTGCCGCCGTCCGCCGCCTGCTCGCGGGTGCGGATACGGACGCATCCTGCGCGATGGGGTCAAGACCGTCATCGTCGGCCGTCCCGAACGTCGGCAAATCGAGCCTCCTCAACGCCCTCCTCGGCATGGAGCGCGCCATTGTCACCGACGTGCCGGGCACGACGCGTGACATCATCGAGGAGGAGATCAGCGTCGCGGGCATCCCCTGCGGCTTCTCGATACGGCGGGACTGCGCGCGGCAGAGGACGCCGTCGAGCAGATCGGCGTCGCACGCACCGAGCAGCATCTCATGGATGCAGAGCTCATCCTCGCTGTCTTTGACGCGTCAGAGCCGCTGACCGCGGAGGATCACGCGCTCCTTGCGCGCCTTTCGGCGGCAGCGGCAGATACCATCATCCTCTGCAGCAAGGAGGATCGCCCTCCGTACTGAGTGCGGCGGACTTTTGCCGCCGTCGCTGCGCCCGTCCTCCGCATCTCGGCGCAGGAGGGCACGGGGCTCGATGCCCTGCGGGAGGAGATCGCCGCGCACATCGTTCGGCGGGAGGGCGACTCAGCGATGGGGGCGCTCCCGAACAAAGGAGCGCGAGATCGAGGCACTGCGCCGCGCGGAAGCGCATCTCACGGCGGCGGAGGAGACCCTCGCCGCAGACCTTGGGACGGACTTCGTCTCCATCGACCTGCGCGCCGCCTACGACGCGCTCGGCGAGATCCTCGGCGAGACCGTCGATACCGACCTGATCGACCGCATCTTCAGCGAGTTTTGTATCTGGAAAATAGAGCCCATGAAATCTGATCGTGACATCGTATGGACAGCGCGTGAGATACGCATATTTGATGCGCTGCGAAACCTCGCCTCTTCCTACGGGGCAGAGCGCATTGTGCTCTTTGGCTCGCGCGCCCGCCGCACACATGGGGAAAAGAGCGACATTGACCTCGCCGTTTTCGGCTGTGCGCGCTTTCGCGACTTTTTCCTTTGCTGTGGACGAGGAGATCGACACCCTCCTCTCCCTTTGATCTGGTGGACATGGACGGTATCGTCTCCCCTGCCCTCGCGGCAGAGGTGGAACAGGGATGGAGTGATTCTCTGAAGCGGTACGATGAATTTGTGCGCCACCCTGTCCATCCTGCGACAGGCGCGGGAGCAGGACTTGACGAATACCTTCATCGTCAGCGGGATCATCGACAAGTTTTTCATCCAGTTTGAGCTGGGGTGGAAACTGCTCAAGAGCTCCTGCGCGAGGAGGGGCGGAGCATCTCAGCATCGGGCTCGCCGCGTGCGATCATCAAGGAAGCATACCTCTGCTTTTGACTTCCTCGCGGAGGATGTATGGCTCGATATGCTGCACGCCCGCAACGACCTGACGCATATCTACAACAGTACGCGCGCAGAGGAAATGGTTCGTGAGATCCTCACGCGCTATATTCCCGCATTTGATGCGATGGAGCAGGGACTGCGGGAGCAGAATGGGGAGCCGATTTCTAAGGAAACACTGATAAAACGAGGTCTGCCATATTGGCGTAGATTTTTTCGTCCGAACGAGGTGGAAAAACCGGACGCAGAGTGGATGCTCTGTGGAGGATTTTCCGCCGAAGTGCGGGCAAAAAGATGCGTCAAGATGGTTGTACCGAATTTATCAGTGCTTCCCTAATGAGGATAACGTGAGCACAGAACAGGACTACGACATCATCGTCATCGGCGCAGGCCATGCGGGCGTCGAGGCGGCACTGCCGCAGCACGGATGGGACAGCGTACACTCATCGTCACACTGTCGCTGGACAACATCGCCATGATGCCGTGCAATCCATCCGTCGGCGGCCCTGGCAAGAGCCACCTCGTCCGCGAGATCGACGCGCTCGGCGGCGAGATGGGCATCGCGGCAGATCGGGCGAGCATCCAGCGGCGCCTGCTCAACACGGGCAAGGGACCTGCCGTCCACGCCCTGCGCATGCAGGCGGACAAGTTCCTCTATCAGCGCATCATGAAGGAGACCCTCGAAAACACCGCACATCTCGACGTGCGTCAGCTCCTCGTGACGGAGCTGCGGACGGAGGAGACGGCGGAGGGGCGGCGCGTCACGGGCATCCGCTGTGAGACGGGGGAGCAGCTCACCGCGCGCCGTCATCCTCGCGACGAGGGACCTATCTGCGCGGGCGCATCATCCTCGGCGAGACGATCTATGACGGCGGCCCGAACGGCCAGCGTCCTGCCATGGCATTCTCGGACTCCCTGCGCGCGGCGGGGATTCGCCTCATGCGGTTCAAGACAGGCACGCCCGCGCGCGTTGACCGCCGCACGCTCGACCTCGCGGAGACAGCTCTGCAGGCGGGCGACCCTGATGCGCCTGCCTTCTCCTTCCTGACGGATGCGATGCCCGACGCGCAGACCCCCTGCTACCTCACCTACACGAACGAAGCAACCCATGCCGTCATCCGTGCGAACCTCCATCGCGCCCCGATGGCAAACGGCGTCATCGAGGGCATCGGTCCGCGCTACTGCCCCTCGATCCGAGACGAAGATCGCGCGGTTCCCCGACAAGGAGCGGCATCAGCTCTTTCTCGAGCCGGAGGGACTGCATACCAATGAAATATATGTGCAGGGGTATGTCTACCAGCCTGCCAACGGATGTGCAGGAGGAGTTCTCCGCACCATCTCGGGACTGCAGCATGCACGCATGATGCGCCCGGCTATGCCATCGAGTACGACTGCCTCGACCCGCTGCGGCTGAGGCAAGCCTCGCGGTCAAAGAGATCGCAGGGCTTTACTCTGCGGGGCAGGCGAACGGGACGAGCGGCTACGAGGAGGCAGCGGCACAGGGGCTCATCGCGGGCATCAACGCCGCGCGTGCCTGCATGGGCGAGGCCGCTCATCCTGCGGCGCAGCGACAGCTACATCGGCGTCCTCATCGACGATCTCGTGACGAAGGGGACAGAGGAGCCGTACCGCATGATGACGAGTCGCGCCGAGTACCGCCTCGTCCTGCGGCAGGACAACGCCGACCTGCGGCTGACGCCCATCGGACGCCGCATCGGACTCGTCTCGGATGCGCGCTGGGCGCGCTTTTACGGCAAAGCGCGACGCCATCGAGGGCGGCTCTCGCGCAGCTGCAGGAGACGCGCCTCAGCCCGAGCGCTGCGACGGAGGAGCGGCTGGCGGCGGCGGGCATCCCCCGCTGCGGACGCCCATGACCTCTTTGCCCTGCTCGCACGCGAGGGCGACTACCGTGCACTCGCCGCCGTCTTTGACCTCCCGCCGCTCGCAGACGACGTGCGCGAGAAGTCGAGATCAGTGGCGCGCTACGACGGCTACATACGGAAAACAGGAGGAGCAGATCGCGCGCATGGAGCGGCTCGAGGCACGCCGCATCCCCGCCGATACAGACTGCGCGGCCATCGGCAGCCTGCGCCTCGAGGCGGCGGAGAAACTCGCCGCCGTGCGCCCGCGCTCCATCGGACAGGGCCTCGCGCATCAGTGGCGTCTCCCGGCCGACATCTCCGTCCTCCTCGTCTGGCTCGAGAAAGAGCGACGGATGGATGACAAGAGTAAAAGCTACCTGATTCGCGTCGATATGAAGAGGCGGTAGCGCTATTGGGAGTAGCGCTGACAGCAACCGCGCCATTCTCGACAAATGTGCGGTTGGCGTTTCAAACGGATAACTGGGCAAAGCTCATGTGTTGCGAATCGACCGCATGCTCGTCATACGACGACGTATAGCCTGGTCGGTCATGGATCAATCTATTATAACGATGCTCTATCATACCAGTCTCCCGTCCATAGCAAGTAGGTCCTTTTCGCCCTCCCGCTCCTTTTTCCGTCTGTGAAACAATGCACATTTTTGTTACATGACCGTGGCAATTCCTCAGAATTTAACTAAAGTTTCTGAATTTATTTAAGTTCAGTCGATCACATCTCGATAAAACAAATAGGACAGTGATATTCGCAGGAAGCGCAAAGGAGGGATTACAATGAAGTTTGAAAAAAATCTATGGCGGGCGCGGCGTTGCTGACCGACCCCCGTGCGCAGCATCGCACGCGAAGCGATGATACCGAGAGCACTTTTGCGCAGATCCTGCAGGAGATGCGCGATGAGAAGGCAGCCGATCTTCAGGATCGCGACAGCAGCGAACCGGATACCATCATCACGCGCGTGCTCGCGGATGGGTCCATCGTTACGCGCGCCTACAAGGGGCGCGTCTCATCTCCGAGACGACGACACGGCAATCGTCTCACCCCGAGCAAGGCACTTGCAGCGGAGCTGACATCCTACCTGCCCAGCCCGCCGCCCGTACCCGCGCAGTCCATGCTGGCATCGCTCGCGATGCAGAGCATGATGGGACGACCGGGATTCGCCGGCAACACACTGTAGATCGTATCGGCTGACGGCTCATTACGATAGACATCTGTTGCTCTTCTAGCCATGGAGTGACCGAATAGGTTCCTTCATCACTGATTCCTACGAGGGGTATCCCGAAAACGACCTCTCACCCAGTGGAATGTGAGAGGTCGTTTTGTGTCTGGAGGAGTACGGATCAGTCAGATCAGCGCAAGATATCTGCATCCTGACGTGCCTTTTATCCACTGTATGTACGTGACGATCCCATCATCCACAATACGTCGTATAGCAGTACCGCACTATACCGTGGGGAGACGACAATGCTGCCGCTCCGATCAATGAATCCACACTTGCCGTCCTTTATGATCGGGGCAATTCCGGCGGAGAAATGCCACGGGAACTCCAGCCCTGCAGGGAGATGAAAGGCAATCTGTCCGGTCTTGTCAATGATGAGGACATCGTCTGCCGCACGTACGCGCGTGAGCCCCTCATGGAAATCGCCTGCTTCATCGTAGGCAGGGAGGGATGTGCATGATGCCGTCCCTGCCGACGTAGCCCCACTTCCTGCCGTCGTACACAGCGGCCAGATCATCGCAGAAATAGTGCATCTTGCTGTACTGCGGGGACGATATAGGTACCGCTTCGATCAACGGCACTCCCATTGTCCATGCACCTTTGACGAGGGGCGATGTCGTCCTTGAACATGGTGGTATAGTCGTTCGTGGATGGGATAACCTCCGTGCCGGAGGTATTGATGTACCCGCGTCGAGCCCCATCGTCGATGATGCTGCCGTCATCTTCATAGAGCGGCGCTCCTGCGGCAAGAGAGGGTCAGCTTGTCACTGCTGAACCCAAATTGGCCAGTGTACTTGTATCACGGGAATGGGACACTTCGGCAAGCCCGTCATAGAAGGCGCGGACGTTGGACCACTGCATTTTTGAACGGCGTCTTTCCTGTCTTGTCGATGTAGGGTGATCTTTTTCCTTTCATGACCAAGGCATACCCCCTGCGAAATCCTTTCGGATGGTCGAGTTTGCGAAACTGCGGCGCGATCACCATCGTACCACTCCTGTCGATAAAGCCCCATTTCTTGTCGATATTGACGGCGGCACGATCCTCGTGGAATGGCTCTGCGCGATCATCACGAAGGGGAATGACCATATTGCCCGTCTCGTCGATGTAGCCGTACGGCTCCCCTTCTTTCGGATGACAGCGGCACGCCCCTCGGAGAATGGCTCAACGCTGTAGAACATCTCATCCGTCAGGCGGCTCCGCGTCGCGGCGGCAGAGATGGCATTGATCATACTCTTCACCGATGCAGAGAATGCCGTGCCCCATCGGCTGGATTGACGCGTATGCGACCGGCGCAGCAGTGTCCCGCTGAGGTCGTATGCACCGACCTTGCCCTTCTCGTCGCGTACGACGATGATGCTCATCCATGAGTGGCTTGATATTCACGTAGGCCGTCGGGGACGATCTGCGTTCCATCCGTACGGATGATGCCCAGTCTGCCGTTCTTCTGGACGATGAGATAACCCTCCGCATCAGGTGACGATGCTGTCATACACAGGGGACGACCTCCGTTCCATCGGCAGTGATGGAGCCCCATTTTCCGTTTTTCTGTACTTGGAATACGGTACGTGCGGTGTCCGGCATGATGACGGCGGAGGACAGCTCCTCTGCGGCTTTTTCTGCCGCCTGTCCAATGCCCGTGCTGAGGAGGAGGGCGGTGCTGAGCGCGGCGATGGCGGCGCACAGGCGTGTCATGTTCATCCGTGTCATTTCGTTCTCCTTTGTCATGGCGCAATAATTTCCTATTCTGTTCTATTTCGCGGAAAAGACGCGCTTTCCCTGCATGAGGCAGGGCTTTTTCCTCGTTTTTCCTGTGATCCCCGCAGGTCTTTGATACGCTGTTTTTCCATCGGCACTATAAATGGCGGCAGCAATCAAAAAAGCACGGCAGATGGCTAGGCCGTGCTTTTTCGTTAGACGAATCTAATCCGTCGATGCTATCATGACGGTCAAAACGATTCGGTCACAGGCATTCCCCTAGGAGGTATGGCGAAAGATGATGACATCGATGTTTGTCCTGATCCTGTTCGGCGTGGTGGCATGCGGCGCAGCGCTGTGGTCGATGTACCGCGGGCTGCGCGGCAGGGGCGACCAAAAATTTCTCCAGTTTTGAGAACGGACGCCTGACCGTATTCTATTACTCCTTCCCGGGGATGCACGAGAAGACATACGCGCTCGATCAGATCCGTGAGGTGCGCTTTACCCATCACTGGATGCGCAGCCCCGTCTCGCATACGGGCAAGATGCAGATCGTGTTGAACGACGGGACGGTGAGCCGGTCGTTTTTCTACGACGGAGCGTCCACATGAAAAGATGGTGCTCGCCACCTCTCTGGCGCTGATGAGCCTCACAACGAAGGAACTCGCCGAGGAGTTCCGCCGTCCGGCGTGCACCGCATCATCATCGATCCGCACCTTTTGGCGTGAGGCTGGGGCGGCGGAGACAATCAAAAAAAGCACGGCTTAGCGATAAAGCCGTGCTTTTCATTGCTGTGCTAAGGAAGCACTGATAAATTCGAGCACAACCATCTTGACGCATCTTTTTTTGCCCCGCACTTCGGCGGAAAATCCTCCACAGAGCACCCCTCTGCGTCCGGTTTTTCCACCTCGTTCGGACGAAAAATCTACGCCAATCTGAGAGACTGTTTATCAGTGTTTCCTAAAAATCCGCAGAGCCCTTATTTCTTCGCCTGAGCGCCAAAGAACATGCTCGCGTCCTCATACTGCGGTGCGATCACCATACTGCCGCTGTGGTCGATGTAGCCCCACTTGTCGCCGACCTTTGCGGGGGCAAGCCCTGCGGCGAAGCTGCCGAGCTCTGTCACCGTGCTCGGCGTGAGGAAGGGGACGCGCCCCGTTTTGTCGATGAAGAACGGCTTTCCGCCCTTGACGACGGCGGCCAGTCCTCGTGAAAGTCCTGCACGGCATTGTACGTGGGTGCGATGGCGACACTGCCGTCCTTTGCCGCGTAGCCCTTCACAGCTCCGCCGTATCCTGCACGGCGGCGAGATCCTCAGAGAAACGGCGCATCATGCGGTAGTCCGCGGGGACGAGATAGGCGCCTGTGCGGTCGACGCAGCCCCAGCGGCTCTTTACCTTGACGAGTGCCGTGCCGTCCGCGAAGGTGCTGTTGTAGTCGTTTTTGATCGAGACGATCATCGTGCCCGTCTTGTCGATGTAGCCGCGCTTCACATTCTCATCGTCGAGCATGAGCGGGTCATAGATGAACTGGCCTGCTGTGCCGGCGGCGATGGTGAGCACCGCGCCGAGGAAGTTCGTTGACTTCACCTTGCGCCGTACCTCGGCAAGACCATCGTGAAAGGGGAGCGCGCTGTCGTACGGCGCGGCAAAGACCTGCGTGCCCGTCTTGTCGATGTAGGCGAGCCCCTTCTTCCCGCGTACGGCGGCCAGCCTCGCTGAATCCCATGGGGATTTCCCGATACTGCGGTGCGATCACCATCGTGCCCGTCTTGTCGATAAAGCCCCACTTGCCCCCGACCTCAACGGCGGCCAGTCCTCGGAGAAAAATGCTCGCCGAGGCATACTGCGGAGCGATCACCTGCGCCCGTCTTGTCGATGAAGCCGACGTGCTTCTTGTCCTCCATGACGCTCGCCAGCCCCTCGGAGAAGATCCCCACATAGGGCGTACGTCTTTTTCCGTCAGGCGCGAGCCGTCCGCGCGGTAAAAGCTCCATCGCTGTCCGCGCCCCTGCACGAGGGCAGCGCCGTCAGCGATAGGGGACGACGTCGCGCTGCGTGACGGGGAGGATCAGCGTGCCGTCCGTCCCATAGCAGCCCCATTTCTTGTCCGTATCCTGTACGACGATGCGATCCTCTGTCAGCTCCTCGATGTGACGGTAGGCGGCGGGGACAACCTGCTTGCCGTCCGCACGGAACACGCCCCATTTCTTCCCCTTGACGCACGAGGAGATAGCCCTCTGCACTAGGGGCGTATCTCGTCGTACTCCGCGGCGATCACGGCGGTGCCCGTCGTCGAGACGGCGCCCCATTTCCCTGCGGTCTTGACGAGGGCGAGCGGTGCCGCATGGACGGCGGCGGACGGCGCCTGCCCGCGGTCGACCAGGATGCCCATCCCCGTGTAGAGCGGGTTGTCGTGGATGGATTCGGCGGCGGCGTGCGGCATCTGTGCCGCGATCAGGCCTGCGGCGGCGACCGCGACGATGGCGGTGCGCAGACGCGACGTCTTCTTCTGTGTCATGTTCATTCCCCTTTATACTAAAATTCCCTTATCCTGCTGTTATTCGCGCAGAACTTGTGCTTTCCCTGCCATGGAAATGGATAAAATGAGAAATCTTTGTCGTAAAAACCCGCACACCATGGGAGGTGTACGGGTTTTGTGTTCCTTCGAACATCGTGCGCCGCAGGCACTCAGCAGTTCCCGCGATGGACATGGCGCAGGTGACGCGCGGCAGATGGCGCTGATGACCTCGGAGCTCGTCCACAGGTGTAGAGCGTCCCGTACTCCGTCGGGTGCGAGAGGTAGACCATGCCGGGGCGCACCATGTGATCGCGGTTCGCGTCCTCGTGATACGTACGCAGACAGCTCTCGATGGCGCGTGCCGTGAGTTTGCCGTCCGCATGCGGGAGCGCGAGCACCTTGTGGCCGCCGCACTCGATTGCGCCGCCTCGTGTACGGTGATATGCCCCGTATCTGCGGCAATCACGCCTCATAGGGATGCAGCAGAGATGAGATCACGATGCGGTTCGTCTGCGTTCCCCCGAGAGGAAGTGAATCTCCGCACGCGGACTGCGGCACGCCCTTCGGATCTTCGCACGCGCCGCATCGGAATAAGTGTCCAGCCCGTAGCCGGCCGTCTGCTCCAGATTTGTCTCTATGAGCCGCCGCAGAATCTCTGCATATGCCCCTCCAGATAGTCCGAGCCAAAGGACAGCAGTTCGCTCATTCTCGTCATCTCCTTTTTCGTACGATTCTATATTATCGGAAAATCGATGAGGGATTCAAGGAAAAATGTTAAGAGGGGGATTTCTCCGATAGAAACAGTGAGGACAGCAATATCATGCAGGAAGCACGAAGGAGGGAAACCGATGGAACTCGAGAAAATCTATGGCAGCCGTGGAGTAGTGCCCACATCATCCGAGCAGCGCACCCATGCGGCGAAGGAGGACACGTCCGACACATTTGCGCGGATGTTGCAGAACCTCAAGGAGTCCAAGGCGGCAGAGGCGCGCGACTGGGCGGAGAAGGTCGGCGATACCGTCATCACGCGCGTGCTCGCGGACGGCTCGGTCATCACGCAGATCTATCAGGGGACGAAGCTCATCTCCCAGATTGTGACGCGCGGCTCGCATCCCGAGGCGGGCAGGATCTCGTCTCCGGAAACAATCCAAAAAGATGAAGCATCAGGCCCTCGAGGCAGACCGCGGATCCGCTGCTCATGTCGAAGGCGGCTGGAGTCGCGTCGCGACGGCGGCAGCTGTCTCTCAGATGATGTAAGGCATTCGGTCAAGACAAAGACCTCTCGCACCGAGGATGGTGCGGGAGGTCTTTCTGGTTTGTAACAATGCGGGAACGTCAAAATCCCCAGTCAAGCCCCTGCCTTGAAGGTGACGCCGCGCTTGCCGGCCCAGCCCTCGACGCTGAGATCGGCGGTGGCGCGCTTTGCTGAGGTTCGTGTGGTAAACCGAGCTCAAGGTTGCCCGAGAGGCCGCTTTTGAGCGAAGGGCTTGGGGGTATCGTGGGAGAAGCCGCCCGTGTGGTAAGTTGCACCTGCGTCCCCTTGAATTCATACTCGAAGGGAAGTGCCGAGGATGAGTGCGCCGCCCCTTCGGGATCGTCCAGCGTGCGCCCGTGCGCAGGCGGTGGCTGTCGACGGCGTGAAGTCATAGCGGTCGCCGGTCGAGAGGTTGCAGCTCGCTCCGTTCTGATGCGTATAGAAGTAGCGCAGATGGGCTCGCGCTCCGTTCCGTTTGCCGCCTTTGCCGTGTGGCCGACGCCGAGATGCGCGCCGATGTAGTTCGCGTCCGTATCGTAGGATGCGCGGCGCGTGATCCTCCGACGGGAAGGTCTGCCTCATAGTCCGTGCTCATGCGCCCGAAGCGCAGGCTGCCCTCGTAGAACATGCCGCCCTTCTTCTCCTGACGCAGGGCAGGCGCCGCCGCCGACGTAGTGGGTATTGCCCTCGCCGTGGGTGCCGTCGTCGGTAGGAGTCGTAGCTGCCGCGCCCGTATTCAACGATGGGGCCGAGAGGATGCGGTCATTGCCGCGCATGACCTCGCGGGAGAAGCCGACGGCGATTCATGCCGCGGACGTTGACGTGCGAACCGGTCTCGTGGCGCAGGCTCGATCCGCCGATTGCGGCAAAGGGGGCGAATCCGCTCGCCCGCTGCCTCGGCTGAGGCGCTCGCCATGCCGCCGCCCGCGATGAGGGTCGCCGTCGCACCGAGAAATGCCGCTGTGCCCGTCATGGTCTCGGCAAGGGACTTCGTGTTCTCGTGCAGAACAGAAGTTGTTAGTTGCCGGGGTTAGGATTCGGATTCGGATTCGGATTCGGGTTGGGGCAGTTCGGATTCGGATTTGGAGTTAGGATTCGGGTTTGGGTTTTGGCGTCGGTGTCGTACCCCCGTCGATGGCGCTGCCGTCGACCTTCACCACGAGCTCCTTCTTATTCGCCGTGACGCCCATCTTCGCCGTCCGATGTCCCGAGACGCCCCTCGTAGACGGTCATCGTGGTCGCACCTGTCCGTATCGATCTGCGCATTCTCTGCAGAGGAGGCGGAGGCGGTTCGCCGTGCTGCTGCTCCGGCATGTGATGCCTCAAGTGCTGTGCCATTGAGATTCGTATTCGCACTCCCCGTGACGCGCAGCATTGTGTCGTTCTCCGTCATCCCTGCGGGCACGTAGAACGCAAGCCGCTGAAAATCCGCAATGCTCTTGGCTGTGATTCCCTTCGTCTCGCGTACGATGAGTGCGTTGTTTTCCCGTGTCACATTTGCCGCCGTAGCCACGCCGCCGTGGAGGTGTGCCGCACTGAGGTTGGGAGCCCTGAGATTTCGACCGTATTGCCCCGTACGATGGCAGTTGTGCCGGCAGAGCCGTCCGTCGTTGCACGCCCGCCGTAGATCGCGTCCTCATATTTGCCGCCGCTGATATGGAGCTCATTGCTCTCTGCGGCAGCGACTGCCGTATTGCTGCTCGATGCGGCACTCGCATCGCCGCCGTAGACAGGCTGCTCGAAGGTGCCCGCGCTGAGCGTCAGGATATTGCCGTCCGCAGTCGCCGTGGACGCGGCAGATATCCCATTCGCAATCGCCCTACCGCCCCTGATCTCTTCCCATGCGGCGTTCGTGGGGCTGAGTGTGACGCGGTTTGTGTTTGCCGTCGCAAGGTTTGTGCCCGCGCCGTTCAGGACAGTTGCAGAGCCGCCTATGACATTGCCTCCGTCCGAATAAGTGCCGCCCGTGATGGTGACGACGTTCCTATCTGCCGATGCAGTTGCGCCCGCACCCGAGGCGTTGGCATAGGCTGAGCCGCCAATATAGCCGCCGTTGTTACTCAATAAATTCTTGAGAGTGACACTGTTCACGTTTGCGTGCGCTCAGCTGTGCCGCCTCCCGTCTCGGCTCGGGCAAAGCCGCCCTGCGCAGAATCCATCCGTGAGCGTGCCGCCGTCGATCGTGATATCGTTGTTCGTAACGGTCGTTTCCGCTACGCCGCTGTCCGTTTTGATCGAGCCGAAGCCGCCGTCGAACGTGTAGGAGTATGTTCCGGCCGTGCCGATCACGTCGTTGTCATCGACCGTCACGCTGACGTGCGTGGCAGTTGTTCCGATGAGATCGACTGAGGCGGCGGCGGCGTGATTGATCGCACCGCCCGTGTTGGTCACGCGGTTCCTTTGCCTCGGCGGTAAGGACGCGCCGCACCCGCAGCCTTTTTGCTCGATGTGCGCGCCGTAGAGATCGCCGATCTGTTTGCCCTGCATTTACAAGGATTGTATTGTTATTTGCCCGATAGGTGACGGGGCCTCCCTGCGTACTATAGATGCGGATGTTGCCGCCGTAGAGATGGGTCGTTTCTCCTGTGCGAGCGTGAGGTGTTCCCGCTCGCCGTGAGCGTGGTCGCGCCCGGCGTCGTCGCGTTGTCGTAGCGCTGGTATTCGACCACCCGCCCGCAAGGAAGCCAAGCGCGTCATTGGTTCGTACATCGAGCGTATTGCTGCTTTGCTGACGCTGTGCCGTCACCGTTATCATGACGCAGCTCGGCATAGCCGCCGTATACCGTGCCCTGACCGCCATCCGTCACCGTTACGTGATGATTGTCCTCGATCGGTGAAGCGGATGCGTTCACCCCTCCGAGCGCCAGCCCTGCCGCAATCAGTGCGCTCAGACGCACCTGTCCCCTGCGATTCATCATATTGACTCCTTTCAACGTGCCTGTCCCTAATGAAAAATATATCAATTACATTGATAACATAGCCAATCGTATGCGTAAATGGGGCAAACGTAGAATTAGGGCGGGACTCATTCCGTTTGTGCTGCATTATGGCATTTATATTAGATGGGAGTAGAGTCCCGTCATTTCGTTGGAGCGCGCATGCCGTGCCCTGCCTGTTTCCACGCTTTCTTAAAATTTCCGCATACAAATAGGGACTGTAGTGCGATATGGCGCAATACAGTCCTATTTTTGACGCATTAAATATTATTGAAGAAAGATGATTTTTCCTGAAAGGCGGGATCCGTATCCGTTACAGACGGTCCGTCTCGTACTGGTGCGTGCGCACCTCGTTGTATGTGGGCGGGATGACGACTGTGCCCGTGTGGTCGATAAAACCCCACTCTGTCGCCGATCTTTACGGGTGCAAAATCCTCGTTGAACATGCCGATCTCCGTGACCGTGCTGGGGAGGAGGAAGGACGCGCCCCGTCTTGTCGATGAAGAACGGCTTTTCCGCCCTGACGACGGCGGCCGAGTCCTCGTGAAAGTCCTGCACGGCATTGTACGTGGGCGCGATAGCAACACTGCCGTCTCTGCCGCGTAGCCCCACAGCTCCGCCGTATCCCGCACGGCGGCGAGATCCTCAGAGAAACGGCGCATCATGCGGTAGTTTGCGGGGACGAGATAGGCGCCCGTGCGGTCGACGCAGCCCCAGCGGCTCTTTACCTTGACGAGTGCCGTGCCGTCCGCGAAGGTGCTGTTGTAGTCATTCTTGATCGAGACGATCATCGTGCCCGTCTTGTCGATGTAGCCGCGCTTCACATTTCTCATCGTCGAGCATGAGCGGGTCATAGATGAACTGGCCTGCTGTGCCCGGCGGCGATGGTGAGCACCGCGCCGAGGAAGTTCGTTGACTTCACCTTGCGCCGTACCTCGGCAAGACCATCGTGAAAGGGGAGCGCGCTGTCGTACGGCGCGGCAAAGACCTCGTGCCCGTCTTGTCGATGTGGCGAGCCCTTCTTCCCGCGTACGGCGGCCAGCCCCTCGCTGAATCCCATGGGGATTTCCCGATACTGCGGTGCGATCACCATCGTGCCCGTCTTGTCGATAAAGCCCCACTGCGCCCTCGACCTCAACGGCGGCCAGTCCTCGGAGAAAATGCTCGCCGAGGGCATACTGCGGAGCGATCACCTCCGCGCCCGTCTTGTCGATGAAGCCGACGTGCTTCTTGTCCTCCATGACGCTCGCCAGCCCTCGGAAGATCCCCATAGGCGTACGTCTTTTTCCGTCAGGCGCAGAGCCGATCCGCGCGGTAAAGCTCATCGCTTGTCCGCGCCCTGCACTGAGGGCAGCGCCGTCGCGATAGACGACGTCGCGCTGCGTGACGGGAGGATCAGCGTGCCGTCCGTCCCGTAGCAGCCCCATTTCTTGTCCATATCCTGTACGACGATGCGATCCTCCGTCAGCTCCTCGATGTGACGGTAGGCGGCGGGACGACCTGCTTGCCGTCCGCACGGAACACGCCCATTTCTTCCCCTGACGCACGAGGAGATAGCCCTCTGTATAGGGGCGTATCTCGTCGTACTCCGCTGCGATCACGGCGGTGCCCGTCGTCGAGACGGCACCCCATTTCCCTGCGGTCTTGACGAGGGCGAGCGGTGCCGCATGGACGGCGGCGGACGGCTCCTGCCCGCGGTCGACCAGGATGCCCATCCCCGTGTAGAGCGGGTTGTCGTGGATGGATTCGGCGGCGGCGTGCGGCATCTGTGCCGCGATCAGGCCTGCGGCGGCGACCGCGGCGATGGCGGTGCGCAGACGCGATGTCTTCTTCTGTGTCATGTTCATTCCCCTTTATTCTTGAAAACTCTCTTATCCTGCTGTTATTCGCGCAGAATCAGTGCTTTCCCTGCCATGAAAAATGGATAAAATGAAAATCTTTGTCGCAAAAACCCGCACACCATGGGGAGGTGTACGGGTTTTTGTGTTCCTTTACATCCGCGCGGTGATCGCGGCGGTCAGACCGGAAGATGATGCCGGGTACGTTTGCAGCGACGATCGGCCACTCGGGGTTCTTGCGGAAGAGTCCGTAGATGACCCACAGGGTACAGTTGATAAAGGCGACGAACGGCTGGATCCAGTCGCCCGGATGCCCTGACAGGTTCCCGATGATCTGCAGGGATGTAGGACACATACGCAGATCGCGAGCACAGATGCAACCGTGCCGAGGGCGCTCATTTTATTTTTACAACCTTTTGCTCTAGTTGTACGACTCGATGATTTTTGCCTCAGATTCGATATCTTTCATTGTTCCCATAGGAACGCCCTTTTCCAAAAAGACAACGTAGAGAAATGCTCTGCGTGCAGTGTCCTCCCCATCGAACAATGCACATCCCCAGTGTAGCACCGTTTATGGGGAATGGATAGGGTTAAATGTCCTGAAAAATGGGAAAATTGCGTTAGAAATGGATGGGTGGGGGATACTGTCTGCTACTATCTCTGTGTGTATTGATATCATGTGCCACTCTGCGAGCACACAATGCACAGACGATGTACGAATCAGAGGGATCAGCAGTTCCCACGATGGACATGGCGCAGGTGACGCGCGGCGACGAGCGGTGAGTGCGTCGATGGTCGCGATCGGTGTCGGCGGCGTCTGCTGCGGTGGCGCGGGAAATAGCGGCTGATGTGGAGCGGGAGGTCGGGCGAGAGCGCGGCGAGCCAGCGTGCCTCGGCGTCCATGTCGGCGGGGCTGTCGTTCATGCTGGGATGATGAGGGTCGTCACCTCGACGTGGACGCCCTGCACGGACGGCGTGTGATGGTCTCGCGCACGGTCATGAGGGTCGCCGCCGAGCCGTCGGTAGAAATCCTCGCGCCAGCCCTTGAGGTCGATGTTCATCGCATCGACGTGCGGGAGGAGGCGCGAGCGGCTCTGCGCAGATCGTGCCGTTCGTGACGAGGACGACGGCGAGCCCCTGCCGCGTGGAGGAGCGGCGCACAGTCCATGATGTACTCATAGGAGATGAGCGGCTCGTTGTAGGTGAACGCGACGCCGAGATTGCCATGCGGGGCGGCGTTCAGCTCCTGTGCGAGAGCGACGAGACGCGCGGGCTCTACGTTCTCCGTCGGTATGGCGGCATCTGCCGCCGCGATGTCTGCGGTTCTGGCAGAACGGGCAGGCGAGATTGCACCCATAGCTGCCGACGGAGAGAATGTAGCTGCCGGGATAAAAATGGTGCAGCGGTTTCTTCTCGATAGGATCGAGCGCGAGCGCGGTCAGGCGTCCGTAGTTCGTCGGACGGATGACGCCGCCGACGTTCGTGCGCGCGCGGCAGAACCCCGTCTCATCCTCACGCAGGCGGCAGGCGGGGGACAGAGATCGTAGACCGCCGTCACGCGTGCTGCTCCGACGTGAACCGCCAGATGCGGATCGCGGCGTCCTCGGGATGCCCGCCTTTTTGCGTGCGGCGCGCAGCTGCTCTCGGCAGTTTCTATGCCGGGGGCGGCGGGGAGCATGACGCCCTTGCGCCCGCGCGATTCGGCGATGATGCCGTAGGTTTTCGGGTCGAGCGCATCGGCGCCGCCCACGAGTTCCGGCTCGCTGAGCACGTCGACCGTGATGTCGAGCGCGTCCAGTTCCTCCTCCGTCACGGGGGCGACGTGGGTGTCGTTTCGTGCGGCGTGCGCGGCATTGCGCGTGATCTCGTCGGCGATGCTCTTTGCCGACGGCTCGAACGTGCCGTACATCCTGCGCGGCGTGCCGTCCCGCGTGAGCGTCACGTAGATCCCCGCGCGTCCCGCCATCTCCTTCGGGAGCTCTGCGGGCACGGGCGGCAGTTTCCCGTGCGGACGATCGTCTCCACGGCGCGGCGGGCGAGACGCACATAGTCGTCCTCTGCTGCGCGGCGTTCCTCGCGGGCGCGCCGCTCCAGCATCTCATACCGCTCCACGAAGCTGCGGCGCGGATCCTCGCGCGTCACCTTGAACGACACGAGTCCGTAGCCGACGCCCGTCGTCCCCTGATAGGAGAGTTTTTGATCTTCAGTGCGCGCGCTCGAGCACGCCCGCCAGCATCCACAGCCCGCGCAGGGCGCACCCGCCGCCGGCTGATAGAGGGCGGGCTCCATGCGCAGGAGCTTTTAGGAAATCGCCCTCCAGATACTCATGCACGCCTTTGTCAAACCGTGGCCCTCGGGCGCAAAGCCGCGCGGCGCGTCAGGCGTCAGGGCGGTGGGAGAGGTCGCCACTCGCGAAAAAGACCGCCCGCCGTCCGAGCTCCTCCGCCACGCGGGCGATGCATCGGCCGAACACATAGTGCTCCTTGGGCGAGAGCCCCGAGACGCCGACGCGCACGAGACGAAAGTCCGTCGTGTGTGTCTCAAGGAAGGAGAGCGGCACCATCACCCCGTGATCGAGCGCGGCACCCCGCCCGCCGACACCGCCCGCTGCGATCCCTCGGCGGCCGCCGCCTTTGCGAGCTCCTTGGCAAAGGGCTCATCGTAGTCCGCCATGACGCGCAGATCGGGCGCACCGAACGCGGCGAAGTCCCCTGACGCCATCTCGCCCGGCGCGATGTGAAAATAGTCCGCGTACATCACCGTGTGCGGGCTCGCGACAATCACCGTCTCGGGCGCGAGCTCCGCCGCCTCCTTCATCGCGCGCTCGTAGGCGTTCTGCGTCAGCTGGAGCTTTCGCTCCTCGCCCTGCCCCACCTCCGGCAGCAGGAGCGGCAGGGTGCGGCAGGGCGTATGCGGCAACGATGGACATGGCACGACCTCCTCTTTCCCTATATTATGGTATGAATTGACGCGCGGTGCGAAAGCCCCTGCATTTTATCCGTACTTCCTTTGCGTGGATAATTTTGCCATGGACGAAATTCGTCCATGCCTTTTGCTATACTTATGAAAGCACCGATACATTTGGTATCATTCCATCGGGGCGTTTTTATGAATGAAGACAAATCTCTTGCAGGGACTCCTGTGTTAAAAATTTTATGAAAGGAATAACAGCGAGGGGATGTCCATGCTATCACAGCACTAAACGCCGCTTTCAGATCTTCTCTCGAGAGCGCGGGCTATAGCATCTCGTCTGGGAGCGAATTCGACCTCATCATAGTATTGCGTCGAGGAGGGGTGACAGGGATTCTGATGTGTTGGGAATGGATGTGCTGTGAGGAGGTTCGACTTTATGGATGCGTATACACCGATACAGAAAGAATTTCTCTCCATATTGGAAGAACTTGAAAAAGAAGAGTCTCTCCAATCTGTGCGAGGATTTGCTGCGGACTTGGAACGGCTGAAAAGAACGAATGCAGGACGACGTGTTCCGCATTGCCGTGGTCGGAGAGTTCAGTTCAGGCAAGTCCACATTTATCAATGCCCTGCTTGGTAAGGATGTTTTGAGCCATGCCTCGAAGGAAACCACAGCGGTACTCACGCAGGTTGTCAACGTGCCGCAGGATGATCCACGGATTGGCAAGGGACTTGTTCGTTGCAAGGATGGCACAGAGCAGGAAATCCGCATGGATGAGCTGCGGGAGTATACTACGACCGTGAGCGAGCGACATGCGGTAGCTCAGGAGATTGCATCTGTCGATATATATACACCTCTGCTGCATGCGGATCGTCCGCTCATGCTGATCGACACACCTGGCTTGAATGGTGTTGCCTCTGGACATCTGGATCAGACCATACGTGTGGTTCAGGAGGCACACGCGTGCATCTACCTCCTGCAGCAGCGCGGGCTGACAAAGGAGGATCTTGCCTTTCTGCGTAACTATCTCATGCTAAATCAGCAGAACTTCATCTTTGTCCAGAACTTCATCGATGCCTTCAATCCACTGGAGGGAGAGTAGTGGAGCAGCGCATTCCGCAGTTGGAGGAAATGCTGCGGAGAAGATCTTTGCGGGGCGCGACGGCTATACATTCCATATCTGCGGCGTCTCAGCACTGAAGGAACTTGCGGGACGGGATCGTGCGATCACGCGCCTCTATGAGGACAGTACAGAGGAACTGGATGATGCGGCACGGAAACAGCTGCTGGAAGAGTCGAATTTGCAGCATTTCGCAAACTCATGGAGGAGAAATTTGACGAACGGCGGCTTGCGGAGATCCAGTACCGTGGGACGGCAAATGCCATCCTCTGGTGGGCGAGGAGCGCTCCTTGACTGCATTGCTTTCCGTGCCGAGGATGCACGCAAGGTATTTAGCGAGCAAGGACATCGAGCGATTGAGCACCTGACGCGTCTGCAGAACTTGCTGAGGGCGAGCCGTGATAAGAACCTGGCGGCAATCGATGGTTTTTATCGCAGGCTGGGTCAATCGAGAAGCGAAAGGCAGTCCAGACTGCTCTTGCCGATGCGGGAGAGCAAATCGAGCGTGAGATTCGTGTGCAGGTTGCCGACCGCCATACACTGGACGAGATTCAGCGCAAGAAAGAGGAAATTCCACATACGGTCGAAGGGCAGTTCCGACTGGCGCAGCAGAATCTTCTGAAGGAAACCGATATCTCCATCCACCTGCTGTATCAAATGATCGTGGAGCGTGTCGAGGAGTACAGCGGTATCGGGAAAATAGCTGCGGAGATCCAGCGTGTCAGGGGGTGGGAGCTGCCCACGATGAAGGAGATGTCGTCGGGGCACGGAATTGCTGGAGCAGCGGCAGGAGGAGATTGCCGAGCTGCGCGCACTGAGGAGTGCACTGGACCGTCAGCTTGCACAGAACGTCATGCTGTTGCCGAAGCGCGCAGGAGGTGCAGCATCAGGAGGCTATCGCCGACCGGGCACGACGAGCAGGAGGCGGGTACAATATGATCTGCACCGCATGGGCAGCCGTCCCGCCGAGCGCGTTTTGGCAGAGGAAGTGGTCGTTAAACGAACCGGTCTAGCGCGTTTTTGGGATCTCTTTTTCGACCAAAAACTGAAAGTCCGCACCATGCGCGATGACAGTGCCGGCAGGGATTGGATGATCGACGCCGGGCGCTGCAAAGAGCAGCAGAATCGGCAGTCGGTGGAGTGCGAGAGGCTTCGCCGTGAAAAGATGGACGAGAAGCACCTCCGATACTACTCAGCAGCGAGCCGATGAAAGTGAGGCGCGGATCCGTCGCCTGAAAGAGCAGTTGCGTCGCTATGAAGAACAGCTCAACGCGGAAAAAGCAGAGGGCTGAGACCGAACGTAGGCACGCACTGCAGGCGCACATTGAGCAATGCCGCAGACACCTTTGCGACTGGGTGCATCGGTATCTCTGCGGCGCGAATGACGATGAGGCGAGATCGAGCATCTTCTTGACGCATGGAAGGAGCGCCTCGAGGAGGGCTGGAAGGACATGCAGCGCGAGGCTCGCCAGATGTGTGAGGAGGCAGAGACGCAGCGGATTGCACAGCGAGGCTGCAAAGCAGGAACAGGCGCCCGAACTCATGCGTGAGGTGCAGGATCTGACACGGGCAAAGATGCTCTTTGGAGCGGAGCATTACACAGATGGAGGGCTTGGCATTACGAGGCAAAGAGCAGTATTTGGCGCGCATGGCGAGCGCAGGAAAAACTTCTGACGCTGCTTCAGCGACACGCAGACGTTTATGACCGCACAGGGAAAGGAGGGGATGCACAGGCACTGGAAAAACTGCAGAACAATATTGAGCATGCGGATTGTTCAGCATCGTTCTGATCGGCGAGTTCAGTGCGGGGAAATCGACCTTTCTCAATGCGCTCATGCAGAAGCGCATTCTCCCTCGTATACGCGTGAGACAACAGCCACCGTCAACTTTTTGCAGCATGCATCCAAAGCGCCGAACGGCGAGCCGGGCATCGTCTACTACCGTGATGGTCGCACCGAGGTGCTGCCTGATCTCCGTCGACTGCCTGACGAAGTATGTTACAGTCGGTGAGAGAGAAGAGAATGCCGTTTCAGAGTCGACGGAGCGTGTGGATCTCTTTCTCAAGACAGATTTCTCGAGGATGGTGTCATGCTCGTCGACAGCCCGGGACCGAACGGCATTACAGAAAATCTTGAGGACATTACACGGCGACAGATCAAGAGTCCCACGCCTCCATCTTCACGTTCAGTGCAGACCGTCCCGGCTCGAGAGACGGATTTCGATAGCGCGCGATCTGCGTGCACAGTGCAGTCGCATCTTCATCGTGCTGAACAAAAATCGACGCGATCAAGGCGAACGAGGCGAGTCGGTGGAAGTGTCGTTCAGCATCTGAAGGACGGTTATGCCGAGCAGTTCGAGTGCACCGCTCCCCGAGATCTATCCGATCTCTGCACACCAAGCACTTGTTGCACGGGATGCGGATTATGAGGATCCGAGGCAGCCAAACAAGGATACTGCCTACTGTGCGCGTATGGAGGAGAGTTCTCGTCTGCACGCCTTCGAGGATCGTCTCTGGCGTTATATCACGAATGGGGAAAAAACACGTGAGGAGCTTATGGCACCCGTTCATACCGTGCTCCATATGCTTCACGATGAACGCAGTGCTCTGGATACGAGCATTGACGTCCTGAGTGCGCAGCACAGTCCTGATGACCTCATCAAGCAGCAGGATGAAATGAAGGACAAGATCGAGGAACTTCGTCGGGAGGAACAGGCACAGCGCAGTCCCTTGCGGAAGAGGTTCAAAGAGGTTATGCGTGATGTGCGGGAACGCGCGAGTGACTATCAGCACGAGTTGTGGCACGCGTTGCAGAGGAAGCGGGCGATATCGAGGATACAGATGAACTGCGCGCCTATGCTGACGACTTGCAAAGAAAGCTTGACGGGGAATACCGTCGGCGTCTCCAGCGTATGGACGACGATCTGCGTGAGGAACTCGTACTGGTGACGGATGAGATCAGCGGACAGGTGTTGGAGGGTGTGCAGGAGATACTGTCTGCGATCCCGGGGATCGATCTGAATATCTCCGCCACGGCGTTTCAGATGACCGAGATGGAGTCGGCAGCCGCATGGAGGCGGCTGAACGTGAGTTTGCCGAGAAACGCAAAGAAATGGAACGCATCGAGGAGGAACTGCATCGGCAGGAAAGGGGAAGCTGCGGCACGGCGCATCGAGCAGAAACGGGCGGCGTTGAGCAGGATCCAGGGAGCTTTCGAACGTCGCCATCACTGATCGAGAGCGATGTTTGAGATTCCTGCTGTTCATAAATATGGGCAGGAGACTATCATCGAAGAGAAACCGTGAGGGCGTGTTTGGTAAAATCGCACAGGTCTTTATGGGGCGAAAGCAAGACGTAGAGACTGTGGAATATGTGGACGATACAGCGCAAGTTGCAGCTTTTGGCGGAGCGTCGGGCACGGCTGAACAGCATCTCCGGCAGAACGCGGAGCTGCTCATGCATGGGAAACAGTACCGCGAGCCGGATGTGTGCAGCGAGAGTTCGATATCGAAGTCCGGCAGTGCAATCGCAGACTGGAAGAACACACAAGGACTATCCTCCGAATCCATGCAGAAATATACGGAGCGGCTCGAAAAGATGTTGCCCTTCGTGCGCTGAAAACGGATCATGCGCGAGATCACACGATATGCCGAGAACCGCGGCGATGAGTTCAATCGGGCGGTAGACTCTGGTCTGAAGGAGATGGCGCAGCAGTCCTATCGAGGCGGTGCGCGGGATGGTAACAGCGCGATGTCACAGATGAAATTCGTCGTTATGAGGAGCGGCTGAATCGTCTCATTGAGGACTGCAAGGCATCCGATGCGGAGCGCGATGCGAAACTGGCACAGGCACAGGCGGCACGTGAGTTCAGGATTGAACCCTGAGCGTTGCGCCGAACTTGCAGGCAGGAGCTGCAGCAGATGCAGGATACAATAGGGGGAGGCTGAGTAACATGGTGGATGAGCAAATCTTTTGCACTACTTGATAACGGAATGAATGAGCTGGGATGGGAGACGGGCGTGAGGATCTCCGCTGTGCAGAGAACGCTACAAGGGCGGGCATGTATTTTTGTCGCGTTTATTGGACAGTATTCCGCGGGAAAAATCCTATCTCATCAACAATCTGTTGAGCGTGATCTTTTGCCGCGACGGTGGAAACGACGCCGCTTCTGACCTATATCCGCTACGGAGCAGAGGAGGCGCATCTATATCATCTCGATGGGCGTGTGGAAGAGGTTTCGCTTGCCGAGGTGTGTCAGATCCTACAGAACGGATCGGATTGTAGCAGGGATCTTGCTGTTGTGGAGCAGTAGGAGGTGTTTCGTGCAGAGATCCTGCAGCAAGGGCTGATCTTGCTCGATACGCCGAGGTCAATACCTTGATTGAGCACCACGAGCATCTGCTCATGCAGTCGTTGGCACTTGCCTCGAGCATCATTTATGTGACACGCGGCACGCCTTCGCTGTGGATAGGCAGACTAAGCTGGAACTGTTGGCACATGGCGGGAGACCGCTGACGCTTGTACGGACGCACTGCGATCAGATCAACGTAGCTGGAGGAGAGCTGTCAGAGGTCGTCGCCGCGAGGAACATATCCTCACGGATCTTGGCATCCGCGGAGCACCTGGGAGAGTTTTATCCTCGAATCTGGCGAATTCGCCGCACTTTTGGCGAGATTGTACGGATCTGCTGATCTGTTTCGCGGCGAAGGCGGATGTGCGCTGTTCTTGCGGAAGACACGGCACTCGGGCTTCGTGTCGTACGAATGAGGTCATGGGCACCTCGAGGCGCAGAGAAAATGCTTTGCTGACAGGAGGAGCGTGCTGCTCATCCGAAAGCAGCGTGAACAGCTTGATCACGAGGTTGCTGCTCTTGCTGCCCGCATTGACGAGCACCGGATGCGTTTACGAAGGAGATGGTTGCCGTCAAAAACGTATGGAGCTGGATGTCCACATCGTTCATCGAAATTGCGGCTAGATGAGGGCGCAGTGCGTATTGCCGAGCAGGGAAAGAGTAGACGAACGAGCAGATGAAGTCCTTGCTGCAGCGTGAAACACAGCGTGATCTGCGACGTACGTGGATCGGATCAATGCACACCTTGATCCTGTTCTCAAAGACATCAACAGTGTCGCGCTTCCCAGCGGGACGATACTTGCCTGTGATCGCCCTTTGCGCTGAGGCAGAGCATTATGCCACCATTGTCGAGGGCAGGACATACACTTGACGCCCTGCGTAGGCAATACGCACACCAGCAGGAGAGTCGTGCGGAACTTGAGTCGCGGTTGGCGGGTAGATGATAGTAACGCGAGGAAGAACGGCATCTGCTCAGTTGCAGCAAGAAATTGCGGCGGCAGGAGGAATATAGTGAGCTTGGTCTATGATCCCACAGATGATCGAAGTGGATCCGGCAAAAGCGCGTGCGGCGATGAAGATGATCGGAAATGTGTTGACTGGGCAACACTCCTGATCTCAGCGGTGCAGTGGCAAAGCTTGCTACCAATCCAACCGTCGTGAAATTTGTTGCCAAAATGCCGACGGTTCTTGGTAAAGGCGGAAACGTACTGCAAAGGACCCGCGAAGGGCAGTCAATTGCCAGGCGGTATCCAATATTCAAAATGTGAGTCGAACGTACGCGACTGCAAAACGTGTCGCCAAGGCAAAAGAAAACAGACGATCAGGCAATCAAAGTAATCAATGTTTGCGGAAGGGAAGCAATGCCGCATCTTTCCTGGAACGACTAACACTGAGTATTGGGGCGAGCGGATCGGCAAACAGTTCGGACCATCCGCCGCGCACATGAAGAGGATCTCGCGTTCCGTGCAGAGTATGAGGAGAATAAGCACCGCCTCGAGCAGGAGATCCGCCGTAAGCAGGAGGAGCTATGTCAGCGGAACGAAAGCTCGGAGCATTTAAGAATGAAGCAGGAACAAAAAGGCGGAAGCCGCGACAGCTTGGTGGTCAACGAACAGGAGCTTGAGCGTCGATCGCTGCGCAGGAGCAGCAGTGGCGGGGAAGATGCCAAGAGAAAGTCCCTACGGAATGGAAGCGTGCCCGTGCCGACAGCTACCGTGATCATTTGAAAAAGTTATCTGACACAAGCGACCAATGACTATATGGGGGAGACATCGACGCGGCTTGAAACCTATCAGGTGCAGCGCCTTCTTCCTCTTGAGGAGAAGATTAAGGAAAAACAGAAGGAGTATGATCGTCTCGAAGCACTCTCACAGGGCGAGGCGGATGAAAAACGGCGTGTGTTAGCTGCATCTCTTGCTCGAGCTGCAGCAGGTCGTCGGTGCATGATGGAGACGGCCTTTGTCTTGAGACGTTCAATGGCACTCATCGGAGACCATTCGCGCATATCGCTTTGCGGGGTGGTTTCTGGGCATCCTTGTCAGGAGGAACACACGGGAAACGAATATGGATCGCAGCAGCCGAAATCATCTGAGTCAGATGTTGCGACGCAACATGTGACGAGATCCATCTGTATAGCCCTCGTGTGCCGCCAGGAATGCATCTGTATCCTGCCGGATGGTGAGGAGCAGGACGCAGAACACCTCGCAAAGTTCCCCTTTATTCTGTTATTTGAGGTTTCCATGGAAAAGGAGGCACCGACGATTGGTTGAAGGAGAGCAGCGATGTCGACGCATTCCGTACTTGCTTTCGTACTCATGAAAGAGGCGCATAGAGCGGGAGCTACGGATCTGGACAGAATTGAAGAGGTGATGAATGAGGCCTGCTTCTCATTACGAGGAGTTAGCCCTATCGTGTATCTTCCACAGACATCGGATTTTTGCGGAGGTGTCTCCTGCGTGCCTCTGATCGGCACACACAGCGGGAGCGTCTCAGTGAGAAAACTGTCACTGCTAGAATACCGGATCGAGGATCTTCCGCATGACTATGATGAACTCCTGCTTACCCATGGAAGCTCAAAGACAGCCTTAGTCTGGATGTGCAAAAAGAATCTCACTACTTATGATTCTGTACGTAAACCCTGAGGACTGCCTTTGGGCGACATGGAACCAGATAGCACTCGCCCTCCTCTTTTGCAAAGGGTACGGGATATCTGCACAGTGTGCTGGAACTCTATGAAACTATCCTCAGAGATGTTGAGATTCCCGTATTGCTAATTGGGACGTGGATGTGTGAGCAGCTTTGGCAGCACACTCAAAAGAGTTCAAAGAGTATATGCAAGCTCCCGCCCAATATACCACCCGTTTCCTGGCATACGATCGAGAACCAGACGACCTATGAGAAAACTCCCATGAAAGCGAGGTGATGCCTGTCATTTACTGGAAAAATATCAGGAGTTCGTCAGAGAACGGATTCCTATGATACTCAAGACACAACTGACGCATATATACAGTATGGAAGGAGCTGATTTCGTGAGAGGAAGGAAGCACTGTTTTCCATGGTCACCCTTTTCCATTGTGGCATTTTGTGCGGGAGCATACTATCTGTATGCAGGACAATTAGCGTACTGGTTGCTATGTTCGGCATCGGCATCGTACGGCGGCACTGTTTCATCGTGCCGCAGGTGATCCTGCGCATGAGGCATCCCATGCGGGAGCGTGATGAACAATCACGCCAGCTGCCACAGGAACTTTGTGACGGATGCAACAGAGTCAAGCTCGTACAAGAGGAAATCGTCATGTGGCGGCTGGAGCTCATGACGTGCGAGATACCTCAATGCCCTCACGCACAGGCTCTCGGAGAGCCTTTCTTTGCGGAGGGTCGACGAGGGAATGCTCTTGACTGCGGAAATCCGAGATCGCAGACAAAAGTGGATGTGCTTTGCTGTCTGGCGAGAAGATCATCACGGGAATCACGCAAACCGAACAGCACCGCACAGATTGGTCAGGAGCTTGCTTTACTAAACCCATACAGGTACAGACTGAAGCCATCCAGTCGGAACTGCGAGCTGGCATCAACAGATGGCAGCACTTCTTGCCGATGTCCCGCCCAATCTGAGCTCGGCACTTTCGAGAGCGCATGTCGGAGATGCATCAGCATGTATCTCTGGTACTTGAAACCGTCAGAAAGCACTGAGGGATATGGGATTCCTGCGATCGTCAGGAGTAAGGCTGTGGCGATGCGGGAATTTGCATCTTAGAAATATAGTAGATGCACAGGTGAAGCGCATAGATTTTTACGTGTGCAATGGACGATTTCCGCAAACAACTGAGAACCTATGCGAGCATGGAAGATGCCATGGACGATGTATGCCAACCGATGATGGACTTGGGAGAGCATTTGGCACTCCTTGCAAAGCGTGGCGCAGGAGATTGAGCGTCAGAATACAGCTCAGCAGACGGCGATGGAGCAGTACAACCATGACGGCAAAGGATCTGCAGATGCTTGAACAACTGGTAAAGGAAATGAAAATGACAACGTACAAATTATGCAGGAGGCACCTTCTATGGGCTTTTTGCAGAAGCTGGAAGTCAATACCTGACCAAAGACCCGTTTGTAGTGCTATCCCTCGGGAGATCAGTCCAACCCATTGTTTTGAACGCATGGAAGCTGTCGGACATGCTGTTTTGACGGCTTTGCGCTTTCCGAGACTATCGCCGTGCGGCACGACTTCTGATTGTGTTTGAAAGGCTATGCAGGTGTGGGACAACGTGACGACAACGGAACTTGTAAGGAAGCGTGTTTTGACGGATAACGACAAGAGGCGTGACATTGTCTCGAGGAATTCTTTGAGGCATGGACGAACTCGTCCATGCCTTTTGCTATCTCTTATGTAAATGAAAATGTCGCCCGCACTAGCGACTTAGGGAAGCACTGATACCAGCATCAGTATCTTAGCGCATCTTTTGCCCGTCGTTGCAAATCCTCCACATAGCTCTTCGCTATGCGTCCGGTTTGCTGCCTCAATCGGACGAAAAATCTACGCCAATCTGACGGACTTCATTTTATCAGCGATTCCTCGGGCAAGAGAATCTATAAGATAGTCACAGATCAAAGAGAATTCATTTGAGGTGAGTGTCAGTGGGGATTTTTGAAGAACTTACAGCAGTGTGTTTCGCGCAGTACGTCCGCCGGTGCGCGCTGTCCCTATCGGCTGGGCTGGTGAAGTTCGTGACAAGTCCGTGCCCTGCATGCCGCAGCGGATGGCTATCGCATGTATGACGTGCTGATGCGCGGACAGGGTGGCTTTTCCCGCGATATGGGCAGCGGTATGTTCCGCGACGGGGCAGACGATGGGCGTGCATGGAGGCGTAGATTTTCTGACTGAGGCAGCAGTGAAACCCGCGTAAAACGTGGGACGTTTAGGATTTTTGAAAGAGTGTATCGATGAAAAAGCGTGTTGATCTTCTCTCCTGCTCCTTGTGTGCGGCGGCTGTTCCGGCAGCGTCGCGGACAGCATCGGAAAAGATGTGGAGGATACCATCGCGCATTCGCAGAGCGCCAACGACAAATATGTGCAGATGGTCAAGAACGGCCATCCGAGCACTCATCCGTCTGTGAGCTACGATCAGGCATTCACCGCCTTCTTCAGCAGCCCGCAGTGGAAGCATTTCAAGGCGGAGGATGGCAGGGAGGTCGTCGAGTTTACGGGGGACTGCACCTATCGGGGAATACGCCCGTGAAAGCGCGGATTCAATTCGTTGTCCATGAGCAGCAGGGGACGTTTGAGACGGCGTATCTGGCGTTTCAACTGAGGTTCCACAGAACAAACTGATCCTGTCGGCGCTGATCGAGAAGGCATTTCATCGGCAGAAAACCGCAGGGCGCGGGAACACCAGCCTCACCGATCTCCTACAGTGAGGCGAAGGGGCTCTTTCAGACGTGGCTCGACGCACACACCCTCCCGTCGTTGAAGTCGGTGGCAGCGACCAGAAACCCACAAGGTTTCCGGCTCGGACAGAGTACTATATGCCCAGATCCGTGGCATGACCCGTCTCCATGATGTTCTGGTAGACCCGAATACGCGAGATGTTCATCACGACACAGGAAAGCCTGAGCCGATCGACACATGGTATCAGAAATTCGTCGTGCCGCAGAATAAAAGGAAATACGATGGCATACACGCCATTGTGCGCGGCGAAGAAAGGACACAATGGTTTGTGATCTATGAGAAGCAAGTTGTTTGATTGATATTTCTTTATGATACAATTATTAGAAATTAGTCATAAAATGGATACTTGCATGGATACAACGATTCCTATATCATCATACCCATAGACTGTCCATGTCGAGTGCTGATGATGCAAAATATCTGGGAATCGCTGGTAAAAGTGAGGTCTCTAGATTAGCGTAGATTTTTGCCGAACAAGGTGGAAAACCGACGCAGAGTGGGGCTTCTGGAGGATTTTCCGCCGAAGCGCGGGCGAAAAAGATGCGTCAAGATGGTGCTGAATGTATCAGTGCTTCCTCAGGCAGGATTGTGAATGGGAGGCGAATGGTGCGGCAAGCATCATAGGGCTCTATTGCTGTACATATTGTCGGCCTGATACTTTTGTTCCTCTGGCGGACTCGTGACCGATCCGTTTAATATTATTTGTGTTGCTGCAATCCCTATAGCGGCGCTTATGGTATTTCTCTTTTGCGGGGCACATGGGTTATTTGTTGCTGGAACCGTCTGGGATGTGTGGATGGAGATTGATTGATGGCTGGCATTGGCGTCACCAGCAGAAAAATGATGGCAGGATGGTGAAACGATGGAGATTGATTTTAAGGAAAACAAAGGCTGTCTGTTGCAGCTGCACGAGCGTCTGAGCAGGGAGAGGTCATCCACAAGGCAGAGCTGGCGCAGAAATTTGCCGTGACGGACAAGACTCATCCAGCGTGACATCGAGGAGCTGCGATCCTATCTCGTGACGCGCACCGATGAGGGCGAGGCTCCATCGTCTCACGACGCAGTCGCGGCCTACTGCTCACGCACGCGGCGAGCGAGTGGCTGACGAATGAGGATGTGCGCCGTCTGCAAAATCTCCTCCTGAGAGCCGCGCATTCTGCAAGGAGGAGCCTCGATGCCCTCCTCAAGAAGCTGCTGCGGCAGACCGCACCGCACGACCGTGAACAGGTGGAAGATCATCCGCAGCGAGCAGCATTACGTCCCGCTGCGCCACGGGAAAAACTCTCTCCGCGATCTGGGAACTCTCGCAGCACGTGACGTCACAGCACACCATCCGCATTCTACTGCCGTCAGGACGGCACTGAGCACATGAGGTGAACCCCGTCGCCATCATGTTCTCTGAGTATTATTTCTACCCTCATCGCCTATCTGGCGGACGGGACGCCAGAGTTCCCGACCATTTTCCGCATCGACCGCATCGCACGATTCGCGCCGACGGCGCGAGCTTCCGCGTCGTTCACCGCAGGAAATTCAGTGACGGTGAGTTCCGCAGACGCATCCAGTTCATGTACGCGGGCGAACTCCGCCGCGTCACTCTTTGACTACAGCGCGGCGCATCGGTCGAGGCTGCCTCTCGATCGCCTCCCCACAGCGAGGATCATTTTCGCAGGACGGCAGCGTCTCACTCGCATCACCGCCGAGGTGTACGGCAACGGTATTGATATGTGGCTCAGGAGTCAGGGGAGCGCGGTGAGGGGTGGAGAAATATGGGGGATTTTTCAAAGAGATATTGACGATATTGCTAGAGAATGGTTGACAGAAATGAGGAGATTTTCATGACGGTTTTGAAGTTCTGGATGGGTTCAGCAATGAGGAATTGAAAGTTTTAGTCAAATTGATCCTTGATAAGGGGCGTTGACAGAAACCTTTGACTGGCGATGAGGAGTACGAAAAATATAAGCTTCAACCATAAACTCTATGTAAACAAGATCAAAAAGAACTCTCTGACTTCGCTGCGAATTTTCGTTTGCATGTTACGAGGGCATGGTATTCTATCGTGAAATGCTGATCGACGTATGTAAGAAAACAAAAACACCATTCAATGAAAAATCATCATTGGAACGAATTGAAAATGCGTTGCTCGAGAAAGTTTTTGGAGGACACATGGGAAAAATCTGTCTGTACAGGAAAAGAAGATCTCTTTTAAGGACACTCTATGATATAGGAGGTATGGGTGCAGGAGCGTTAATTGGCATTTTTCAGAGCAGGCGGATTTGCCTCATATCAGTTGACACTAGTTGTTGTAAATGCGATTGCGAAAAGCAATTTTGGGGCGCGGGTTGTCTCGTGGCTACGCTGCTTGCCAGAGCGTTAGAGCGTTCTTACGGGACCGCTAGGAATAGCTCTGACTGCTCTTTGGACTGCTATCGATATTGCTGGACCTGCATACCGTGTTACTGGTACCAGCAACAATCTATATTGCTGCACCAAGACGCGTACATCAGTCAGATCAGTACAAAGAGTTTGCGTTTCAGTGATGGAGGTTATCGTAGCGAGCACACATGACGACATCAACGTCGAGGAGATTGAAAATCTGGACTTTGAGAGTATGAGGAAAAATACTCTGAGTCTGGCCTATGGGACAAGATTCGCAAGAACATCGCCAAGAATCGGCGTGAAGGTGATCTATCAGGCGCTGCTCCTCTACTATGTGGCACAGTCGCCAAACTGCCCGGCGAAGATCAAGGCAGGCATCATCGGTGCGCTCGGCTACCTGATTTCGCCGATTGATCTGATTCCGGATATCATGCCGGGCATTGGCTATGCGGATGATGCCGCTGCGATTGCAACGGCGGTCGCGCTGCCCAGATCTACATCCGGATGAGATCAAAGCGCAGGCAAAGGCGAAGTGCTGACCTCTTGGGTGAGGATGTTCTTGCCAATCTCGATGATTGAGCACGAAACATGCTTGCGTGCATCAAAATTTCTCAAATGGACACGACCTGTCCTTCTTCCTCCCTATACTGTAACCATAGACAGGCGAAAGCCTCAGGTTTGGTATAGAGACGAAGGAGGATTTTCATGAAAAAGGGATTGACGGAGCTGGTGTTCATCGTCGATCGGAGCGGGTCGATGGCGGGGCTCGAGAAGGATACGATCGGCGGGTTCAACGCGATGCTGAAGGAGCAGGCGGAGCTCGAGGGCGAGGCGCGTGACGACGGTGCTGTTCGACAATCAGTCATCGGCTGCTGCGACGCGCATCGATATCGCGCGTTGCACCGCTCACGGAGAAGGACTATCGCGTGGGCGGCGGCACGGCGCTCTCGACGATTGGGCGCACGATCGAGAAGATCTGGCGGTGCAAAGCAGACGGCGGAGGAGTATCGCGCGGAGAAGGTGCTGCTTTTGTCATCACTCACGGATGGCGAGGAGAACTCCAGCCGCAAGTATTCGGCGAGCAGATCAAGGAGTGCATCGAGCACCAAAAGGAGAAGTACGGATGGGAGTTCGTTTTCTTCGGGGCGAATCTGGACGCGGTCTTGGAGAGCGTCGAAACTCAGGGATTGCTGCGGAGTTCGCGCGATGGCTGGCGAACGCCGCAGGGACGGCGATGGCGTACAATGCCACGTCGGCGATCACAACGGATATTCGGAGACGGTAGGGACAGGAGAGGAGATCAAATGAGCATTAAAAACGGTCGGTATCGCGACGGCAGTTCTTGCGACAGGCCTTCTCGGCTATGGCATCTATAAGGCGCTGCAGGAGGGCGAGCCGTCATGCGCTGCGGATGATGCGGCGGGTGGGATGATGAGATGGAGGACGAGGAGGAAAGAAGCGGACGCATTCGATGAGGCGGAGGATGATGTCGTCTATGGATGATCGTCGGTTCTGCTGACTCGCGTCGAGTGACAGGACACATCCTACATTCGTCACTGTTTTTCTGCTGTCGACGCAGCGAGGCTTTCATTCAGCCGATTCGGCGTTGAAAGCTCTTTTTATGATGGTGGATATTTCCCTCCTGACAACCGCTGTCGCCGTGCATACTATGATAGTAGAGTAAGAGGAGAATTGGGTCAGTGAGCATCATCAAGAAGGACATTCTTGCGGAGTACCGTGTACTGATTCAAAAACCCGCCTGATCGACGATACGTTTTTAAGGAATCGCTGATAAAATGAAGTCCGTCAGATTGGCGTAGATTTTTCGTCCGATTGAGGCAGCAACCGGACGCATAGCGAGGGCTATGTGGAGGATTTTGCTAACGAAAAGCGGGCAAAAAGATGCGCTAAGATGGCGGTGACTGTTATCAGTGCTTTCAACGGCGTCTTGATACACTATACCGAGGATGCAGCCCTGCTGCGCATCTTCTTTGATCGAGACGATCTTGTTGTTCGGCGCGTCGTTACCCAGCAGAGTGCGGACAATCTCTACGGACGCGGCGTACGTTTTGACGTACTGGCAGAGGACAGCGAGGGAAACTCTACGACTGCGAAGTCCAGCGGGCAAACGAAGCGCAACTGTGCGTCGGCGAGATACAACAGCAGCATGATGGACTCGCGCGCGCTGGCAAAGCGAGCGGAGTTCGCGGCACTTCCGGAGACGTGGGTGATCTTCATCACGGAAAACGACATCTATCAAGCAGGATGCCCGCTGCTGTCACGTCGAGCGGATCATCCAAGAAACGCAACGTCCATTCGATGATGGGGCGCATATCCTCTGCGTCAACGGAGCGAACCGAGACGACACCCCGCTCCGGACGGCTGATGCAGGACTTTTTTTCTGCGAGCGTCCGGAGCAGATGAATTATGCGGAACTTGCGAAACGAGCTGATTATTTTGAGCAGTAGCAGAGGGTCAATGCCGTCGTGAACTGATGGAAAATTTGGCGAAAAAGAAGATGGAAGAGGGACGCGCCGAAGGTCGCGTCGAGTCGGCGCGTCGGACGGCGACGGCATTGCTCGCGCAGGAAGCTCACGCTTTCTCAAAATTGCTGAGGCAACAGAACTGTCACAGGAAGAGGTAAAACAATTGGCAGGGTCCCTTGGGGCATAAGTTCCACGAGCGTCCGGAGCAGATGAACTATGGGAACTTGCGAAACGAGCAGATTACTTTTAAGGCAGAAGCAGAGGGTCAATGCCATGTGTGAACTGATGGAAAAATTTGCGAAAAAGAAGATGGAAGAGGGACGCATCGAGGCGGCGCGTCGGACGGCGACGGCATTGCGTCGCGCTGGGAAACTCACGCCTCTCAGATCGCTGAGGCAACAGAATTGTCACAGGAAGAGGTGAAAACGATTGGCAGGGACGCTCGGAGCGTAAGTTCTTGCGTGCGGAGATTCTAGGAGCCTCTGACAGAGAGCCGCCTCAGATTGACATGCTTCATGTTATCCGTTCCTCCTGGAAATATAAAAACGCGATTTTTATATTTCATTTTGACGAAGATAAAAATTGCGATGATTTGGAGGTGGATGGAGTATGGTGTATGAGCATCTCTCGCCTCTATCATAGGGGATGAGGTGCGCTGGAAAGAGGAGTACGAGCGGCGCAGCAGCAGTCCCATGACACGCCGCTTTGATTTCATTCTGCAGTAGCGAGGGGCGCACGCAGCATACCTGCGTTTTGCTGCTATACGGAGGAGTTGGCTCTTTGCAGGAGGCGATCAGGCGGATTTCACCATACTCCCTTGGACGGATTTCCGCGTGTCAGCGCAGTCGGGCATCAGTAGTTCTCCATACCTGTCTCGTGCAGGAGATCATGGCCACCAATGCGATCGAGGGAGTACATAGTACCAAGCGTGAGATTCGCGCGGCGATGGAAACGACGCCCGAGGATCGTTTACGGATGCGGCTCGGCGGTGTGGTCAATAAAATATGCGCGGATTTTGCAGGGCGAGGAGATCTCGCTGCACAGCCTGCAGATGTGCGTGGATCGTTCGATACTTTTTCGCGGATGAGATTCGCCGTGCGAATCCCGACAATCTCCCCGATGGCCGTCTGTTCCGCAGAAGTTCAGTTGACATCGTATCTCCCTCACAAAAGACCGTCCATCGTGGCAGTTATCCGGAGGAGGAGATTGTCCGCGACATGGAGAAAGGCACTCGCCATTCTGCAGGCTGAGGAGCAGATACCGCTGCTTCATCTATGGCTGTCACTATTTATTTGGGTATATTCACCCTTTTTATGATGGAAATGGGCGGATGTCGAGATTCATTACGACATACTAGCGGAATTTCATCCGACCGGTGCACTTCAGCTCTCGCTGATCAAAAACGCAGAACGAAATACTATAAACTTTTGCAGAGACGACCTCGCGCACAACTGCTGGCGATTTGACACCATTTATCCGCGGGACACTTCGCTTTATTCGTGCGGCGATTGACTACACGGGCGAGACACTCGAATCCCGTTTACTGCAGTATCAAGGTATCGCGATATCGCCCTTGACGGTATCGGGGATAAGACCATGCGCGGTGAGTATGATGTGTCTGCTGCAGGCGGCCGTGTTCTCGATATTGGGAGCAACCGTTGAGGAAATCGCAAGGACGCTCGATCGAACAGAGACGACCATCTACGCAAAACTCAAGCGTATCTGATTACATCTTCATCAGAACAGGGTAGTCGTCCATCACTATGCTGCGGCTGGAGGAATTTTCTGTTTCGCTGTAAAAAGATGTGGAGGGAGGGCCGCTGCGTGGCTACACGTATACGCAACAGCCTCTGTGCCCGCGTCGGTACAGAAGGCTGTTTTTGCTCTCGATGCGTGCAGCATCAGCAGGCATGGGAGGGCTTTACGCCCGGCGATATAGCGCCAACACCTCGATACGGCCGGAGGCGCTCCTCCCGGCCGGGTAATTTCCCGAGGAGTTTCACGCGTCGCCAAAATCCTGCGAGACGAGATGGCGCAGATGAACGGCGGTGGGGCGAAAATTACAGAGTACCGTCAGCTGCTCCTTGCCAGTGCGCTCATAGGCGATCACGTTGGGATTGTCCTCCGATCCATCGGATATCGCCCTCCGCAATGATGGGCATCTCATGGCGCAGCCGGATCAGGCGCCGATAAAACGCCAGAATGGAATCCTCGTCTTCTGCGCCGCCTCCACATGGATCGTCGCACGATTTCGCCAGAGGAACCATGGCGCTTTCGTGGAAAAACCTGCGTACGGGCTCCGAGTGACCACCGCATCGGCGTACGTCCGTTGCGTGAGCGCGGCGGCTAGGACCGTCAGCGCCCGCCTCCGTTTTTGCCGCCAGCCTCGCCACGCCCGTCTCGCTACCGCAGCAAAGAGCTGCTTTAGCCGCATCGTGTCCGGCGGCATCAGGCCCATTTGTCGCCGTCCTTGTAATCGATCTTCAGATGGAAAAACTGAACGTCATGGACAGCTCGCGATTGGCAGGGCGGTGTAGTGGATGCAGTTCTCCGAGATCCGCGGACGCCATCTCGCCAACCGTCACCATCGCCGATGCCGGCGTTGCGGACGCTCCTGCAAATATTCGTGAATATGCAGCCCGTCGGCAAACAGCCGATCGCCCCAGCCCCTGGGTATCATCGGCAAAGACCCGGCTTGGCGACGAGGTTAACGACATCAAAGCGAATCCGGCGACGCCGCGCTCCTTCCAAAAACCGCAGCACCTTGGCGAGCTCGTCCCGTATGGTCGGATTCGTCCAATCCAAAATCCGGCTGACTCATCGTGCAGATGCAGATACCATTTGCCAAGGCGCGGCTCCCACTGCCAGGCACTGCCCCCGAACGCGCATTGCCACTGGTCGGCGGTCCCCGGATCGTCGGCGCACGTTTTATTGCGGCCGTCACGCAGAATGTGGTAGCGCTGGTAATCCGCATCGCCCGCGAGGGCCCGCCGGAACCATGCGTGCTGATCGGAGGTGTGGCAAAGCACCATGTCCAGCATGATTTTCAGCCCCTTGGCATCGGCGGCCTTGACCAGCGCGTCAAAGTCATTCATGAGTGCCGAAATGCGGATCGATGGCCAGATAATCGGCGACTATCATGCCGCTGTCCTTTGCGGCGAGACGAAAAGGGCGTCAGCCAAAGGTAGTCCATCCCATATCCGCCAGATAATCCAGCGCATCGATCACGCCGCGCAGATCCCCGATTCCGTCGCCGTTGGAGTCCTTGAACGACTTGGGGTAAATCTGATAAACGACCTTATTCTTGAAGTCTGCCATATTGTTCTCCTCCACAAGTCGCATGGATGGATAGATCTTTGATTCGTCCTTGCTGTACTTTCGACAACAGGAGAGAGCATCTGCACGGCGATAAAGTTCTCGAGGGGTAAAGCACGACGAGAGGCATCCCGCCACATCCATACACCCTCCAACGGTGATGCGGCACACCGAAAACACACGCCTGCTCTATCTTCGAAAATCATGCGCTGTGTCATACCATATGTGATATTATGATAAAACATCTATTTGTCTGACTCATATTTCAAAGGAGATATCATATGGCACAGGTCCTGCATTTGATGAGATCTGCCCAGGAGGAGTTTATAAAATATTATTGGTATCGAACAGAACCTGTAGAGATTAAAAAGATTGAATTGCACAGGGGGTAGATCTCAATCACAACATTGCAGAATACTAAAGGGAACATAGTCGTTTACCATCTCGAAAAAGAGATGATATCATCTGAGCACTTTCTGGACACACCATTACTTGCTTTGCAACTTTTCGTTCAACACAAAGTTTAGAACATATTTTCAAATCTGACGAGGGTTGCTCCTTTAAATTTACAGCAGATATGGCGACCGCATGGCGAAAGGTGAAAGCGGATCACGACACATCGTTTACCATACAGGACATGTTGAATGTATATAAGGGACACGACGTATGCAAAGTATGACTTTTTCTATAGCGAATGGAACCGCTTCAGATTTTCATGCTGATCCCATGAAATGACAAGTTCAAATCAAAATTGAACAGCTGCATCCCATATGAATTGTTCTGATTCCGATCAACCTAAAATGCTCACACACATTAGTGCAAGACACTCAAAAACAACTCGAAAGTTTTAGGAATCACTGATAAAATGAGGTCTAAGATTGGCGCAGATCGTCCGAACGAGGTGGAAACCGGACGCAGATGGTGCTCAGGAGGATTTTCCGCCAAGTGCGGGCAGATGCGCTGGGAAGTACTGATAAAATAAAGTCCGTCGAATTGCGTAGATTTTTGTCCCGTCGGCGAGACAACGGACGCATAGCAGAGGCTATGTGGAGGATGCCGACACAGACAGGGGCGAAAAAGATGTACTAAGACGGTGGAAGTTGAGCCATCAGTACTTCCCTCGCATGGTTGTACCAATTTTATCAGTGCTTCCTTTATTTATGGCTGGGGTTGCGTGATACATATTTTATCCTACATGTTTTGTGCTAAGATGTACGACAAGAAAGGGTAACAGAATGCCGACGCGAAGTATGAGAGCATCTACGAGGACATGAAGCAGAAAATAGAGGAGGGCCTCTATCCTCTGAGGCGGTGTTTCCTCCGAAAGCGAACGACGGCGGCATGCCTGCTCCCGTGCCACGCTGCGCCGTGCTGGCGCGCCTTATCGAGCATCGGCCATATCCAGGCTGCGGGAAGGCGGATGCGCGTGATCTATCAGCCGACCGAGCAGAATGAGCTTTTCGGATCGGCGGCATCGGTCCTTTTCGCAGGCCGCCGCCCGCAATCATTTTCAGGGCGGTGACCCGCGCGTCGTTCATTTTCGCTGAGGACGTTGCGGATCAAAAGACGGCATGAAAAACAGGGCGGCAGCGACATCTACGACGTGCGCCGCATCCGCTATCTGGAGGGGAAAGCCTGATTCTGGATATCAATCTGTTCCCTGCGTGAGGCGCGCCCGATCTCACCCCGGAGTATTTTGCTTTGAGGACACGGCGGTCCGACGATGCACGGGTAGTATGCTATGCTCACCCCATCCCCCAGAGGGCGGCGATGACGAGGGCGGAGGAAATGCGCGCGATATTCGGCAGGCCGAGGAGATCGTCCTGATGGCAAAGATGAGATGTTGCCGACGCAGCTGAGCCCGGCGAGGGCGCTGTCCGTCATCGAGGGGCGCGAGGAGGCCCGAGAGCAGATCGCCTCTGAAAAGAGCCCGACGGAGATGGAGGAGAAGATATGGTCTGCCGAGGGTCGCCGCGAGGCGATGATGACGCCGTCGAGGACGCCTCTGGTAAAGAGGACGGACGGGTCGCCGAGCAGGCGGTCATTGATCGAGCTGATGACCGCCATGGCGCCGACGCAGACCGTGAGCGAGGCGGTGACGAAGCCGTCGATGAACCGCGTGTCGCCCGCGCCGCCTGAGACGCGTTTCAGCCACGCGCCGAACGCGGTCATGCGGCGCCTCGATGCTCAGCAGCTCGCCGATGAGACCACCGACGATGAGGCTGGTGATCATCAGACGCGCCGAGCGCGAGCTGCCCATCCGCATTGGCACCGAGCATCGTGCGCAGCGTGCCGAGCTCGAGGAAGATCACGGGCGAGCGCACAGGCACGCATCGGCCTCCCGACGCGCCTGAGACGAGCGGCCGCAGCGAGCCCTCAGGAGGCCGCCGAGCGATGGCGGCGACGTTGGCGATGATTCCAATACCAGAGCATCGTCCCACCCCTTTTCCCATTTCGTACGACATATTGTACGCCATTTTGCGCCGGGATGTAAACGAAGATCCCATCACGCACTGACGGAGGGCACGCCCCTTCGGCTCGTTATTGCCACTTCTGCAGACGGGGAAAGCTATGCCGTTATTCTCAAAGCCTCCCCGTATGACGAGGGGAACGCTGCGGTGGTGCACGTTTCCTTCGGCTCGTCGGTGCTCGCCACTTCGCAGGCAGGGGAAGCGCATTATGCCGTTACTCGAAGCCTCCCCGTATAGACGGGGAGGGGACCGCTTGCGTGTGGGGGCACGTTGATTCCCTGTATACAGTTCCAGACCGCATATTAGTGCTTTATCATGGCAAAATGCGATATTTTTATTTTCGGAGGATCTGCATGGAATCGTTTCTTCCCGCACTGAATGCGGTGGACCCTCCTGGGGGCACTCGCCCATCGTCCTGCTCGTGGGACGGGCATCATGCCGACGCTGCGTCTCCTCGCTGCCCAGGGTGCGTCGCCCGCCGCGTGCGCTCGCGCTCATCCTGCGCGAAAACCGCGGAGAGGGCGACGTGTCGAGCTTTAAGGCACTTGCGTCGCAGCCTCGCCGCGACCATCGGCACGGGCAACATCGTCGGCGCGACGGCGGTCAAGGTCGGCGGCCCGGGGCGATCTTCTGGATGGGATGGCGGCGTTCTTCGGCTAGGCGACGAAGTACGGAGGGGCTGTCGTCGTCGAAGTACCGCACGACCGACGAGCGCGGCGACATTGCCGGCGGCCCGACGCGCCACATCCGTCACGGCATGGGGGAGATATCGCTCGCGAACTCGCGATGCGCGGCATGCTCGTTGCCTTCGGCATCGGACATTCCGCAGGTCAACGCCATTGTGGACCGGCGGAGCTGTCCTTCGGCGTGCCGCGTCTGACGGATATCGCCCTCACGGTGCTGATCGCGGTGATCACCATCGGCGCTCCGGAGCATTGCCGAGGTGGCCTCGCGCATCATTCCCTTTTATGGCGGTTCTCTACATCGTCATCAGCGTCGGCATCATCGTGATGCACATCGACGGCATCCCCTGCGGCGATCGGCCTGATCCTCGACGGCATTCACCGGCACGGCAGCAGGGCGCGCTTGCGGCTCCACGACCGCGATGGCGATGCAGAACGGTACGCGCGCGGCGGATTCTCCAACGAGTCCGGTCTCGGCCCGCACCGACCGCTGCGGCGGCGTGCAAACGATCACGAGCCCGCCGAGCAGGACCGATCCCGCGACGGCACCTTTGATCGACACGATCATCATCTGCATTCAGACGCCCGTCCTCGTCCTCACGGGCGCATGGCAGAGCGACACGGCGGCGCGCCATGACGGCGCGGCATCGCGGGCGCGTACGGGCACATACCGGCGGCGCACTGCTCACCATCTCACTCGCCCTTCGCCTTGGCGACTCATCCTCGGGTGGAACTACCACGGCGAGCGCGCCACTCTCTACCGCGGCGTGCGTGCGATCCCTGCCGCACCGCTCGCTTTCTTTTATCGCGCCCATCGCCACCTGCGGTGCCTTCCTGAACCTCGAGGCGACCAGCGTCGCCGGACATCGTCAACGGCCTCATGGCGATCCCGAACTCATCGCGCTCGGTCGGCTCTCGCGTCGTCGTAACCACGAGACGCGCGCCACTCATTTTCGAGAAACCACATGCGCGGCGGCCGCGCATGACAGCCGTGAATGCGCCGCAGCTGGAAAAGCTCGCAGCAGTTCTTTTCGGCATATGGACGAAATTTCTAGCATCATGACGCTCATGTCAGCTGCTACAAAATGTAAATCGAGCTAATTGGACAGAAGAGATAGTGAACATAATGAGAGTATAGAATTGACGTATTCAAATTTCTTTCATGAGGTTCTGTTCGTTCATGGGGAAAGGAGAACGCGTGGAGCGGCTGTTTATTTAATGAGGGTGAATGGCGAGAAAATGAGTATTCTCACCGTCTTGGCGGCGATGCGTGCACCCCTGCTCACGGCGGATGCAGTGGCGGTCCGCAGCAGAATGCTGCGACGACGGAAAGAAACAAGCTGGTCATCTACACGTCGATGAAGGAGTCGCTGATCGGCGGCAGTCGAAGGATTTAAGAAGCTATCCGACATCGAGGTCGACCATCAGTCGGCAGTGCGGGCAAGCTGATGGCAAAGATCGCGGCGGAGAAACAGGGATGCACATCCTTGCGGACGATCTGGACGAGCGAAGTGCCTGACTATAAGATGACGCAGATGGCGTGCTGGAGAACCAAGCCCACTCGTCTTCGATGAGCTCGTGAATCCGTTCGATGACATGACGGCACGTTCACGCAGCACGTCTCGGAACGCTCCGGCTACCCTATAACAGCACGAGATCTCGTGCCTCCGACGCGGGAGTGATCAGACGAAGCCGGCTTACGACGCATCTCGGCATCGCTGACCCCTGCTTTTCAGGGAACGTCGTATGAGCATTGCACCCTACAGAAGCAGTTTGGCTGGGAGTTCTTTGAAAAACTCGCCGCGAACCGGACCCGCATCGGCAAGGGTGTGGACAGGCTGATGATACCTCTCGGCGAGCTCGCCGCGTGCCTGCGTTGACTGCATCACGATAATAGTATCAACAAGGGCGCACATGTCGCCCTCGCTCATCCGCCCTGAGCCGTCTGTGTACCGAGCCCCGTGGCGATCTTCTGAAATCAAACAACATGGATGCGGCCAAGAGTTCGTCGACATCTGCAAGCAGTGAGGGCACAGCAGATGATCGCCAACGAGCGAACCGTCCGCAACGATGTCGATATGCCGAGAAGCTTCGGTCTGCCGAAGCGGCATGAGGCGCCCAGCGCGCCATTAAGGTGAACTATGCGAGACTCTCCGCAGAAAGGAGACGATCAAGAAGTTCCCAGAGATTATCGGTAAAGTAGCTGCGAAATCGGTCGCCCTGTGAGGGCGGTGGAATGAAACAACGTCATTCCGCCGCCTTTTCAGTATAGTGGGATGCACGAACATATTGTGTGCGGTACTCCGTGCCGTGTGAGAGGGCTTTATGATTCATCCGTGGGAGGCGTCAGCAAAAGCTATGGCGATCACCATGTCTTTAGCCGATTTGTCACTGACGACGCGCAGGAGAGAGTGCTTTTACCCTGCTTGGCCCTTCGGGCTGCGGAAAACAGTGCTGCTTCGCCTGATTGCGGGTTTGAGTCCCCGGATGCGGGCAGGATCTATCTGGACGATACCACTCGTTACCGACCCTGCAGAGCAGGTGGAGATACCGCCGGAGCGCCGCGGCATCGGACTCGTCTTCCAGACTATGCGGCATGGTCGCATGACGAGTCTTTGACAATGTCGTACCCGCTCAAGATCGCGAAAGCGTCCGAGGACGAGATCCGTACGCGTGTGATGGAGATGGTGGAGATCGTCGGATGAAAGGGCTGGAAAAACGCTCGCCAGTCGGAGCCTGGGCGGCCAGCAGTAGCGCGTCGCGCTTGCGCTGCGCTTGTCGGCAAGCCTCGCTCCTGCTCCTCGATGAGCCGCTGTCGAATCTGGATGTCAATCTGCGCGAGGAGATGCGCTTTGAGATCAAGGCATTGCAGTAAAAGCTGAATACGTCGTCTCCCACTGACGCACGATCAGGAGATCGGGCCGCGATTTCGACCGCGTAGCGACTGCAGATGAGCACGCAGCATCCAGCAGATCGGTACGCCGTGGGAGATCTTTGAGCAGGCGGCGAACCCCTTTGTGTTTAACTCCATGGGGATTGCGAACTTCCTTCCGGTACGGCGTGAGCAGGACCTTCTCTTTGTCGGTGACGGCACGCAGCGCATCGATGCTGAGCTGCCGGAGGGGATGCCGTCATTGGGCGGCAGGGTTCCGTCCGTCGGATGTCATGTCTCTGTACGGGGAGACGGACTGAGCGGATCGCGTACGCGCCAGAACTTCCTCGGTCGACGATGGACTCATCTGATCGAGATCGATGGGACGCATCTGCGCACGAGTATTGAGACGCATCGTGCCATCAGCGATGACGATGTCGTGCCGAGATCCGTGTCGGGAAGTTCCTTGCCTGCTCTGGTTTGGTGCGGATCAGCTGAAAGATGAGGTGGGCAAATGAGTGCTGTGAGTCGTCCCCAGAGCTTTGGTATGGCGCAGGTGATCCTGTTCCTTGCCATTGCCATTCTGGTCAGTGGTGGCCTTCCCGGGTTCTTGTTGATTCTCTTCAACGCATTCTGCGAACGGGTCGTTTCAACTTTTCGAGCGCGCTGGATATTCTCGCGAGCCTGAGACGTATCAGGCACCGCTCAACCTCTCATCATTGCCTCCTGCACCACGGTGGCAGCACTGATCGTCGGATCGTTCTGCGCGGGCTCGTCACGCGGACGGATTTGCCGCACAAGACCTTTATGAAGAATGTCTCGTCCTTTATGCTGCCGTCCTTTTATCGGTGCACTCGCGTGGAAGATGCTTTGCTTTCGCCGAATGCCGGCTTTATCAATCAATCTTTTATCGATCATTTCGGCTTCGGGCATCTTCAACATCTCACACCTACTATGGATCAGCGGCGTGGAGATCCGTACCTTCCCCGTTCGTCTCATTCAGGTGTGGCGCCTCGTTTGGGCGCATGGATCCGACCGAGGAGTCGGCGCGCATCTCGGCGCGGGGCTCTTTACGATCACGCGAAAGATCACGATCCCGCTCGTTTTGCCGAGTATTCTCTCGGGGCGCTTCATCATGCTCTAGTCGATGGCGCATTTCGGCACGGTAGCCGTCCTCGGCATCGAGAACGGCATCTATAATATCCCGACGCTGATCTGTGAGCGCATTCATCAGAGCGGCGGCAGTTTCGATGCGATCCGCACGGCACCGTGTCGCTACAGTGCTCGTTGTCGCGGCGGCGTTCATCATCTGCTGCAGCGCAAGATCCTCGGCTCGACATTATCAGATCATCGGCGGAGAGCTTCCGCCCTATGGAGCTGAAACGTGCGGCCTGCGCCATCCGCCTCATTTTTCTGCCTTCGCGTATCGCCTTTACATCCTCTTGCCGACGGCCGTCATTTTTCTGGTCGCGGTCTTAAAACCTATGCGGGCTGTCGACACTTCAGCAATCTGTCGCTGGATAACCATAACTCATCCTGTTCGACTACAAGGTTACGCTGATGCGATCTTCAACCAGTGTGACGCCTCGGCTTCACGGCGGCAGTCATCACCATGCTCGCCGGCGTCAAGATCTCCCGGCGTCATCGTCAAGATGAAGGTACGCGGCAAGGGCATTCTCGAGTTTCTCTGAATGCCGCCGTTCTCCGTTCCCGGATCGGTTTGCGCTCGGCGCGATCCTCGCGTGGAGCGGGCAGTCTGCATCAACCTCACACGGTGGATCATCCTGGTCGCCACATCGCCCGCTACATGGCGTTTTCTCTCAAGGCAAACTCCCGCCGCGCTGGAGCAGGTGCATGACTCGCTCGTCGAGGCGTCGCGTGCACCTGCGGGGCGACGATGCGGCAGTCACTGCGCGATGTTGTTCTGCCGCCTGCGCGGCCGGGGATGTTCGCCGCGTTCTTCCTGATCTTCCTGCTCACCGTGAGCTGACCGTATCGATCATGCTCTCGTACCGACATGACGCGCACCATCGGTGTCGCGATCTATACGCTGAACGAGGACGGTGAGACGGTCACGCGTCGGCGGCACTGGCGGGATCGCACTCATCATCATCATCATCGGTCAGACGATCATCAACCATTTCACGAAAAAGGCGGGGTGGCATGGCGTATGTGCGCGTTTAGTGACGTAACCAGATCGATTCGGCGACGTCACCGCCGTCGATCACCCTCAATTTTCGAGATCGAAAGGGCAGCTGCTTCTCCATGCTTGGTCCGTCGGGCTGCGGAAGACAACGACGCTGCGCATGGTGGCAGGATTCGACGACCTTTCCGAGGGAAGTAGTGGGTCGGCGACCGCCTGCTCTCCTCACCGAAGAAAAATCACTATCTGCCGCCTGAAAAGCGAAACTCGGCATGGTATTTGCAGGCATTTGCCGTCTGGCCGCACCTGTCGGTCTATGAGAATGGCGTTTCCTCTGCGTCCGAAAGCGCCGGAGACGAGATCCGCCAGCGTACCACCGAGGCACTGAAGGCGACGAATCTCCCTGTCGGCAGCGGAAGGCAGCCGGACTCCTCTCGGGCGGCGGCAAACAGCGTGGCACTCGCCCGAGCCCTTTGCGATCAATCCTCGATGTCATGCGTGCTCGATGAGCCGCTCTCGAGTCTCGATCCGCACCTGCGTGAGGAGATGCGCTTGAGATCAAAGAGCTGCAGATGAGTATGGCTTCTCGATCATCTACGTGACACATGATCAGTCGGAGGCAATGGCGCTCTCGGACCACATCCTCGTGATGAAGAATGGCGTCATGCAGCAAATCGATACGCCGCTCAACGTCTATAACCATCCGGTCAATAAATTTGTTTTTCAGCTTTTATCGGCCTCTCGAACTTCTTGAAGGCATCGTGGCAGGACGGGCGGCCTGTCCTCGAAGGACATCCGCTGGATGCTTCCTTTGTGCCGCCGGAGGAGCTGCAGCGTGCCTGCGATCTCTCGCCAGCCGTCCCTCCGAGATCGATTTTGTCTCGATGGAGGCGACGGATGCACTCCACGGCATCGTGACGCGCAAGTCCTATCTCGGCAGGATCATCGACTACCAGATACAGATCGGCAGCCAGTCCTGCGTGCACGAAAAGGACGCCGCGAGCAGGGCCCGCCGAGGTGAGAACTGTACGATGGCGCCTCCTGCGCCCATTCTGGTACGAGGACTGAGAGGGGCAATCCCTTTCCTCCGTCCATCCGAAAAAGATCAATATAACACTCTCCTTTTTCTCGTCTCACAGCAACTACTCGATAGAAGTAAAAATAGAGGGACCGCTGATAAGATGCGGTCGGTGTTTCTATGAGTAATAGAACACCTCTGTGCGAAGGATATCGCTTGTACAGAGGTGCTTTTGATGCGCTGCAGGGAATTATTCCTTTGCCGCGTCGAGTTTTGGCTTTTGTAAAGAAGAGAATCAGGACGATGATGGCTGCCGGAGCAGCATATCGAGCACGTACCAGAGCTTCCCCGTCCACGACGCCCGTGATGGCGACGACGCCGCCGAACTGCAACGATGGAAGTGATGCCGGAGCATCCCGATTGCACCCTGCAATGGAGAGTAGCCGATGGCGCATGCGATCCATGTACGACGGAAATCCTTGCCCGCGAAGGATAGCACCTCCGTGATGCCTGCCGACGAGAGGAAGAGGGCGGAGATGCCGAGCTGACGATCTGCCGCATCATAGCGGCTGCGCAGGATAAAGGAGGCAAGTCCCATGCCGAGCGGGGGAATGGCGCAGCACATACGGAATACGCCGTTTGGTCCGAGAATGCCCTCTGCCATCAGTGCGAGGGTAAATGCTGTTGCCGCCTTGCTGCACGCGCCGCCAAAATCTGCTGCCGCGGGAGTCCGATACCGATGCCGAGGGCGAATGCGCCCAGCACCATTCAGCTGATACATGACATGGATCATGAACTGAACGAATGCATTCAGAGGGACGGTCAGCAGGTAAATATAGAAAATACCTAGGACGAATGTCGTCACCAGAGGGATGATGAAGGTCGGCATCATGGGCTGCAGCACCTCGGGGACAGCGATTCTCTTCATCCAGCGGACAAAGTAACCGATGAGGAAGCCGAGGAAGAGCGCCCCGAGAAAGCCCGTAGCGATATGGGACTCACCCATGGGGGTGTTGGCGGCGTGGCCGAGGATAAAGCCCGGAGCGATTGCCGCCTTACTGCCGATGGCATAGGCGATGTAGGCGCAGAGCACGGGCACCATCATGGCGAATCCTGCCATGCCGAGATCGTATACATTCTGCCAGAACTGATTGCTTGAATGATGCGGCCGTCCTCCACCGTGCCTGTGATGAGGGTAAGGAGAACATCATACCACCCGCGATGATGACGCGGCAGGAAGTAGAGATACCTGTGTTGAAATACCGGAACAGTTCCGCGCCGAGGCTGGTCTTTTTCCTCCGGCGCAGGGGCTCACTGCGCGGGCACCTGAGGAATGTGCCTCCTGCGGTGCCTCGCTGCGACGCTTTCGGCACGGTCGATCAGTGCGGCGGTCTGCTTGATCGCCCTCTGTGGGACTGACCTCGATTACACGGCCTCGCCGCACGCTTTTCGCATCAAACCGATCAGCCATTTCGACGCTGACAGCGACGGCGAGGATGACGATATCGGCAGCGTCGACTTCTCTCGGGGAGAGCTCGTTGTCGATGCCCATGCCGCCCTGCGTCTCGATCTTGCAGTCGATGCCGCGTCTTACACTCCTGCTCGAGCGCTTCCCTGCGCCATATAGGGTGTGCGCGATGCCTGCGGTACAGGCGGAAATACCGACGATTTTTCATTAGAATGCCCCCTCAATTTCCTGCAGCAGCGCGTATATGTCCTTCACAGAGGCGGCCGCGAGAGCTGCGCACGGAACTCATCGTGAATCAGTTTCTTGCTGAGTGCAGCAAGGATCTTCAGGTGTAGATTGTTGTCTGCTGCACCGCCGACCTTGGCACCCCGATGAGAAAGACCATGCGGGCATCTTCGCCCTCCTCTGTCCCCCAGCGCACCGGCGTCTCTGAGCCGCGCAAAGGCGACAAACGGTGTACTGACACCCTCTGACTTTGCGTGCGGCATGGCGACACCGTCGATCGTGTAGGTCGCGAATGATGCCTCCGCTCCAGCACGTCGCTCTCATACTGGTTCGCATCCCGGACGGCGCTGTTTTCCCTGATGTGGAGGTGATGAATGACCTCGTCCTTTGAGGAAAAAGTGTCCTCCAAAAAAACAATTTGATTTTCATGAAACATGGAAATTCCTCCTTTTTGCCTTTCGTCGATCAGTATATCAGAATATGTGCAAACCTCCAGTTCAAAAAATTCCGTAAAGGTTTTGAACGTCGTACCCCCTTCCTGAGGAAACAGGGACGGGGACTTTCTAAATGTAGGGAAGAATGCGCTATAATTTACCAAAAAGTGACGGAGGAGGAACCTGCATGAATCGATGGCTGCAGCTGATGCTGTTCATGCCCGAGGATGAATTCATTACCTACAAGGCGCTCTCGGAGGAGCTGGGGATATCTGTCCGCACGGTGTATGACGACATCTCACGGCTGAATGAAATGATGCTGGAGCATGGAGCGCAGCTCGTTGCACGTCCACATCATGGAGTGACGCTCGACGTGCACGACCGTACGCGCTTCCTTCGCTTTCTGGATGCGCTCGGCAGTGGCACACGATCCTGGCGATACATCGGAAGCGCGGATCGGGAAAATCATTCGGACACTCCTCGGCAGTCCTGCTCCATGCAAGAGTGATGATCTTTGCGAGACACTCCACATCAGCCGTTCCACGCTAAAGAAGGATCTGCGCGGCGTGCGCACCTTGCTCGGTATGTATGATCTGCGTCTCGCCCATCAGCCCTACGCAGGGCTCTCGATCAGAGGGGACGGAGAAGGATATCCGCCGCTGTCTGGTGCGGATGAAGCGAGGCATCGTCGCAGGGATGGCGGCACTCTGCATCAGGAAGCTCAGCAAACGGACCGTATTTTGCAGGCAAATATTCGCTAATATGACTACCGCATGGCGGCATACCCTTTCAGGATTTTCGTTCTGCATATCGACGTGTCCGTCGAACGCATACGTCAGGGGCACGAGATGGGGCTGAGGATCTTCCATCTCTACCTACTGCGCCGCAGGACGAGGCCCTGTCGCGGGCGGTTGTCGCTGCCATGGAGACACAGTATGGGCTGCGTTTTCTGCGGGCGAGTGTCACTATGTTTTGCTCCCTGCTGATGAGCCGGAGGGTGCTCGTGGAAAACAGGCATCGATGGCAGCGGGCAGATGTCTGGCGGTGGTCACGGAGATGCTCGTCGCCGTACAGCATACGTTCTGCTATGATTTTTCGCACGATTTCGAGCCGATTGCCAGCCTTTCAACCCACTCTGATTCCCGCTGCGCACACGTCTCCTGTGTGGGATGCAGCAGGAGAATCCCGTCGGCAGGGAGATCCGCGAGGGCGAGCCGCTGGCGTATGAGATGGCAAATGTGGCGTGCGGCATCCTGCGCAGTGCATATGGCTGTGAGGTCTCTGCCGATGAGACCGGCTATATCGCGCTGTATTTTCATGTCGCCCTTGAGCGCATGCATGCGCCAGCGCAAAAAACGCGTCCTCATCGTCTGCGGTGCGGGAAAAGGGGCGGCAATGCTGCTCGCCCACACCATCGAAGAGAATTACGGAAAAATATCTCGAGGTGATTGGCACCTATGAAGCGGCGGATTTCTCCGATACGGATCTTGAGGCGGCGGACTATATCCTCTCGACCATTCCCCTTCGTGAGGCGCTGCCTGTCCCTGTCATTGAGCTGGGCGATCTCCTGCCGTGGCAGGCTGGGCGTGACCTTCGTGCACACCTGATGCACGATCGTCAGGAGGCAATGCTTGCATTCTTTGCAGAGCAGCTCTTTCTCCCGCAGGTGAGTGCAGCGACGCGGGAGGATGCCCTGCGGAAGATATGCGCTGCGGCAGAGGCGGTGGAAGAGCTGCCACAGGATTTTTATGATGCAGTCGTGGAGCGGGAGCACATTGGTGGGACAGCACTCGGCAACCTCGTGGCGACGCCGCACCCTGCGCGTCCCATGGGAGGGCGCAGCTTTGTCGTTGTCGCTGTATTGGATCAGCCGATCCTATGGGGGAGGAGGATGCATAGATCCTCTTTCTCGTCTCCATGAAGGACGGCGGCGACCGAGACCTTCCTCAATTTTACGAAGATGATCGGCCGCTTTCTTACCAATAGGACGCTGGTGCGGCGATTGATTAAGCGCCCGATCCTTTGACGAACTGGCACCATATTTTCCGCTCTTGCAGACGAGGTATGCCGGATGGACTAATGTGCTGGTTCTGGTGATTTTGCCGGTAAATTATGATATAATTGCCTTAGATAACTCACTCTCCTTTTCTCGTCTCACAGCAACTACTCTCGATAGAGGTACATGTGAGACAGGAAAGGAGATTTTTATGCGAAAACCATCTGCCGCGCGTGGACTGGATGGTCGGGACGGGGCTGGTCGTCGTCGCGATTCTCCGTGTTCTATGGGAGCGCGGAGCTGACGAGCAATATCGCCTCGACCGATCGGCTTTCTGGGCGCACGGTCATGATGCGCGGGGAAAAGGAGGGGGCACGATGAGTGCGGTGCTTCCTGCGTCTGCCATGCGGCGCGTGACCTGCCGTGAGCTGCGCCTCCTCGGGGCGGCGTACCGTCTGCCGCTCGCCTATGCCGCCGCGCGCTGCGCACGCGAGACGAAGCTCACCTGCACTGGACGGCGGGGCACTACGGGCAGTTCTTCGCGGACTACCACGTCCAGGTCGATGCGGACGGCGCGATCTGTGTGATCGAGGACAGTGCACTCGATGCGCCGCACGCCGTGACTCATCGGCGCAACAGCGGGAGCTGTCGCATCGCCCTCCTCGGCTGCGTCGAGCGACGACGGAGGATCTCGGTGGAGCCGCCGACCGCCGCGCAGATCGAGGGACTGGCGATGGCGGCCGCGGCACTCGCCGACGGGCTCTGGCTTACGATCGACATCGCGCGCATCATGACCCACGGCGAGGCGGCGGACAACGCGGACGGCATCTGTGCCCACGCGCCCTACGGGCCCACGCACGACATGTGAGCGCTGGGGACCTCGAGTACCCGGGACAGTGGAGAGCTCCTGTATTTCTGCCCGTGGGCGGAGGACGGCACGCGCGGCGGCGATGTGATTCGAGGGCAAGGCGCAGTACTATCGGAGCGCGGGTACTGAGAAATGAAGCACTGATATCGAAGTCAAATGACCGCTGCATGAGGAGATTTGCACTCATGCGCGCAGTTTTCGCTCGTGAAAGATGATGTCTTCGCACTATTGCCAAAATGTTTGTGCAAAATATTATAATAAGGTGTTATTTTATTGCATCGCTTTGGAGGCGCGTCCACTAATTCATTCTTTGAGCGGCAGTTTCGGCTGCAGGAGAATCACCAACAGCTTTCGACGGAGGTCATCGCAGGGCTCACGACGTTCGCAACGATGGGCTATGTGCTCGCCGTTGCCCGCACATGATGGGGAGGCTGGCGTTCCGACGGGGGCGATGCTCACGGCATGGTGCTCATGATCTTCGTGACATCGATGGCGATGGGGCCTGTATACGAACCGTCCCTTTGCCCTCGCGCCCGGCATGGGCAGTGTCGCAATTTTTTCGATCACGATGGTGCAGCTGCAGAATGTGCCGATCGGTGTGGCGAGTGCCATCGTTTTCCTCAGCGGCTTGCTTTTTATCATCGTGACAGTGCTGGCATACGAAAAGCCATTGTCGCGACAATCCCGCGCGCATCAAGATCTCAATTAGCGCGGGCGTCGGTATCTTCCTCGCGGTGATCGGGATGCGCAATGCAAAGCTGCTCGCGGTCAATGCAAAGAAGGTCGCGCTCTCGTTCGGCGATCTCACACAGCCGGTTGTCCTCCTCGCAGCGATCACGTTCATTATCCTCCCAGTTCTCTCGGCGCGTAAGGTGCGCGGCGGTGCGCTCATCAGTATTCTTGCGGAACGGGTGATCGGCATCCCATGGGTGTCACCAAGCTCCCCTGAGGCATCTTCCGATACCGGACAGCATCGCGCCCATTTTCTCAACTTTGACCTCGGAGGTGCGCTCAATCTCGCGTATCTGCTGTTCCTCTTCGCATTCTTTCCTGCCGGATTTCTTCTCCAGCTTCGGCACGGCGATCGGCATCGGGGAAAGGCAGGATTCCTCGATAAGAACGGCGATTTGCCGCTCGACAAGGTCTTTCACGTGGACTCCATCGCCGCGACGATCGGCTCACTCTTTACGATCCCCGTGCTCATCTACCTCATCTTGAGTCCGCGCGCGGGGGTCGAGGCAGGCGGACGCACGGGTCTGACGGCGTGCACGACGGCCGTCGCATTCCTCCTCATCCTCGCTGTGACGCCGCTCGCGCTGTGATCTCCTGCGAGCGGCGACGGCACCCTGTTCTCATCTATGTCGGCGTCAGCATGATGGCGGGCATGCGCAATCTTGACTATACAGATATCGCCGAGTATATCCCTCGCATTTCTCTGCGTTGCGTTCACCGCTTTCACGTTCAATATCGCAACGGCATCTCGGTCGCGTTCACTCGTTTGTCATCATGAAAGTGGCGATGGGGCGCACGGCAGAGCTGCACAAGGACACTATCTGCTTGCCCTCCTGCTCGCGTATTATTTCTACGCCATTGCAGGGTAAAATAGGAGTATGGTATGGATATTGACGTCCTTCTGACTGATGGAAAGATATACAACAGCTATTTAAAGACGTTTGTCCCCGGATCCATTGCACTCAGTGGGGACTCGATTTGCCTACATTGGAACGGAGACGCCGAGACATCCGGCAAAGCGTACGGTCGATCTCGGCGACAGTATGTCGTTCCGGGACTGATCGATTGCCACATGCTCATCGAAAGCACGATGTGTGCGCCGCGTACATTTATGAACGCGTGCGGTGCGCTGACAGTGATGACGACGCTTATCGCGGAGCCGCATGAGATCGCGAATGTATTTGGGGTGGAGGGATCCGTGCACCGATGACCAGAGTGCCAGGACGGTCCCGTCGATGTCCGGAATCGCCATTCCTCCTCCGTCCCTCGACGAACGATGCGCTTGAGACAGCAGGAAAGGCGATCGAGAGTGATGATGTCGAGGCACTCATGCACATGGAGCAGGTCATCTGCCTCGGCGAGGTGATGAACTGTCGCGAGGTCATTACCAGACGCGCACGCCAAGACGAATCGTCTGATCCGCCAGATCCAGTGCGGACGGCCGGACTTCTCCATCGAGGGACACTCGTCCGCGCTTCGTCGGATGGGAGCTGGCAGAGCTGTCTATCGCGGCATCCGTTCTGACCACACGGATCAGAGCCTTGATGGACTTGCTCAGCGTGCGGCGAACGGTGCGTTCATCCAGCTGCAGGAGAAGACGCTGAAGAAGGAGTTCCTCGATTACCTCATGGAGCATCGTCTCGCGGGGCGTTTCGCTCTCGTTACAGACGACACCATGCCCGATGACTTCATGCGGCGCGGACAGCTCGATCATCTCGGTGCGGCGCAGCATGGCGCTCGGTCTGCCGCCCGAGGAGGCAATCTACGCCGCGACCTATGCACCCGCTCAGCACGTGGGCTGCGGGAGAAGGGGCAATCGCTCCCGACGCATCGCCGACTTTGCTGTGCTCTCCCGATCTGCAGGGCGTTTGCGGTGGCACAGGTCTGGCGTGCAGGGCGGCAGGGTCTATGTACGCGGGGCGGAGCAGGAGGAGGCGCCGCGTGACACATCATTTCCGCCAGCATTTTTATCGGAGCGTCCATTCTTACGCCGCGCACGGCAGAGGACTTCGCCTGCGTGCGCGCCGATCGCGGAGGGGACGGTGCTTTGCCGCATCCTCGAAGTGCGAGGAGCATACGACCTTTGTCCGCGAGGAGCGGGCGGAGCTCGCCGTGCACGGCGGCCTGATTGACTGGGAGAATAGTCCGTACAGCCTCGCCTGTGTCTTTGCAACGCCACGGCAAGCATGGCGGCTGCGGCATGGCGCTCGTCGGCGGGACAGCGCTCACGCGGCGGTGCGGCGGCGACCACCTATGCGCACGACAGCCACACCCGCTCGTCCTCGGACAAACCGCGGCGGATATGACGGCGACGCAAACGCAGTCATCGAAATGCAGGGCGGCATCGCCGCTGCACGGGACGGAAGCGTCACGGCTGTGTCCCGCTCCCATCGCGGGGCATCCTTCCGACCGCCCGCTCCCCGTCCTCGCTGCTGAGATCGCGGATGTGCGTCGCGCCCTCACGGAAAACGGCTATCGTCGCGATAATGCCATCATGTCCTTTGCGACACTCCCGCACTCCCCGTCAGTCCTGACGTCAGCTGACGGACAAAGGCATCGTCGATGTGCGGCGCGGGGAGATCGTGCCGCTGATTGCAGAGGTTCGGTCAGCAGAGTGAATGTGATTTACCGACAAAAAGGGACGACAGGACGAATCTGCTCTGTCGTCCCTTTGACGTATCACATATACACATCACGTACACAATCAGACGATCGGGAAATAGTAAAAAGAATAATATGTTATGATTATCTCGATAAGACCTGCTCCCATCCAGCCTCTGTGATTCCCATACGAAAGGAGCTGCGTTACCATGACAACGCTCGCGGTACAAATCAATGATGCCAACGCCCGCATTCTTGAAAGCTATACGAAGCACAGGAACATCTCCGTTACGGATGTAGTCAACGAACTCATTGCCGGGCTTTCATCAAAAGGAACAAAGTGCATATCTCGTACATGCGCAGAGCGAGGACGACCTGCGCGACGGGCGTACCGTGACAAAAGACCTTTGCCGAACTTGAGGTAATGGAGCATGAGTAACGTACATTTACCGAAACAGCCTTTTTCCCAGTATCTTTACTGGCAAGCACAGGATAAACGCACACTGAAGAAATTAATCAGCTTTTGCAGAGCATTGATCGCGACGGCGCATAAGAAAAAGTTTCGATCGGAGGAAAGATCGCGACGCGAGTTGAACTGATGGTCGATGACGGCGTTAAACAGGAGGCGGATGACGCTTTACGCCCAGCCTCGGACTCGATACGGCGACGGCCATTCAGATTTTCCCTGCGCTTCGATTGCGCATGCGGGCATCCCGTTTTCGGTAGAGCACGGCGGGATATCCCCGCGCATCTGAGGACTGCGGTGCATGACAGCCGTGCTGGGGAAAATCTGCACGGCCCTTTGCCACGGCGGAGAGGCCGTCGCATCCATGCTGTAAGATGTATCAGATCGTCTACACGAATCGGATGAAGCGCGACGTACGGCGTGCGAAGAGATGCGGCAAAGACCTCACGAAATTGATTGCGGTATTGGCGCCCTGCAGACGGGAAGAGCTCTGCCGAGCACAATACCGGGACCATGCGCTGCGGGGGAGTCTTAGAGATTTTCGTGAGCGCCATATCGAGCCCGACTGGCTGCTGATGTATCGAGATATTTGAAGATCGCCTGATCTTGTCTGCCGCAGCGACAGGGACACATGCGAACTTTTGAAGATAAAAAGGGACTGTTGCACGAAGGTAAATTTATCTTTGTGCAACAGTCCTTCTTTTTCGTATAGGGGACAGATCGACGAAAACAACGGTGACGAAAAACTTGCACCTCTATAGAAATAGGGCACACGAATACGGACGATTGCACTGCTCGCCCTTATTCGTGTGCCCCTTATTGGTTTCTTTCCGACGTCTTCTATGCCGCTTCTCTCAATGATACAAGATGCCGCTCCAAGGTGCCGCTCTGTATCTTTTGGTGCAGTTTGAAAGACGTTGTGTCCAGTGCCAGCAGAATGGTCTCACCCAAGACATTCGCACGCCCTCTCGTAAGAAAGCGGCGAAATCCAAAAGCTCCCTTGATCTGTGCAAAGACACCCTCTGCCTGGATGCTGCTGCGGTTCATCCGCAGGACGATGCCTTCCGTGCTCTTGATCCGCTCTAGGGTTCTTTGCACGCCTCGTTGAAAGACCTTGGCAACCTCCAATCTCTTGGTTCGTTCCTCCATTGGTATCTTGCTGTGGTTGCCATGGATGCACTGCTTCTTCTTTCGCAGCCGTTACAGTCTGTACACGTAGATGGTCTTTTTCGCTCACATACCCGCTCGCACCTCTTTGTCCTGCGCGTCCCTGTCACAACGAGTCGCCGCCCTCAGCGCACTGGTAGACATCCTCCGCCGCAAGGTAGTTCATATTCTCCCGCCGCCCGATATCCTGCTTCCATTTGCGCTTCTGCTCACTTCGTAGTTGTTCGGCTTGATGTAGGAGTCCCGTCCTTTTCCCTCAAATACAGGTAGTTCTCCTCACTCTCATATCCTGCATCGGCGACGAGTTTCCGGCTCCTTTTTCCGATGTGTACATGAAAATCCTCCAAAAACGGGATGAGTGTCCGTGTATCTGTTGGGTTCGGGTAAACACCCGCCCATACGATAAAGGATGCCTCCACGCCATATGCAGATTATATGCCGGCTTTAGCTGCCCGTTCTTCATTGCATCTTCTTTCATCCGCATGAAGGTTGCTTCATAATCTGTCTTGGAAAAGCTGTTGCGATCCCCGCAGATGTGCAGCTTCTTTGTGTAGTCCTTCAGACGGCTGATGTAAGAGTCCAGTGTTTCCATGGTACGCTGAAGCACGGTCTTTCGTTTTCCACTCCGTAAACGAGGATGATGTTTTGCTCTCTTTGGATGCGTTTCAAACGTCGGCGCAGACGTTTCAGATGGTGGAGGCGGATCTCAGACCCACGGCGCAGGTGGATGCTGAACCTTTTTTTCTATGCTCGGCAAGAAAGGCGTCGAGTTTTCTCCATGAGTTTGGCTACGGTTCTTTGCAAACGCCTTTTTCCAAACGAAGGTAGCTTGCCCGCAACTGCTTCGATCTTTTGTGCCGTCGACAAAGAGGTTCTCAAACGAGATGGCTCCAACGGATGCAAGAAACTGCGCCATTTGTGCCAGAATCTCTTGGCGCAGGGGGCAAAGTGATCCTGCGAAAACGGGCAATGGTTGTGTGATCCGGTGCGGGTCGCCCTTCGAGCAAATACATGATGGATGTCCCCAGGCATACCTCCTCGATGCGGCGGGAACTGTAGATTTGATTCATGTATGCGTAGATGAGGATGGCAAGCAGCTGATGCGGTGATACGAGATTCTGCTCGGCACGCCGAAAGCTCCTGTACAGCGGCGTAAGATCCATTTGATGGATGCAGTGGAGCAGGAGACGAACAGGATCGTCCTTCTTGATTTGAAATTCAAAGTTGAGGGGAGGCTGGGTTGAAATGTGCCTGTAGGATGTATAATCCTTATGTAAAAATTTGTTGCATACTCATATTTTCACCGCCAGGAGCCGGTGTTTGAAAACACTCGGCTCCTGTGTTTACAAATAGAGTGGAGGCTCGCTGCACGTTTGTTTCGTGCAACAGCCTTTGACGTATCACGCGATCTCCTCCGTAGATGCAGAGCACATATCCTCCTCATGGAGAAGCGGAAGATGAGCCAGAGATGTGCGTGGGATTCTGTAGAAAAGATACTGACGATATGACCGAACACAATGAAAGAACCCTTTCGCATGATTCCTTGTTGGACAGAGAACAGAATGGCATCTTTGGTTGATCGAAAGAAAGCAGCATCTGCCCAGGGGAATCGTGATGTTGCTTTTCTTCGTTCTTGGAAAAGAAACAGACTCGCTTTCGAACAGTAGACGGATATTTGAGAAGCATTTCCTATGATTGGGATTGTATTTACGAATGGAATGTGAGTGATATCTCTCATCATATCATGAAACGACACATGATTAGAACCCAAAACTGACGTTTTACATAAAAGAAATCGACTTTTTAAGATAAATATCGAAAAAACTTGAAAAACAGGAAATCATGATGATAAAATAAAGTGCATAAGGAGGAATCTATGTACTATACAGAGATTATAAAAATCATAGAATCCGGCATGAAAAGGATCCTGTCAAAGTTGCCAGCTATTCCCGTCTCCTCGCAAAGAAGATGGAGGATGACGGAGAAACAGGAAGTGCAGGCGTATTCTGTCGGCACTGAGTCGCGTGGGTGGCAGTCGGGCGGTTATGGATACCCTGACGACGCTGCCGGTGAGATCAGAAGCCGTCTCGATATAGCGGAGATCAACTATGCACCTCCGTTGACGCATATCCCTTAGCAAATCGGTGCGGGCGGTATTGGACGATTTTAGGGGATACAATCCGAAAGCAAAATAAATGATGTCGATGGGGCTGAATCTCCGGACAACGTTGCTACTCGACGGACCTCCGGGGTTGCGGAAAGACAAGCAGCAAAAGTATCTTGCTTCCCAGTTGAACCTGCCTCTCGTCACGGCAGCACGGTTTGACACTCTCATATCCTCACTCACTGGGGAATACGGCGAAGAATATTCATCGCATCTTTTGCGTATGCAAAAACAACCGTACATCCTGTTCCTTGATGAATTTGACGCTATTGCAAAAGGCGAGAGATGACGCACATGAGCTTGGTGAGCTGGAAAAGGGTTGTGAAATAGCCTTCTCCAGAACATTGATGATTTTTCTCAGGAGGTATACTCCTCGCAGCGACAAATCACGCTGGGATGCTCGATAAGGCAGTTTGGCGCCGGTTTCAGACCGTCATTGAACTTCCGTGCCAGAGCGCGATGATATTCACTAGATTTATTAAACAGTTCCCCGAGATTGCGGATGACTCAGGTATTACCGAGACGCAATGGAAACACATACTGGGAACGATGGAAGGACTACATATTCCGATATCAAGGACATCGTTCAAATATGCTGAAGAAAAAGGCTGTGCTTCAGAGGGAGATCGGATGCTGGATTACATTATCGAGGTATTCCTGTTCAAACATCGCTGGGAACTACAGTCAGGTGGATATGATACAGTATCCTGAGCGATCATGGCGTGACCCAGAAAGCTGATCGAGTGCCCACTTTCGGGATCTCCGAACGGCAGGTCAGGAAACTACCTAGGGGAAAGGAGTGCAAACATGGAGAAACGCTACGATTAAGTTCTTTGAAAAAGAATACAGAGACGAACAGCGGCACGGAAGGCGGTGGTAGTGCAGCACAGCCTCATGGGTGTTGCAGGTGAAGCACTCTACGCACCGCTCGCAGCAGCTTGTCATCAAATATGTCACAGGTCGCTGCCACCTTTGCAGCACGCAAACAGGAACGTAAACTCCATGGTCGTTGCAGACTACGATTGTAGAGGATGCGATTGCAAGAGTCACATCGCGGGCGGGTGGTTGACCTCCTCGACGGTGATCGAGAGTCCAATGTCATCGGCGTTGCATCTGCATGTGCATCTCGATGAATTCTCAAATGTGCCCAATCTGAGCAGAGGAGACAAAGAGCCGCCGAAATCGAGAGAAACACGGCGGCTTCATCCCGTAGTGACCACAAACGAGCTCATCTTGCATATCAAGCACACGCTGCAGGATACACAAAATTTTGCCAAGCAGATTTTCGACGATTGCAGAAATCGGAGGCCTTTGAGCGCAACGTGTTAACTATAACCCGGACAATCGTCTGCTATCGTATCCGTCTGATTGACTATCGGGATCCGAGATACAAACACCTTGGCAGCAAAATTTGTTCAAGGCTAAATAGCCATGCGCATGGGATAAAAAATTGAACAGGCCAGATACACCAGGGATATGAATCTGTATCGCGTGTCGCTCGACAGCATTACCAATTTGGAGACCGTACTTGACTGAGGGGATCTTTCGATCGAAGGCGATCCCGATCCGCATGGATATGGATTCCTTGATGATACTCCTCGTACCAACGACAAAAGCAGCCTCGAAGGCAAAACTGACTACGTTGTCGGTGTCGCCGACAGCGGATTGAAAAGAACAGATACCTGTCACCGTGGATTTTAGAGCCGGTAGAAATATTGAAGACCAGTATCAGGACAGAGGGCAGCGGTACCATGGTGGCATCCGTCTTGGACATACAGCGATGAACTCACATGGTACAGACAATACTGCGGCACAGGTGTCATGATGATGGATGCGGTCCATTGTCCCGATCTTCGGAAAGACAGTTTATCCGGAGGATATCGAGATGCAGTTATTGAGCGACACCGGGACATCAAAGATCTGGACGATGTCCGTTGGAACGGTTGAGGAATGTGTCGAAAAGCTATTTTCGCAATACGGAATAGCACTGACAATATTGCCGATGAGAACAATGTGCTCTCATTATCAGAATCTGCCGTTGCAACAGCAACGCTTTTCTGCACAGGGGATGAAGCGTGAGCGCATTACAAAGATGGCGGATTCCGTCAGGGCACTTGTAGTTGGCTCTTGCAGGGAGAAAGGCCGTATGATCTCGCTGATTGATCGCACATCGTCCCCGTTTACAGATGCGGTCCGCGCCTGCCTGCGTTATCAAAGCGGATCTTGTTGCTTACGGGGCAATGCAGGAAGGCGTCCGGATGGTGCTAATACAACGACGGTGAGGGGTCTTGATCGTGCAGGGATGAGTTGCTCGCGCCTGGGGACGAGCTTTTCCACGCCGTGATCGCGCGAATCGCGGCACTGAATCACCTCGCGGAGGATTTCGACCCGTGCTCATTAAAGGCGCCTCATGGTTCATAGTGCGGGATATCCCGCAGGACAACGCATGAACATGGAAGACAAAGTAAAATTCGTCGGGGTTTGGTATGCCGCCTGGAACGCGGGATATTCTGTATAACTCGAACATGAGATCACCTGATCCTAGGGACTCACTTCTCCAGAGTCAGTTTTATCAACGTTTTCGAGTTTCCCTTTTCGAAGAGCCTGGTTGGTGATGATGGGTTCTATCGTGGTCAAATTACACTTACCGTCAGGTGCGCCAACCTGCGCGCGGCGGAAGGAGCGGAATACTGCCAATCGGATATCAGCGTAGCTTTTTGAACGATGACAGGAACCATAGCGGATACCAGTAGCCCGATGATTCTAAATGCCTATGGACCGGAAAAATGGGGTAAAAACATCTGCAGGGAAGAGCATTACAGCAGAAAAGTGTCAGGTGACGAAAGAGAAAACATTTGCAAAAGAACGAACGCTGTTGCGGTATGGAAAGTTAAAGTCACCCAATCAAAAATATGCGATTGATCTTGATGAAATGACTGCCGAAAAGAAAGAACTCTTGGGAAGGATCGTAAGTGGTATATGAAGATCGAGATACTGCCGCGAGGCAATCGAACGAAATTCATAGAAACGAGAGAGACTGGAGCAGAATTTTATGTTCTGCTCACGATTCGAGATCCCGAGGAATGGGCTCCCGTATACAACGAAGTCACGCAGCAGGACAGAGGCTTTGTGATGCGGATGTGAAACTCAGAATGAGATTTCACAACGTGTTGTTTGACGAGATATTAGAATTTATATGATAAAAGAATGGTGAGAATGCATGGTGAATTTACAACCAATTTATAAAGTTCTCACGAAGCACATAAACTGAGTGACGAGAATGACACGCTTCGTCAAAAACGGAGATCCTGTTGAATAAGTTGCGTCAAAACATTTCTCGAGGAGGCAGCACCCATACGTACTTTTAACCAGGAAGCCTAGCGATGGGAACAGAGGATCAAGCCGGATGATGGAGACAGATATCGATGTTGGTCTTAAATTTCAGATAAAGAAAGAAGACCATGAAGATCCTGCACAAGTATGAGTATAAGGGATGCTTTGGCTACATACGAAGAAGGTTCAGATCCGTAGATCTGCGTTACCGTGACGTATCAGGAAGATGGTGAGGAGGCGTATCACGTTGATTTTGCTGTATGCAGCGAATAATCCGGATGGGGAAGCTCTATATTGCCGAAAGGGTGAGGAAAACTCCTGCGGGATTATCGATCTTGGGAGGGAGCGACCCGCAGGCTTAATTGATTTGTCCATGCATCGCTTTACTGATGCTGATGATAGCAATTTCGAAGAATCATACGCTAGCCTAAGAAATGGAAGAACCAAATTCGATCTCTTGGCAATGGCGTCCTACTGGTATTGCCTCAACGGCACTGGGCATATACATATTTAACCCTGGTTTTGAAAATGGCTCCGACCAAAGAAACACTATGAACGATTTCACTGCATTCCAAAACCTCATGATAGCTATAAACATCATTTTGTCCCTAGGGATGAAAATGTGCAATGTTACTGTTATACCAGTCATTGCCTTCCTCAGCAAAAACCGGGCAACGATCTCTTTGAGAAGATGACAGTAAAACAGCAGAACGATTTCTATCATAAAATTGATGCATTGATTTCAAAGCTCGAGCTGTAGAAAACGAGGGATCAGATGCCTGTGGGCGATGACAGAGATATTTGGTGAGGATTTTCATGTACGGTAGAAAAAGCTATGTGCGTACATCGGAGTCGGCATGAACGGATGCTTTGAGTGTAGCTACTGGCTGCGATCCGGCATTAAACGAGGAACGAATGATTTGAAAACACCCCGGAGACGCCGGGAGGTTTCAAAGGTGTCGTCGAAGCTGAACACAGGTGGGTCACTTGTTATCGATACCGCAAATGGGTTTCCGAAAAGTTTCCAATCATCCGAGTAAAGGAGTCGGAACAATTTCGCTACATGTTTCCAGATGGAAAATCCGTTTGTTCGACGATGCATCTCTTCTAATTCGTAGTGATTTGCCGGATCGGGTGATGATCGATGCTTATGACCGGGCGGTCAGTATCTTGAGATTCACTGAACAGCCTGAATACAGGCTGAGTGTATGCGCGAATTTAATGCATATATTGGGAGCAGGGCAAAGTTTATTCGTATATACGAATTTGTCCCTTCACCGGAAAATGAGTACAGAAACTTGAATTGTGGGTAGTGGGGACAGGTGGTATTCTCTCGGATACAGAGTCTGAATCGAATACTTTATTGTACCATTACTATAGGCAAGATTCGATATCTATTAAAGATACCGTGCATACTGATGCGTTTACGGAGTTTTTGACATTCTTCCCATAAAAAGAATATACATGGAAAGAATTGAGGAGCTTTGCACTAAGGAATATTACCAGCACAAAAAGGAAATTTCAAAAATTCTTAAATATATCTCGTAAGACCTGTATTGTGTTGTTATCCATGCCATCTGCTAAAGAGATTTTTATAGTGCGACTTTTCGACTTATAAAAGTGCGAAACCGTTTGCAAGGTCGGAAAGAATCACAAAATGCCATGTAGAACCATTGACGACCTTGCCAATAGATTATCCGGATATGTTGAAGCGCAGGTGGTGGAACTGGCGGCTTCGGGAAAATCTAGCACTATTGATCGGCTGTGGTTCGATTGGCGGATTTTCGGCAGCGAAACTCTCTGTCAATGTGAGTAGGGACAATAGCTCTTCTGATATGATTGCCTGACTGTAGACAATGTGTATCGTCACATATTGGGGTTCAAGATGTCGCAGGGTATAAAAATAAGGCGGATTTGATGAAGAGCTACCTAGTGGAACAGTATCCACATGTAGAGGTGAAAGTGCTAAACGTTCCAAATCACGATGCAGGACAACCGCAGAATCTGAGACATTGCAAAATTACGATCTTATCGTTTTGCGACCGGGGAGTCTACGCTGAATTTGATAATAAAACAAAATGCTGCAAGAGCATAATATTGTTGTTCCCTTTATTGTCTGTTTCAATGAGCCGTACGATTGCGGTCGCGCAATGGTCGTCAATATCAATGGTGGCTATCTCAGTGCTTGTACACAGACCCGATATCAGATGATCGGGTTCCCTCGTGGCAGCTTTGTTGCTCCCGGACAGGATTTTACGATTTCCGCTGTGCAGGATCCCTTTGTTGCGTATTCGACATTAGATACTAGCAAACTGCGATTATGACATCGCGATTGAGTGCTCCAAAGCTCTTCAGAGAGTGTTTGGAAAATCAAATAAGCTCTTGGGTAGGTTCTCAAGATGAGCTGGAAAAGCAAGGGGCATCAGGTATCCGAGTATTACAACGCTCTCTTTACCGCAAAATGGAAATATATGTCAAAAACATTCCAGTAAAATTGTAGGTGTAGTATATGCAAGAACAAGATGATGTTATCAACATAGGCAATACATCCGTACAACTTTGATATCGCGTCAATATTGTAGCGGGTTTAGTGAAATCCAGAGAAAAAGTGATTTTCAAAAAGAGAAACGGAGGCATACTCGATCGGATGCTACCAGTCTTTTATGTGACAGGCCGTTGATAACTGTACATGACACATCCACAACGTAAAGATCTTATGGAGCGGTTTCGCTTTTATCCGAAGGAGTACCGGGCATCAAGAAATCTGTGGATGAATTATGAAATCTTCGGGACATCGAAAGAGTTATTTAGTGAATGGCATACACACAACGAAAAGGTACCTAAGCCGTCAACTGTTGATATCAAGTAACTGGGATATCGCAGCGAATACACACTCTGATGAACTCTTTCATAATTGCAGAACTGAGGTATTGTTTTTGGACAGTGAATGAGTGTCGTCGAAATTGGAAGAATGAAAATAATTATGAGGTGATACAATGGCAGATCCAAAGGTAGACCGCATATTCCACAGCAAACTCCAGCGAGAATTATGGGCGCGCAGCCGGCAGATGTGAATTTGAGGATGCAATAAGTGTATTTATAAGACGGGACGACACGAGAAGTAGAAATTCGTCCGAGCAGCACATATCATCAGCTGGAAATCAACAGGACTCGAGAGGGCAATATAGTAGACTCGCCTAAACCGCTACGGATATCACATCTGATGCTAGTTTGCCCTGAGCATAATAATCTGCTGACGACCAGTATATAGATAAATTCCTGTTGAGCTCTTGAAAATGAAAGCAGAACACGAGAATCGTGTGTTCCACCTCACTGGTCTGGGGCAGGATTATTCTCTTTCGTGTCATTGAACTTGTAAGCAAGATACAAGGGCAGACCTGACGACTGACTTGAAAGATGAAATAGAAGCCCTACTTCCATACTACCCAATGGAAGAAAAGATTCGCATCGATCTTTCGGGGACAGAGAACATAAATGAAGCTATGCGCGGATCGATCAGGTGTTTCGTTGTACGTGGATGGTGAAGATCAAAGAGCTATGCTGTCTTTATCATGTGTCAAATTCCATATAGCTGCTATTTGGGCTATCAATTGGTGATAAAAGAAAGACGAGGAGTTTCAGTATTTTCGAGACCATGTGAGTGGAAATGGAGAGAACAGGTGGTATATCGGCATCATATACCCGGAGGAAAAATCGTCTGTTGATGTCAATCTGTTGATCCAATATCAGTGGAACAATCTCAGGCGGAATTGATCCCAAAACAGCCATCGTATATCATTCAGGCAGATGAACCCGGTGTAGCTTTCGCAAAGTGAGAGAATAAGTTGAGTTTCGTATGAGATATCGAGAAACCTGGATCTGATTCCGAGCGAGGTATGGTGAGAATGTAAAAATACACTTGTTTGTTGCTGCACCGAATCCAATTACCTTCGAAATTGGACGATCAATTATGAAGAACTTGGATCCAACAATCATACTGTATGATAAAGCAGAAAATGATATAAAATATCGTGAAAAGTATGGTTTTGCGAGAGAGCAGGCTTAGTTATAGCGGTAATGTGGAGAGAAAAATTGCTAGGATCTCGACGGAGGGAATGAGGTCCTGATCCGTGCAACTATATATCCCATACGAAAGGAGCTGCGTTACTATGACAACGTTCGCGGTACAAATCAATGATGCCAATGCCCGCATTCTTGAAAAGCTACAGCATGACAGTAAGGAACATCTCCGCTACGGAGTACATCCAACGAACTCATTGCCGGGCTTCATCAAAAGGAACAGCGTACATATCTCTCATGCTTTGCGCAGAGCGAGACGACCTGCGCGACGGGCGTACCGTAGACAAAGACCTTGCCGAACTTGAGGCAATGGAGCATGAGTAACATTACATACCGAAACAGTCTTTCAGAGACGTATACCCAAAGGGACGACGGACACTCTACTCTGTCGTCCCCTTTGACGTATTACAATACATATCACGCACATCACAGATGCGGCGTCACCGCAGTTCGCGATGACATCCACCGCCGGCAGGTAGACCAGACGGCGAGCACGGCCGCGACGACTGCGATGACCGCACCGATGTAGCTGATGGGCGAGCTGTGGTCGGCCTCGCAGCGAGCCCGCCTGATGTCGTCCTGCCGCCGATGCTGAGGTTGAAGATCCCCGAGCAGATCGCTGTTGCGGAAACCGTCGATGCGTCGCGCGGAACGATGGTGAGCACCTCCCGCTTGGAACATCGTATTGAGCGTCGCGAGTACGCCGAGCGACTATCGTCAGCACGATCATCGTGCCGACGGAGATGGATGCCGCCCCGCAGACAAGAGCATGGCGGCGGCCGACCAGACACCAGCGCAGCAGGAGAAGCGGTGCCCGCCAGGCATACGAGAGAACACGAGGTTTGCGCGATGATGCCGCTCACCCTGAGCAGCATGAGTGCCGCCGCACGAGATCCGGCAGAATTCTGCGGACCGTATGCGGAACGGCTCGATGATGGCTGTACATCGTGAAACTACGCGTCGCAAAAGAGTGCCGTCATGATGTATGATGCACGCCGCGCAGGCTGACGCACGAGAGACGGCAGCTCGCGGACTCGACCCCGCCCCCGGCGTACGCTGGGGCAGGAGAAGCGAGACAGACAAAACGCGACAGCGGCGACCACGGCGAGCAGGAGGAACGTCGTGCGCCACCCTGCGGCGAGCCCGACCAGCGGCCGAGCGGAAGCCCGACAACGTCGCGAACGAGCTGCCCGTCACGATCATACCGAGTGCGTCGGCTGATGCTCGCGCGTCACGGAGACGCGTCGCGAGCGGCGCGGCGATCGACCAGAAAATCGAGTGCGCGCGCGGCGACGACGATGCGCGCCGAGCAGCATCGCAGCTCGTGCTGCCCCGAGATCTGCCCGATACCGAGAGCGCCACCATCAGAGCAGCAGCTTCTTCAGCTCCATGCGGCAGGTCAGCAGCATCAGCGCGCATAGCAGCGCCACCACCCACGCGTAGATCGTGATCATCTGTCCCGTCTCTTGCCTCCGTCATGGAGAACGACTCGAGATATCGATGAGCAGTGCGATCGGCATGAACCCGACGTGTTGAAGATAAACGCCGTAATCGTGATTCCAAACAGCATCATGTACTGTGCGGCAGCATCGTTACATCCTCCCTTATTCGTATTTTCCTTGTGTGACAGTATCCACATTGTAAGGAAAATATGCAGGGGAAACGCCCTTTTGCCGATTTCGCGATATATATAAAGCTGTAAAATTGTGATAATGGCGTGTATGTTACCCTATGTTATATGATGATATATATAATGTAGGAAACACTGATAAATTTAGTTTCAACAATCTAACGTCATTTTGACCGTTATCGTTAGCAACTCCATGACCTCTGTTATGCGTCCGGTTTGCCGCCTCAATCGGATGAAAATTCACGCCAATCCGACGGCCTTCATTTTCATCTATGATTCTTAATGGGATTGATCAGAAAATCGTTGGAAGAGATGTCGGTGCAGACTGACATCGGAATCAATCGAGGTGATATGCGAGAAGAAAGGTGATTATGATTGTTCGTAGGTTGTCATTCAATCAACCATTGAGGCCACTATGTACCAGAATGGTCGGCACAATCGTGTATGAGAATGGCGGATCGCCGCTTCCTACGCGATCATATTTCGTTTAGAGATTAGTAGTCAGTTACGAGGATGAATGATGGCTGTAAAAGTATCAGTATATGGATCGGATAAGGAGTCCGATGAATATATAGGTTTGAGAATTGATAATCCAGGATGGGATGCCAGCCCGCAATGGGAGATAGTTCTTTTGCAAGTGCTACGCTTTGACTGGGCAAAACCGTCAAGGATATTGATCTTTTGCTTGGCAATTTAATCAATTACAAGTGATGGATGAGTTTTGTTGTTGAAAAGAAGAACAGAAAAAGAGTACGCGAAAAAGTAGATGTACATAGTTTTTGTACGCAACGAAAATTAAACGGCATGACATATCTGGTATCGTATTACAAAGGAACGGATTATATTAAATATGGGAAAAGATTGCATTGTGTAACAAATCAGTCAAACAAACAGAAAATGTCAGTAAAAACTTTTTGAAAGTAGGATATCATTTTCTCCGTTTGTTACAAACCTTATCTGGTTTTACAGGCTACATCAAATGATATTAATAGACTGTTCTCGCCAACGGGAGAGGAAAAGCTCCATGCTGAATGTTTTAGAGATTTTGACTTCAGATGTTGATTCGATTATTGTTTCTTCGAAGCCGCCATTCAGGACACGGTCTGGCTATGTTTTGATTCGAACCATGAATCTCGCAATGTGGCGGATTTCATAGGGCATTGATGCTGTTTTCAAGATCAGGATCAGATGGGAGCAGACAAGGCGTCGAATAGAAAGGCTAACGGCTCAGTCGCTCTCCGGTAGATTGCTGATTGATTCTAAAGGGAAGCTGTCGATGTATAGAGGAAGAGCAGGTACCGAAAAACGGTAAGATTCTATACAAACAACAATCAAGCTGGTGGATGAAGAAGGCAAGTGCAGTGCTTATCCTGACATATAATAGAGCTTTTGGTTTCAGACATAAGACGATTGTTTGCACCGGCGGAACTCCCAGATATGTTTTGAGGGAAAACTGCGTCACCTATCACGACTGGTCTGAGGTCGTTTTCTTTTCAGCTTGCGAATAACTTGGCACCTTTGCGATGGACGTATGCTCGGGGATGAGTTTTAGAAAAGTAGCGAGTTTCATATTGGGGAGATGAATGTGTTCCTTGCCAGATGATGATGCTTATCTGGTACGGCAAGCATCTGCGCAGAGATCAGATTCTTGATCGGAGTGGTACCACATGGATGCGGCCACAGGTGATTGGAGAGGCGGGCGACAGAGATGTTGTCCCGACCTCTTTTGAAAAGCGAAAACGATCATCGCCGATGGAGTGAAACCAATTTGTCAGAAGAGGGCAAATGTGTGATTGGGCTACGATAAGGAGCGGAACAATATCAAGCTCAGTATTGTCTATGCGTACGAAAACATCGTGTCTTTTAATGAATAGACGCAGCACGTTGATATGCCTGGTGAGATCTCATATCGAAAATACCGGCAGAGATGCCTGGGTGGAAAAATCATTATCATTTCAGATAATATGTACTCTTTGATGTGCACAAGAGGGAAATGGACTCTTGATTAGGTGTGGTAACATTGCATGCCGACATAGCTTTTAGTTTTGTCCCTCATTCACTCGTAGGGCAGCACCGGTGGTCATGCAGTTTGCTTTAATTAGGAAATTTGAGCGACACAATGTATTCTTTTGGGATCTGGAACAAGCACTTAGCAATAGAGAAAACTATAAGCACGGCAAGCGATGAGGTAAAGAGTACGCTTCGGTATGATCTCGGCACGAGGACTCGAGGATGGAACCGTTGTATGCATGGTGATTTTGATGTTTTTCTTGAAGAGAAAGTTGGCAGAGTATAACGAGGGTGAGGTTGACTCGCTGTTATGAGGAGTTCCCAAGGAAAAAGAAAAGAAAGAGACATAATGGTGGGCGATGACACGCTTTCACAAGAGTAAGCAGTGCACTCGTCATTATCGACAAGGATAAAGGAATCATCGACAGGAAAGTGTGATTGAAAGAAATAGCTAACGAATGCAGAGACTATGTCTCCTGGATGTAATCAGACAGTGATGATTGAATGAATGAGCAGCTTCTTGATCGAAATGGCTCGACCGTATATCAAGGATCAGTCTCCATTACCTATGATGAGTTTGATATAGGATGCAGGAGATGCTTTCTCTCCTGAAAAAGAAAAATATGCTAGTAGAGATTTTACTACGCAATGGCACAGATCCTGTAGATGAAGATGAGCTAGAGCAGGCAGGGGAAAGTTTGTTCTTGATGTGGATGATGATGTATATGGATGGATCTGAGGCGAGACTGCAGATGGTTAACCTGAGAGAGTCCTTTGCAGTGACGACGGGCTTTTTGCAGAGTACAGGGCTTTAGGTTTCAAAGAACAGAACCCGTTGTTGCTCAATGAGGTTGTAAAAGCAATCAAACGTGAAAATCTTATGCGTGATGATCCAACAGGGGAATTTGCAAGCGGAGCAAGTATATTGATGTAAAAACAAGAAAGCTGTGAGATAGTATGCTTTGGCGTATGAAAGCGATACCGACATAGGGCTTGACTTTGATGATCTCGAACAGGCGAGCGCTATAGGAGAAACATAACGGCGGTCATTCGAAACATCAGCATGGGTGTTCTTTAGTACGGTGTGCAGTATGGTGGATAAAACGAAAACAGAGCAATTACAAAGGAAACTCATGGATCATGGATTTGTGATTAGAATACCCATGTCTAGTGATGGAACGGATAAGTGAAAAGCATCGCAACGATAGAGAACAGGTTTAGTGAGACTAGATCGAGATGAGCGCATCGTAGTGATGGATGAAACTGGTCGGCAAAGAGGAACAGGTAAGAAGAATGCATGATGTTGAGGAATATGTGCTTACTCATTCTTCGTAAAACGTATTGGTACAGGAAAGATAGAAAACGTTTGAACTTGGAGGAGTTCCTTTCAGATACGATGGTGGCATTCCAATTGAGGAGATGGATTGAGAATAGGGAGTTACGGAGAATGCGATGGAGTTCTGGATACCCCTACAGAGAAGAGAGAAAGTCATTAGACTTAGATTCGGTCTTGAGGATAACAGACAGTGGACGATTGGAAGAAGTGGGAAGGCTGTTTGCAATGTTGCAGAGGGTATTCGACAGATAGAATCAGGCGTTAAGGAAGTTACGCTCATCCATCGAGATTGCATAATATAAAAAGTTTCCTAGAGTAGGAGGATTAAGGGATGAGGCGGGTCAATAAATAATTAACCAAATAAAGATAAGATGAGTACATTGAATATGGACGATAAAAACCATTGTCGAAATCCTAGAGTCTCTGTTTCTGCAGAAGGTTGATCCAGAGGTGTACGGGTGTTTTATCTGATGTGGTGAGTGATCAGATGGGCTCACTTTATGTCTATCTACGGCAGCAAAGTCGTTTGTCACGACGAATTTCTCTCAATATCAGATTTTCGACATAGGCACATAACATAAAAGAAGTCAATGGTCTTTATAATCTTTATGTTGTTGTATCCAGTAGAGGGGCTGCTTTACAAAATGATGTACAATTTATCGCGCACTTTGAGGAGTCACAGTCGGTGCCAGTGGATGAAACTTATCGCAGGACATGATGATGAATATATTGCAATATTTGACGGAACTCAAGATATAATGGCTACCTTCTCGGCCTAAGCTAATGAACCTTCGTCTTTGACAGTGATACAGAAGTTCATAAAAATGTTTTCGATCAAAAGAAATTTGATACTCAACATCAGCGCCGGATACATGTACCGTTGGAAATGGACCTGATAGAGGAGAGTGATTAGTATCGAGTTTGGTAAGAGTGTCTTTCAGACCTGGCTGAGCTGTGCATGTCAGAATATATCTAACTATCACGAAATATGAATCGGCTAAGGATCATATTGCCCTTTAGCACTCAATACTGGAAGGATATAATGCGGATATTCTATATTCAATCGCAAACCATGTAACAGATGAGTTTGCACCATCAGAGGTGAGTAAGGAAGATAATTTTAAGGAAGGCCAGTATTGGGCTATGATTCATGTCGAATCCTTTGCCCGTATACGATAATGGTTAAAATTGAACAAGGAGAAAAGTCTGTTATCAATGTATCTCAGGTGGCGCATTATATCTAATCTTATGTAGAACAGGTTGAGAACCGTGATGAAGAATAAGGATTTTAGAGATGTATTTGGTGCCACCGCACCCACCTACTGGAAGGCTGGGGAAGTCGGTAATGCTCTCAGGGTTCCGGCAATATATCTTGCGCAAAATCGTTGTTGACGATAGTAAATATCCTACCGATCGGTCTTCGCTATGAACGAGACCGAGCGAAGACACCTAGAACTGAGAAGATATAGGCATGCAAAGACCATAAGTTACTGATATTTCTGCCGATTAATAAGCAGTGGATGTCATTGATAAGGAGCAGCAGACAGCCAGTGTCACATATTATGCATCTCTCACGAGCATCACTCCAGTAGAAGTGAGTGTGAGCAGCTTGGTTGGAGAGATCGTACGATGGGGATGGATTGTTAATCGATGGTAGCTTGCGTATTGTCACCACATGGGGCAAAGCAGTTCAGTACCAGATGCTGGTATCCCCGCGATCATATTAAAAAGTTACAGAAAGAATCAGGATTGGAGAACAAACGACGATCGTCATAGTTGTTGCTACATTTACAGCTGCACAGCAATTTATCAGCGGTCCTGAGGATATGTACAGAGACGATGATCGTCCTAGAGGCTACTGGATCCAATCACTTATCTGGCCATGTTGTGACGGGGATATTGATATTGCTTCATAGATCAGAAAAGAAAGCTAGGGGGAGAGCGTGCAGAGTATGGGTTAGATAAGCTTTGAGCGATCGAGTCTGTCTCACGAAAACGGGTGATACCACAACAAGAAAACGCTTATCTATTTCCTGACGCAGTAGCACCTCACTGATAGATGTTATGAGTACTGAAACAAGCATGAGGTTGAGTGCATTGCCGTATGTCAGCAGATTCTATGACATGAAAGATAAAAAGCAGGAGAGACTTCACGAGAATATGAAAAGAAAAGCTGGTAATGCTCCTGGCGCAATCTCGGTGTGGAACAGACGTTACGACATAGATGAGTTGTTCATTTTGCACCGACGGGTAATGTATGCGACTCATGTCCAGGGAATGGACGATGGTGCAAGGACGGGACGAGGGATTTAAGAGAAGCTGCCATTACTCGTACAACCGAGTAGGCACTTCAACAGCATAAACACTGCTAAATGGCTTGTCTGCTATCCAGGGATTATCAGTTGGTTAAGGTTGTGGTGAAAGATAAATATGAGCTTTTATCAGACGCATGAGACGAGGTAATCGTCAATATCATGACAGAGGAATACTATGCTTCTGGATGCCGAGAGTCATATATTTTCAGGTCTCCACGTGGATGAGGGTGAAAGACATTAATAAGGTAAAAGACTGCTGCTGCTTATGCAGAGAAGACTTTCCCGAGTCGAAAATCGAGTTTTCTCCCAGTGACGATAAGACCACTGATCCTATGGTGTCTCGTGAGGCTCAGATGGTCCTGAAGCTGCGTCAAAATGCGCCAGTATCGTAATGATGTGCTAGAGAGTCGAGTCAAAGAGACATATATGTCGGGTTAGACTAGGTTCTATATGGGATATAAAGGGTACAAAGACATCAGCTTTCCAAAGTTACAAGCTTTTGTTGTACGCAGGGCGAGGAGTTGGATTTTTGTAAATGACTGCTGCAGAGTGCCTGCGTGCTGTGTTGATGTGATATTCGACAATGACTATGTAAGTACATTGTAGAGAACATTGTGGGGCGATCTCAGTAGTTCATATTTGTGAAGGTACGATCCCAATGAGTCGTACATCGATGTGTGATTTGCTGATGAAATAAAAAGAAGTGCCTTTGAGTGAGTACGAGCGGCAAGACGATGAGCGAAACTCTTATAGCCTCTGGTGGACTCTTACCGTAAAATTTTGCAAAGACGCAGATTTCACCGATTGCGAGGAGAGAACAACCTCTGATGATAGTTCCTACTCAGTCTCAATGTTGCTGTAAATTCTGTTCTCGTGGGCATTGAAAAAGGGTTTGACAGCATTGATCGGGAAACGACGTACTGGAAAGTTATATCTCATCAACGATACAAAGAAATCCGGACGAAAGAATACGGTGTAATACTTGGCGTGGCTCTGAAGCGCTTCGGATTGCTTTGACTTTTGAAATGCTTAGCGGAGCTAACAGTCAGTTTATCGTTTATATAAACCAGTGCAGGCATTGATTAACATCATAAAATGCACCCATATGCTATCACAACAGACTGCTTGATATGGTGGCAGCAAGACACCTGATCCCGGTGAAGAGTGCTGACCTATATTTATGAGAAGCGGATTCTCAAAATGATTGAGATATGGAGATATTATTGAGGACTATTTCCCTTGGGAAGATTCCCGGAAAAGGCTGTAGAGAGTGTAAAAGAGAAAGCCAGATGCGGTTTTCGATTAACGCTAGTGAAGCATGCTTCTCCTTCGTATTTAGCGATATCCCAAACATACCAGAAACTGCGTGGCTGATTTTTCGCCTATTTCTGAGGCATGCCACACACCATCGTAACTGAACCGACAGGATGGGGATCACAGCATTCATCTACTTTGTCGCGGAGACGAAGGGTCGCTCTGGCCTGCTCATCGAGCCGTCATCGCCTGCGCAAAGAAGCTGTTCGCGTCCGCTGCACATGCCGACTGCGTGACCTATGAGCATGTGAATGATTTCCAGACGCTGCTAACAACCGCGTGATGCGGTGAGGGGTGTGATTCATAAGCGAGGGCTCTATACGATGTTGGGGTATCGCTGGCGATGTTGTCGGCTCGCGGTTTGAGTTCGACAATCATCGCAGCAAGGATTTTTGAGTTTTTGTGAGGGCTGTTTTGCGACGACGACAGCATTATGACGCTGTCCGTGGCGAAGGCGATCATGGCACGCAGCGGAGGCAGCGACACGCCCGCGGCGGATGCCGGGCTCGGATGTGGCAGAGGCGGAGGATAAGCCGAGTGCAGCGGCCCAGTGCACGAACGCCGCGCATCGGATGCGGAGCACGCAGCACCATCCCGACTGCGGCTATATGGGCGTCTTACCGTGGATGTTCATCACCGATAACCTGCACCCTACGACAGCTTCTGCAACGGCAGCGATGCGCGCGTCCCGCAGGATTTGCCGCGCGGAGGGTGCCTACTGCCCCCGCCAGCGGTGACGGGGTCATGCACAACCACCTTGAGGGGATCATATGGAGGGCGACAGCCGTCGCCGTTCATATGGCGCGGACGTAAGCACGCAGCGTGGTGACGTCGCCCATACAGGAGCACCACTACCGCGCTCTGATTCCCCCACGCATTGACGGGACTATGAGTAACCAGGCTTTTAACGTTCCAGACCACCATACTGCGCCGCAGGCGATTGAGTGCTCGAGGCCGCGCCCTTGATGCCATCCGGCACGGCGATTTCGCTCGGCGTGACAGCACCATTGTTGCGATCACGGGCGCGATCGCTGGAGTACCACGGCATCCCCAACACGATCCGCGCGCAGGCACTCTCCCATCTTCGGGACGATCGCCTGTCCCATCTTGGCGATGAATGGGAGTACCGCCATGGATGGAGAGCATACTCAAGAGCCAGCGAATGCGAGTTCCCGCGCCGACAGCGCGGGAGCATCGACAAATGGAGGCATACAATGAAGAAGGCCATCGTTGTTGTGGATAATATGCAGAACGACCTCAGACGGCGCACTCGGCACGGCAGAGGCGCGCGATGCTGCCGCGGCGGTGGTAGTTTAAGGCGGTGCGCGGCGGACGGCGCTCGTTCTTACCATGGATACGCACGGCGCGTACCATCTCGCGACGCAGGAGGGGAGAGCATCTGTTCGTCCCGCACCGCATTCTGGCGGTACGGTGGGCTGGGCGATCGTGGTGCCCGCCCTTGCTGACGTGGCGGTCACCGTGATCGCAGCCCACGTCCGGCGCGACGGCACTCCCTGCCGCCCCTCGCGGACCACGATGCGATCGAGTTCCGGTCGGGCTTGCACGGATATTCAGGCCAGTCCGGCCTCCCGCGCAAGGCGCCTGTATCCCGAAAGTGCATCAGCGTCGACGCCGTTTCCGCGCGGGCGTCACGCCCGAGAGTTTCACGACTGCTTCACGCGATGCGAGCGTGCCGGTCGAGGTGCGCTAAGGGAGCGGCAGCATTCCAGGGTAGTATGTTGCCGTGTTCCGATCCTGTAGATACGGGGAAGGTGGCAGGTCAGCGTGATCTCTCAGAACCGATTTCCGGTGCTTGGCGTTGACGATCACGCGCGATCCAGCAGCATGTTTCCACGCCCGCAGGTTTCCGGCAGGCGGGCGTGGCAGGTAGCGAGGTTAAGGGAGTCCTGTCCCCTGTCCGTGGTCTACCGCGTAGACGTCGTTGAGCAGATCTTGGTGGCTGGTGACCGTCGGTGCAGGAGCTGCGGGAATGTGTCGAGTGCCCTCGGCGTACGAGTCCGCCCAGTGTTCTCGGCGTCGCTGCTCGCCGTTACCAGCCATCCTACATGGCGTCATTCTCTGTGTCTGAGAAAGAAGTCACTGAGGGATGCTGCTGTATCCGCACTCGAAGCTGAGCTGGTGATGAGCAGGTAATAAGGTGCAGCGCATGAAAGTGGATGTATAATTTGCGCCAGGTTGAGAGAGAAATTTCTGCTTGCGTGGAGTAGTATTTGCACGTTGGAAGAGCGACCTCGTATTCCTGCAGCCACAGGATCCACTGCACGAACCTGAGAAAACCTTCGCCGTACCGCAGCGATGCCCAGCCAGTATTCGGTTTTATTGAGACAAAGCCTGCGTCGGTGGGGGAGGACATGGCTGCGCGTGAGAACTTGAGAAGTGCATTGACCACGCGGATTTTGTCGACCGTGAGAGACTGGTCAGAATGTGGATATGATCAGAGGTGGCGTCCAGTTTCACGGGAGAAGTCACCGACGTGGATCGGATGGAGGCGCCCATCGCCCCGGAGAGTGCCATGGAACCTCACGCTGATGGTACCGTTAAGGTCATTGTCCTCCGGTCTTAACGGCTCTAGGACCCAGCATATCTCTATCCGTTGATTTCAGCGCGATTTTCTAACATTTTGAGAGTCTCTTTGATAAAATCCGGCGATCTTCGCCTCGCCGTCGATGCCCCGACGCAGACCTCGAATTCGTGGCTCGATCCCCTTGTTGGAGATGGCTGCGCAGGCGGGCTACGAGAGAGCGATAGACGGCTGGGGAAGACGGAGGAGGATTCTGCTGATTGTTAACGCGGTATGCCTGTACGGCTCCAACCATGGCGAAAGGGGTGTCCCATCACAGCGAAACGAGCACGTGCTGCTCTGTTCTGGAGTGCCTGAAACGACCGTCGTCCGCGAGAGGCCTGAGTGTCGCTCAGCGCCGCCACTTATAGGTGATCTGATGCTGTCAAGTCCTCGCTGCTGGATAACCCCAGTTCTTAGCTTGAGGCTCGGATTATCGCAGATGAAGCGTACGCCGCGTAGTACAAAATTCCATTTGTAATCGGTGGAAAGTCACCAGATGCCCGACGGGCAGATGGTTACGATACGCGTGCAGAGCAGCAGATCCTGTCGGCGGTTATCGCATCGTGGACGACGCGTCTACAGAATCTTCCCGCTGTTTGGGAGGTAGACTCGATACTGCGTGATCTACCGGTTGGAGCGGCCGGTGTCGGCACTTCGACAGAAACAACAACTCAAAGCGGTAGGCGACCGTCGGCAGGCAAAATAGCTGACATGGAGTGCTCTGCGCGCGTCGCGATGCGCCGCTTTTTTGCCCAGAGCCCGCAGGGTGGACCAGCGTCTGATCCGAAGTTCACCGCGCCTGCGCCGTATTGCAGGACTGCCTAGCTGTGCGGACGGAGGGACCGTTTGAGGCAAAGATATGCGGTATTTGTTTAGACATGGGTGTTGTCTCCTCCCCTGATGACATTTCCACGGACCGGTGGTATCAACATGACGCATGCGAGGCTGCGTCTCAAACGCCGATCCGTTCCCTGTGCGCCAGCAGGCGCCCTAGGAGACGCTGTCTCTTCAGCGGGTGCGTTGACCAGAATTTCTGTCCAAAATAGAGAGCACTTCGGTGGATATCCTGCTTGCAGGCGTGGACCGTTTTTCCCAGCGTCGGTGAAATACCGATTGGGCAGTTCATATCTGTATCTCGCCGCATGATCGTGGAGCAGGCGCGATCGTCATGCACAACGCGTCGTGCAGTGACAAAGTCCTCATGTGCGGATCCGGGTCAGCGGGGCCGCTGGTGGCTGAACCGGATGGCTGTGTTATCACTCCACAGGCCAATCTGATGGCGCAGCATTGCCGCGACAACGGAGTGCAGCGCACGAGCGCGACGAGAACGGCGTGCTCCTCGTCGGCTCGACGTAGTTGACAACCACAAAGATAGCGGAAAAGTCAAAGTGAGCGGTCACGGCCTCGGAAGTCATACCGCACGAATACGGTCCTGATAGAGCGCCCCACACGGCTCGACGCCTGAATGGCCTGCTTGTCAGCCTAAGCCGGTCAGCAGCATCAGCACGCTGACGCGCAACGTCGATGCCGACAGAGACCACACCGTCGCGAGTAATGTTGAGGCGTATTTTTGCCGCGGTTATTCTCCTTTGAATATGCCGTTTTTTCGAGCTGTTCAGCGTCCGTTGAGCCCTCGTGGTCGATACGCGGCTTGTGAGCTCGTCGATGCCCATCAGGCGAGCCCACGTAAAACGTGCGAGGCGGTCCAGTTGATGAAGTCTTTCACATCGTCATTGGCAAAGGTCGAGGCCTTGGCCCAGCTCTTTTGAGACTGTTGAATAGGAAGGTCATGTCCGTATTTGTCCGACTCCTCACCGAGATCCATCATGAATATGCGCCGGGCAGTGCTGCCAAGGAGATGGATTTCAACGACGCTTTGTCTTGCTGGTAGCATGATCCTGACGTATCAAGTCCTATTTCCATGGGCGATCGACACGGTATCCTTGCGAAAAAATGAGCGCCGTTGGTGTTGAGGTCGGCGCAGGGAACTCGTACGACTGCGGCATAGAGTGCGGCACTGTTCTTTCTGCCTGACGGATGGTCGCTGTGGAGGCATGATCTTTTGGCGGATCCTTTGACTGGGTAGAGCATCAATCGCTGTCTCAAAAGTCCGCTGACGATTGTTCAGGTGCCGGAGATAGTGCAGCTCATCCCGGATGATGAGTTTCTCAGTTTGCTATGCCCGTGCGAAGAATGGTTTGTCTGAAGCCTACGCAAGGGTGCACGGGCGAATTCTATCACCTCCGATTGGTGGCAGTGAGTGTGTCGGTGGTGTAGATAGAGTTCTCGTCGACGATCTGGAATGGGGAGCTCCAGAAAGTCACAGGCGGAATGTGGACAGAACAGACGAAAATGCTTCCCGTTTTTTGGATGATATATATCCCCTGAAGTGCACCCGAGCGTGGCTGGGTGCTGGTCAGTCCTTTCCAAACTTTACCATCTTTTTGTTCCGCACCAGGGCATTTCAAAGCACCCTGAATTTGTTGTCCCGTTCTTTGCGCCATCGAGGCTTTCTATTGCTGCGTTTAGCTTTTCGAGACAGATTGTTGCATTCCCTGTCTTGCTGGGGCAGCCATTAACCCAGGTGAGTCCGATCGTGATGGACCTGTTCTCAGCGGACAGAGGGTAAATGGGGCGCCGCAGAGCATCCTTTCGAAATGTATTCGCAGGCACAGATTGTGGGTCGCTTAACGTGTAAACCAAGGTGCCGCAGGAGGCGCAATGGCAGCGCATCATGACGGCGGTTCCGTCCGACTCTGTCGGGTGCGAGCCAAATGATAGAATACAAAATGCGGTCAGTCCAAGATATGCTCAGTCTTTCCGCCGCCGGTCGGAAACCAGATCAGTCGATCAGATCCCGTTCAGTTTTGGTCAGTACGATGGCGCCTTACGTCCATGAGCAGGAATGCGGGATCTGGAAGGGTTCTATATCGCCGCGTCTGACGGCTGTTCTTGTGGGTCCAGCTGACGCAGCTAGCGCAGAGATTCTCGTCGTCGTAGTAAGTGGTCATCTGGCTGTCGCCATATCGGTTTGTGCTCGATATATGCGCCGTACAACACGGCACGGTTGGCTGGGAATGCGCGATAGGTATCCGTAGGCGACGGGTATTTCGATGCCTTCATACATGCGGGGCGCAGTCTGCTGACAGACACGGATATTTTCTTTGCCGCTGCTTCCTGATGCTGTGGTCGAGGTGGCTTCACTTGCAGACGGTCGATCCACTCGACAGAGGCCGACCATCCTTGTCAGAGGGCCAATTTTTCTTGCGGCGTATCGTCCAGATCGGAGAGATATTTCATCGAGAGCTCTTCGCTAATCTGACTGTTCATAAGCGAAAAGTCGACGGACGGCACCGCATCGGGAGTGAACCTGCTCCATGCGTACCGCGGCCCTGCGCATCGATATCCCATGCTGCTAGAGGTGCTGAGTTCGTTCCATAGGTCTTCTATCCCGGCAGAGGAGGGCGAGCGAGCGTTCGTCATCGAGAGCGGCGATTTTCCGCACGTAATTGCTAACCATAAAGCGGAAGCGGTTCTCCGGCACCTGGCGTGTGCCTGAAAATGCACCTGCTCAGCGGATGCCTGCTGTAAAGTCCGCATTGTGACCGTTTACCACCATGACCGTGGACAGACGCAAACCCGCTGTCGATCCGCGGCGCAAGGTCAGTGACAGCTCACGGCGCCTGTGCATCGTCCTCTGTGATGCGCTGATCGATGGGACCAAACAGGCGTGAAAGATTGCCCAGGTGGTTTCGATGTGCCGGTGCGGCAGGTCACAGGCGGAACAACCGCCGCAGTGCCGTATATCCGCCTGGCAGGGGACCTCGGCGAGGATGGTGTGGAGTTCTGTTTCAAAGCCACGAAGCGCTTGAGGCGGGCGACGTCTTTACAGGATCATAGTCGATGATTTGCAAGCGCGGCGGGCACGGTAAAGTGGTTGTCCGCCGGCGAAGGTGGAAGGGGAGGATACACTTTGCCAGCGCGCGGCGATATGCGCCGAATGAAACCTTACCGCATATTGTTTCGGCAATCACCCTGCACAAGGAAGTGAGTCCCATCGACGAGGGGGTATATTGTGCTGCCATTCCAACTTCCTCATCGAGGGCGCCGTGTTCTTCTCTGCCGTGGATATCCTTTCAGCTTCGTTCCCGGTGGCGGAGACCGATCCCCGGAGGCCAGTGAAGCAGGATCACCCAGATCAGGCGATGCTGATTCGTCCAGGAAATTCCGTCCTCCTGTGGATGGTCTCTGTCCTGTCATGGCGGACTGCAGTTGCCTTGTGGAACAGGATGCCGAGGGAGTATCGCGGCAGGGGGCGATGAACAGCTCGTGCTCTGCGTCCGGCAGAGAGAGAACCCGAGTCTGGCCTGAGCATATCGGCGCGATCGCCCGACGTGGCCCTTCTCGCACAGAGCAGAGCTGTTCTGATCTCAGGATCTTTTCTACCGAAACCTCCGCTTGTGGATCGGATGATTGACGAGCCGCTCTTCATGGAATGTTTCATCCAGGCTGATGTCCCTGGCGTCATGCCTCAGAGAGTTTTCACGATCGGGCGGTCGTTGATGGTGCTGTACTTGGGATCGCCGCCGAGCTGCAGCGTGAATGGCGACAGCAATGGTCGAGGATTTTGCGCCGCGTGGAGCGTGCATGCGTGCACAAGCATCGGAAATACCGGCGTAACATCGTTTAGAAAGTGATCTTGGACATGCTGGCGATGCTCGCCAGAGATTTTGCGCCCGATGTGTGCTCGTGCCTGAAGACAAGTGATCGAGGCCTCCCGCAGCGGTGTTCCGCAGTCCTCGAAGCACTTGGCGAGCGCACTGGCAGCCCGCTCTTCCGTCTCTGCGCAGGCGCGCAGAACTGCTTTCTAGCAGAGCGATTTTCGCCAAGGGTACGCTGCATCTTCTCCCAGTCGTCCTGGGTACAGGAGCCCGGCATATATCATATCGACGATGCTTTTGGGTGGTGCTGTTCCTCTCGCGAAAAACGAGGGTAATCGCCGCCAGGGCGTCGACCTTTCTTTCTGTGACTTCTTCATGCATGGGGTCGAACATCGACGGGCGGTGCAGTATCGATAGCATCTGCTCTCCTGTGGTGAATTCGTACGATATGCGTGGCCCCAGTGACCGCTGTCGATCCGTCACCGTGGAATTGCGTGTAACCGCGAAGTGCGGCAACCTTTGAAATCGGCAAGATCGGATGCAGACTCGGTAAAGCAATGCAGTTCTCGTCGGAAAAGCACCCGAGCCATATCTTTCTGCAGCATCATCCATCGCGATCCCCATGCGCATTCGTGCAAGCGTCTGTACTCGATCATCGTTTCGCTGCGTCGATAGGCGGAAGAAACGTCGCACAGCGCGAGGAGCGTAGACTCTCGCAGACAGACAGGCGGATGGCTGCATCTTCTGTCTTTGAGCTCTCCCACAGAGATGACATATATTCGTATGCGGCGGATGGGTCAAATCGCCGGAGTACCGCAAGTGATGTAAATTGCGGCAAAAGAGTATTGCGGTGGAGGTGCGCCAGGATTTCTGCGTAGCAGGCTTTTTGGACGATGATGCAGGTGGGCACGGAGATGGCCGCAGCAGCGTTCGAGGCAGTGCGCAGCTCCTCCCGTCTGGGGTGAGAACGGCACAGCATCTGGTACAGACGCTCCCAGCTGTCGGCACCTGCACACCTTTCTCCGTGGCCGTTCTGATCGCTGCCGCGATCTCGGCTCAGCAATGTCCCAGCAGTGCCCTGATACGGGTAAGGCGGTGAGGATGGAGACCCTGCCAGCGGCGATGGCTGTCGATTTCCTCCATGGTGAACATGGCTGTAAATAGGAAGGAGCGACTGTTAGCTGTCCCGATGAAGGTGTTCTTTCTCTGATGCCTCCCACTCGGCGCTGCGTACACGATGCTGAGGGAGCCTGCGGATTTCGCTGTGGGTCGCCTCCTGAGATGCCATCCGAACGGGAAGGCACGATGCGATTCTCGCGCAGTGCAGCTGCCTGTTGAACGACGCCTCGTGCTATTGGTTGGATCTTGATAAGGCCGAGATTTTGGGCGAGGTATCGCTTGCAGGCAAAGACCGCGGCGTCCGTATCCCAAGTGTCTCGATCATGCGGAGAGAACTGGCAAAATCGGGTGCAGTGATGAGGCAGCATTCCGAGGGCGGCGCACGCAGAACGTCGCTGAGATCCTCGATGTCCATCGAGCGTTGGTGTCTCAAGGAGCCAGTGTGAACTCGACGGGTCTCGGTTCCTCGCCACAAGCGATCAGAGACCACCCCTCTGGCGACGGGAGAGGTTGCCCGTGACCTTCAGGACGGGCCTGCTCGCTGTCGATCTCTGCCAATCTGATAGCAACTCTGTGCCAGTGTAATGGACGCCGGCAGAAGTTCGGCGAGACTCGATGCGCTGCCGTCTCCGTGGCCTGATAGGTGATGCGCCGATAGCTGCTGCTGAATACGCGTCGCAGCACACGATGACCACGGGCAACGTCGATCTCCAGGGGGACTTCTGCTCACAGGGCAGCCCAGGACACTAGGCGAGAAAGTGTCTACGAAGTCTCTGAGATGCTTCACGCCGACGGCGCTGGTCGCCTGCGCCGTACCGTGTAGTATGGCTTGATCTTTCGCATTTGCTTTCTGCATGGCAGATCCGGCGCTTGCCTAGCACGTGCTTTCAGCCCGCGTCCTGCTCCCAAGACGGTAGCGCAAATACCATCTGATTCTCGCGGGATTCCTCTCTCCACCGATAACGCTGTCCTTCAGAGATAATAGCCGTCCTCCGTGGAGCGCAGCAAGCAGATCGCCGACGGTGGAGACGATCTGCGGAGGCAGCCGAGACCGACGGCGGCACCGACAGTGCATCGAGCGCAGAGCGCCCGTGTGCAGGGCAAAGCGACGGAGCTCGCGACATCGTTTCTGCGAGTAGCGACATATCGTCTGAGAGCTGTTCCTTTGAGATGAAAGTGAATCATCGGTGACAGATATATTGCATTTTTCGCTAAGAATTTCGCTGATGGACATGCCCATACCATACCGACGACGGGAGAGCCCTAGGCTCGTCATCAAAAAAAAAAAAAAATGCGTATCAGCAGTTGACCCGCCCTCTGCATCCGAGAACGGCTTGCGTACAGGCATCCGCACACCGGGTTGTGGGAACGCCGAGCACTGCGTTGCTCTTGACAGAGGGATATGGTATGACTGCATATAAACCTCCTGTGCAGGAATTTGAGGAGGGCGAGGCGCTGAGCGACGAGGTGTCACGACCCCAGTGCCTGGGGATAGACGCTCCTGTTCGCAGGAGACAGTAGCGGTGATGATTACGACCTCATGTGGACCGTCGATGAGAGCTGGTGGACGTCGTTGCTAAAAAGCTTCGATGAGATAGATGTGTAGAACTCAATACGTCTGTACGAGCGGTACATTTTCTCCGCTGGAGAAGTGCAACTTCATTGGAGTTCACGTCGATTTTACCTGCCCATCAGCAGGATACCGTTTTGTCGAACAGTGAGATATCGAGCACCTTGTACCGGAAAGAACTGTTCAATCTCAGGCACGCATCCCAAGATTTGCGTGACAAAACTTGGCCCGCAAGCCATTGAAAGCCCTTCTCCAGGGTCAGCAATGGTCTGACGAAGCCCTGTTGCTCGCCCAAGAAGCTCAGCAGCGTTTGCGGTCCTTTCTAAAGTTGTTCACATCGAAGAACACCTGCGGCGGAGGGATCGCTGTCTCCCGCCGGAGAAGATATCTTCACTTGTCATTCAGCATGGAGATACCGCCGTTTGTGAATGTTTCTCCATATCTATTCCTTCCGCAGAGTACGCTCACGGTGGTAAAAGGGATACATATTTGATATCAAATAAAACAAGGCATCTATTTTTTCAACCAAGGTATTCATGACAAGAACTGCCTTCATCCCAAGGGAATTTGTATGGTTCCTACTGCAGCCCCTTTCATATCGGGTTGCTTCATGTGCTTTATCTGTATATTTGGGTATACTGCTACTTGATTGGAAAACTGTTAAATACAATTATAACACAAGAAGATTATGTGATGTAGATCATTGAGATGACGGTGAACCTTCGGGTACTGTGTCGGCGGTCTTGAGAGAACATCCTTCAGATGTGGGGGAATTTGGGAGCCCCTGCTATGTGTCCATGCCCCTACTTAATAAGCCAAAGAAGGAAAATAAAAGGAAAATGTTCGAAGTAAACAGAGAGAACAGTCGATATATTTCGCTTATGGTGATGGAGATTGAATAAGGATATGGTGATGATGAATGTGCTGTATATCTCGTTGTTCCATCGCATCTGTTGCATTGTCGTCTTTCGCCTGATGGCGGGAGGGAGCTGTCGCCTGCAGAACAGTGCATCGCAGCGAGGCATGTCATGAAGACTTGCAAAAAGATCATCGCTGCCGTGTTTGTATTTTGTTCTGTGGTTTATTTATTCTGTTCATGCTAAGACGGTTCAGATTCGTGATATGGGGCGTATGCGCCAGGCACGATGAACAGCTCTTTTCAGTGCATGATGCACTTCTTGCTTTCATTTAAAGCTTAAAAAGTTTCCGAGTCCTGCGATCAACATTATGTGACAGGTTTTCCGAAGGGGGGAGCGTTTGAGACTATTGTCGTAGTATTTTCTGCAATGGTGCAGGATATGTCTCCAAAAATGTCCATCATGGCAGATATGGATAACCTGAACTATGCGGGCGTATGCCATGGTCGGCGTAACCTAAGCGGCAAATGGGGAGATTCAGCAGCAGCGCGATATTTAAACAAAATTCTATCGCGAAATCGAATACCTATTATGGTGATGCGGGGTTGCACGTCTCAATCGACGGGTCGTCTGGGAAATGACACAGATTCCGGCGAGAGTGAGAACGTTAGGTCTAGTATATGCGGGCGACCGACAACTGATCTTTGGGTGACAGCTACACCTGTAAAGGAGAGTGACGAACATGAAAACTTGCAAAAATTCATTGCCGTGCTTGTGTTCTGTTCTATGGGTGCTGTTTGCATCCTCTGTTGATGCAAGAGAGTCGCAGATCTATAGACATGTGGGCGCGTATGCGCTTTATAACGAAGGCAATGTGTCCTTGCGTCGCTTGATATCCGTATCGCTTTGACCGAGCTGACCCACATTGGGCGAGTTTCCAAAGACAGCGACTATGATTCAAAAATTTTCCATCCATCGGGGCAAAAAGGCGAAGCGGCGGTCGTTTCGTTTTTTCCAGTAATGACAGAGGCTTTGTCTCCAAGATTATCATTATGCGCAGATGGGAACAAGCCGAATACTGGAGCTCATGAGATGCACTTGCCGCATTGATCGCCATGGGGGGTATCTCTTGATGAGTTTACGGCACAGAGCCCGCTCGTCGGCGATAGCACTTATGACAGTATGGGCGCATGCACTGGGACGGTGGCGTATTATCCAGGAGGTTACATAGATACTGATGCGTGCGGGAACCTGATCATGACGGTGTCTGACGGCGGAAGACAGTTGATCTGCTCCTGCAGATGGGACGTCGGGTGAGTGAGGCGGCAGCGTCCGGCCGCTGCGGTCTATATCTATCAGGGCAAAGGGCATCGTGAGTGATAGCTGACACGACCTCACGTTGGTTTGATGATGGAATGCAGGAGGTGTTGCGCAACTGCACCTGGTGAGCGTGAGGCTACTGGTGTCCTGACGTATCGCTTTACACGCGCACAGCAAACGGATGGCGAGTACTGGGACGTTCACCACCAGACCATCTTCTGTGCATACATGATGCCTACCGACTATAACGCCATCTCAACTATATTTAAGCATCGAATACCACGAAAGAATACAACCCGTCATAATTTTGCAAACTCGCATCATCGAA